>ENA-OQIG01000015-OQIG01000015.1-human-gut-metagenome-genome-assembly--contig:-NODE-15-length-95937-cov-2.955036_pt1 | contig 95937 bp, 123 predicted proteins | sample MGYA00242576_ERZ504741 | MGnify/ENA primary metagenome ERZ504741 (study PRJEB26092, sample SAMD00036436) | human gut metagenome | host: Homo sapiens | study: EMG produced TPA metagenomics assembly of... | reverse complement strand
TTTAATATTATTTATTTTTATGCATAGTATACAGATATTTATACATTGGAGGGAAAACGTAATGGATATTGAAGGAACAGGTTTACATGCTTGCTATTGAAAAATATTAAAGGAATAAAAGATGCAGCCCAGTCTCTGCATATTTCCCCGCCTGCACTGAGTATTTTTTTAAGTAATCTGGAAGAACGCAGCGGTGTGCATTTTTTTGACCGGATCGGGAAACAGTTTATACCTACCCAGGCAGGAAAAATTTATCTGGAACATGCAAGAAAAATGATAAACATACGAGATGATTATGAAGACGAATTAAAGAAGTATATACACGGTTCCTCTGGAACGATCCGCTTTGGGATCCACCCAAGACGGACTCTTTATCTTTTATCCCAGGTTCTGCCACGTTTCTCTGCCAGGTATCCGGATGTGGAGCTGATCCCTTATGAAGCTTCTTCGGAGCGTATGGTAGAACTTCTCTTAAATGGAGAACTGGACTTTGCCATTATCAATCTCACCTCGGATCATCCCCTTTTAGAATACCACTTATTATATGAGGACTATATGGTTGCGGTTGTAGCTGCCGATCACCCGGTCTGTAAAAAAATGGGACCCGCTTCCACTAATGATGATCCTGTATTGATCGATCTGAAAGAATTTAACGGTGAACGTTTTATTCTCCAGAAACCGGAGCAGTCTTCCAGACATTATACAGATCTGGTAATTGCCCATGATCACGCAGAACCCGGAAGTATTTTTCTTTTGGAAAATCTGGAGTCTTCTGCCAGTTAGCAGCAGAAGGTTATGGAATTTCCTTTAATTTTTACCAGTATATGAGACGTTTCCATTATCCAAAGCCAATACGCTGTTTTCGGATCGGAGGTTCCGCTGAAAAAACCATATATCTATTGTTACAATGAAAGGAAAACATACCATTGCCCCGATGCAGGAACTGATCGGACTCATCAAGCAGTTTGCTTAAAATCGTTAAGCAGATAGAGCAGACGTAGACAGACTATCAAAAAGGAGCCGCCAGGGGGCGACTCCTTTTGATATGCATGTGCAGCAACCATTCGGTTGTCAATAATCCGCAAAAACGGATCAACTACAGCATAATATACTTCAATATAAATAATACTGCCAGAATATAAAGCAGTGGGCTGATCTTCTTCTCTTTTGCCTTACCGCATACCAGGTTGATCACTACATAGGAGATAATTCCCATAGAGATACCTTCGGAAATGCTGTACATGAAAGGCATTGCGATAATACCGATATATGCAGGAATGGACTCGGTATAATCATTAAAGTCAATCTTCAGGATAGAGGAGATCATTAAAAATCCTACTACGATCAGCGCCGGTGCAGTTGCAAAGGACGGGATCGCAAGGAAGATCGGTGATAAGAACAGAGACAGTCCAAACAGGATTGCTGCTACTGCAGCGGTCAGTCCGGTTCTTCCGCCTTCTGCTACACCAGAAGCACTTTCTACGAAAGTAGTTACTGTAGAAGTACCAAACATAGCACCTACAGTAGTACCAACTGCATCAGATAAAAGGGCACCGCGGATCCTTGGAAGCTTTCCGTCTTTGTCCAACATGTCTGCTTTGGAAGCAACACCGATCAGTGTTCCCAGTGTATCAAACAGGTCTACAAACAGGAATGCAAATACAACTGCAAAGAAATCCAGTGAGAACATGCTGCTGAAATCCATCTTCATCAGGGTTGGTGCCATACTTGGGATAGCAATACCATTGGAAAAATCTGGGAGCAGACTATAGGCTCCTGCTTCTGGATTTACCTGATAGATACCTGCTAACTGGCAGATGATACCTAAGATCCAGGTTGCAAGGATACCCCAGAGGATACCGCCTTTTACCTGTTTTACCAGTAAAACAGCTGTGATCAGGATACCGATCAGTGCTAACAGAACAGTGATGCCCTCTGTGGAGAATGTACCATTCTGAACAGATGCCTTAAAGGAATAAAGACCTACCAGCGTAGCACCGTCTACTACGATCTTTGCGTTCTGTAAACCGATAAAAGCGATGAAAAGACCGATACCAGCGGATACAGAGTGCTTTAATGTCATAGGAATGGCATTAAAGATCTTCTCACGTACATTGGTCAGTGACAGAAGGATGAAAATGATACCTTCTGCAAATACGGCTGTTAAAGCCATTTCCCATGAGTATCCCATCTGTAAAACTACGGTATAAGCAAAGTAAGCGTTTAAGCCCATACCTGGTGCAAGTACAAATGGGTAGTTTGCCATAAATGCCATACATAAAGTAGCAAACAAAGCTGACACTGCGGTGGCTGTAAAGACTGCACCGCTGTCCATACCGGTAGCGCCTAAGATACCCGGGTTAACAGCCAGGATATAGGCCATAGTCATAAAGGTGGTGATTCCTGCTAACACCTCTGTTTTGACGTCTGTGTGGTTCTCCTTCAGGTGAAACAATTTTTCCAGACTCATAAAAAATCCTCCTTCTCATGTATTGATCTCTGATAACTACCAGAGACCTGTTCTTCTTCCTGGCATTTTTTAGAAGTCCCCTGCCTCCTTTCCCCCGATTGCCAGAAATCCAAACATTTTTATACATACATTTTAGCACTTTTTTAATGTTTTGTATATACAAAATAAAATTTTAAATTGCCAAAGAGAAAATCTTATTGTATAAATCTGATTTTTTTGTCTATTAATCTACATTTTTTCCTACTGCAAAACTTTTTACAATCTCTGTAAGAATGTTGACCGTCTGTTCCATAGACTCCACACATACATATTCATATTTTCCGTGATAATTATGTCCACCTGTGCAAAGGTTTGGGCACGGAAGTCCCATGTAGGACAGTCTGGCGCCGTCTGTTCCACCGCGTACCGGGGAAATAACCGGAGTAACTCCATTTTTTCTCATAGCATTTTCTGCAATGTGGATCAGTTCCATATGTGGCTCTATCTTCTCTTTCATGTTGTAATAGGAGTCTTTTACAACAGCAGTTACTGTACCGGCCCCGTATTTTGCATTTAAAAACTCTGCTGCTTTTTCAAAAAATGCTTTCTTCTGTTCAAATTTCTCCCTGTCATGGTCACGGATGATATATGCCATCTGGGCGCCTTCCACATCACCTTCCATATGGTCTAAGTGATAAAAGCCTTCGTAACCTTCTGTATACATAGGATTTTCAAATGCTGGAAGCAATGCCTGGAATTCCATTGCGATCAACAGGGCATTTTTCATCTTTCCCTTGGCGCTTCCCGGATGGATGCCTTTTCCCTGGATGGTCACATGGCCGGAAGCTGCATTAAAGTTTTCATATTCCAGCTCCCCTAAAGCACCTCCATCTACTGTATAAGCGGCCTCTGCCCCAAAGCCTTCTACATCAAAGAAATCTGCTCCTCTTCCCACTTCCTCATCTGGTGTAAAGGCAATGCAGATCCTGCCATGTTTCTCTTCCGGATGGCTTAAAAACCAGGCTGCCATGGTCATGATCTCTGCCACACCTGCTTTATCATCTGCTCCTAACAATGTAGTGCCGTCTGTAGTGATCAGTGTTTTTCCTTTATAATTTTTCATTTCCGGGAAATCGGTAAGTAAGAAGCCAGATATCTTTTTCTTTGTTTAAACAGATATCACCGCCATCATAATTTTCCACAAACTGAGGCTTTACGTCTTTACCAGAAAGAGCCGGTGATGTATCCATATGGGCAATGAAACCTAAAGAAGTAATCTTTTCCTCTGTATTTGCCGGGATCTCGCCATAAATATATCCATGCTCGTCCATGCGCACATTGGCAACACCCATTTCCTTTAACTCAGTAGTCAGAAGTTTTCCAAGTTCTAACTGCTTTGTTGTACTTGGAACCTGTTCGCCCTCTTCTTTTGACTGGGTATCGTAGGAAATATAGCGTAAAAAACGTTCTGTAACAGAATTTTCTATTATTTTCATTTCATCGTCCTCCAAATCATATTTATTAAGATAATTTTACCACGGATCCGCTCATTATGCAAAAAGGACAGCCGGTCTTTCGATCCAGCTGTCCCAAATGAAAGCAATCTGCTTTCGTACATCTTTTGTATATCTTATCTGTTTGCCAGTTCCTCTGTGATCTCTTCCCAGGTTAACACCTTTTTCTGCCATTAATACCATCATATGGTACAGGAAATCGGAGATCTCGTATTTTACTTCCTCCGGATCCGGGTTCTTGGCTGCAATAACGATCTCAGTAGCTTCTTCTCCCACTTTCTTTAAGATCTTATCAATTCCCTTATCAAAAAGATAGTTGGTATAAGAACCTTCCTTTGGATGTTTTTTGCGGTCTAAGATCACATTGAAAACGTCCTCAAATACTTTTAATGGATTGGTCTCTTTGTATTCCTTTTCTGCCAGTGTGGTGTAGAAGCAGGAACGGTTGCCTGTGTGGCAGCTGCGCCGATCTGCTTTACAGTTGCAAGAAGTGTATCATTGTCACAGTCGATCTTTAAGGATTTTACATACTTGGAAATGTCCGCTGGTTTCTCCCTTTACCCTCTACTGCGCCTGACGGCTGCGGCTGAAATAGGTCATGCGGCCGGTAGCCAGCGTATTGTTAAATGCCTCTTCATTCATGTAAGCTAACATTAATACTTCATTGGTCTTATAATCCTGAACGATCACAGGGATCAGCCCGTCGCTGTTTAACTTAAAGTCCTTCCAGTCTACGGAAGATTCAAAGGTATCTAGAAATTCCCGCTGCCTTTAAAGACTGTTTAATGGTCATGGAAGTATCCATGGCATCCTCTGTAAAGGTAAGAACCGCACCGCAGATATTTCCGCAGCCAAAGGCATTTTTCAGGCTTTCTGCTGTGTCCTTGGCATCATCCTTTGCCTGTAAGAAGAATAAAAATGGTGCTTCACTGTCGCTGATAGAAGCCATTTCCAGTAAAGAGGGAACGCTGCCTGCTGTATTAAGAAGCATGACGGATGCACCTGCTGCCTTATAGTCCTTTACATGATCCAGATAAGCATCTGTTGGCAGATAAGCGTAGATCTTCTCTTTTCCAAAGCGGTCAGATGCCTCTTTGATCATATCCACGTTTTCTTCTTTGCTCATGTCTAAAAATACAGCGCTGGCTCCTGCATAAAGATATTTCTTTACATCTTCCATGCGTTTTACTCTGCCGCCTGCAATGACCGGGGCATCCGCTTCCCTGCAGACCTCTTTGATCACTGCAATGGCAGCCTCATGGTCATCATCTGTTACAGACCAGTCATAGATCAGAATTTCATCCGCTCCGTTATCGCAGCAGTGTTTTGCCATCTGAGGTGCAGCCTGGGTATAGGTTCTCTTTCCGTCCCAGCTGCTGATACGGCCTTCCTGGTAGCCAAAACCTGCGATCAGTTTTTTATTATCCATGTCCATTTCCTCCTTGTCCGTTCATTTTTCAAAACGGCGGACTGCCTCTTCCAAGTCCACACGTTTTTCATAAAGAGCTTTTCCCATGATCGCTCCTGAGATCCCTGCATCATAAAGAGCCTGCAGGTCTTCCATACAGGATACGCCGCCGGATGCGATAATGTCAAGTCCTGTTTCTTCCGTCAGCTTCTTTGTTGCCGGGATATTGGGGCCTGAAAGCATGCCGTCTCTGGAAATATCTGTATAAATAATGTGCTTTACGCCATATTCTTTCATTTTCAGGCAGAGATCTGTGGCTGTAACAGTGCTTACCTGCTCCCAGCCCTGGATAGCTACCATGCCGTCCTTGGCGTCAACGCCTGCTGCAATGGCATCTGCACCGAATTTCTCCACCATATCTTTTAAGAACTCCGGCTCTTCTACTGCCTTTGTTCCTATGATCACACGCTTTACGCCTAAAGCAAGCATATTTTTAATGGCTTCCTCAGAACGGATGCCGCCGCCGATCTCTACAGGGATATTCACAGAAGAAACGATTTTTTTAATGGTCTCTTCATTTACAGAACGTCCTGCCAGTGCACCGTCTAAGTCTACCAGATGTAAAAAGTGGCTCCTTTTTCCTGCCAGAGAGCCGCGATCTCCTCTGGATGCTCCGAATATACCGTAATATCTTTAAATGCACCCTGACGCAGGCGGACACATTTTCCATTTTTCATATCAATTGCCGGATACAGCTGCATGTTTTGTCTCCTTTTCTATTCCTGAATAAATGTTTTTACAGGCTTTTTCTACAGGCTTCCCTTGGTAGATAATACATCTGTAAGCCGTGGATCATAACCGGTTGCTCCGTCTAAAGCTTTCGCAAATGCCTTAAAAGCCGCCTCAATGATGTGGTGATTGTTGCTGCCGGACATCTGGCGCAGATGAAGGTTCATTTCCCCGCCATAAGATACTGCATAGAAAAACTCCCGCACCATTTCCGTCTCCAGATCACCTACTTTTTCCCGGTCAAGGTTTAAGTCATACACCAGATAAGGTCTTCCGCAAAGATCCAGGGCGCAGATGACTAAGGCTCATCCATGGGAAGGATCTGGGAACCATATCGGCAGATGCCTTTTTTATCCCCTACTGCCTTGCGGATGGCCTGTCCCAGCACAATGCCTGTATCCTCAATGGTATGATGGGTATCCACTTCCAGATCCCCGTCTACTGTAAAATCCAGATCAAAAAAGCCATGGCGGGCAAAGCTGTTTAACATATGGTCAAAAAGCCGATGCCTGTATGGATATTGGCCTTTCCGCTGCCATCCAGGTTTAAAGTCATGTTTATTTTCGTTTCATTGGTATTTCGTGTGATCTGCGCAATGCGTTCCATATTTCCTACACTCTCCTTTATGCGGACCTTTTTACTCATGTTTTTGGCGAGACCCAAGGTCAAAAATCCTCCTGCAAGCAAGCTTGCGTCGGATTTCCGACCTTTTGACCCTGGTATCATTCAAATCTGACTCTTACAGAATTTGCATGTGCAGTCAGGTGTTCTGCTTCTGCAAAGTCCTCAATGTCCTTATGAGCCTTTTCAAGGGCTTCTCTGGAATAATAGATAATGCTGGATTTCTTAATAAAATCATCTACACCTAAAGGTGAGAAGAATTTTGCTGTTCCGTTGGTAGGAGGATGTGGTTTGGTCCTGCAAAATAGTCTCCCAAAGGTTCAGAGCTGTATTCACCAATAAAAATTGCGCCTGCATTGCGGATCTTTGTCATTACCTCAAACGGATTAGCTGTTACTAACTCCAGGTGTTCCGGTGCAATGTTGTTGGCTGTCTCCACTGCCTCATCCATAGTATCCACTACCAGGATATAGCCGTAGTTATCCAGGGATTTCTTGATGATCTCGCTTCTGGATAATACCTGAAGGAAACCATCAACTTCTTTGGAGACCTTCTCAGCCAGTTCCATACTGGTGGTAACTAAAATAGCACTGGCTAATTCATCATGCTCTGCCTGGCTTAACAGGTCAGCTGCCACATATCTTGGATTGGCTGTTTCATCTGCCACTACCAGGATCTCACTTGGTCCTGCAATGCTGTCAATGCTTACATGACCGTATACCGCTTTCTTTGCAAGGGCAACGAAGATATTTCCAGGTCCTACGATCTTGCTGACTCTTGGAATGGACTCAGTGCCGAAAGCAAGGGCTGCAATTGCCTGTGCGCCACCTACTTTATAAACTTCGGTTGCACCGGCCAGATGTGCTGCTGTTAAAGTAACAGGATTTACCTTGCCATCTTTTCCAGGAGGTGTGACCATAACGATACGTTTTACACCAGCTACCTCTGCCGGGATAATGTTCATAAGTACAGAAGAAGGATAAGCAGCTTTGCCGCCAGGTACATACACACCGGCACTCTCCAATGCTGTGATCTTCTGTCCTAAGATCGTGCCGTCCGGCTGGGAGTCAAACCAGCTGTTTCTTCTCTGTTTTTCATGGTAACGGCGGATATTTTCCATGGATTTCTTCATTACTTCCAGAAGATGTGGATCAACAGCTTCCATAGCCTCTTTGATCTCTGCCTCTGTTACACGGATGTTGTCTGCATTGATCTCTGCTTTATCAAATTTCTTTGTATAATCAAAAACAGCTGCGTCTCCTTCTGCTTTTACCCGGTCTACGATCTCCTGCACGGTTTCTGTGTATGCATCATAATTATTTGGGTCTCTTTTTAACATATCTGCCAGAATATTTTTCATAGATGCTTCATCTAATTTTACGATCCTCATTTGTCCGCCCTCTCTTTTTCCTTTAAAAGTCCCTGAAAATCTTTAATGATCTTTGTGATCCGTTCATTTTCCGTTTTCATGCTTACCTGATTGACTACCATACGTGCGGAAAGGTCACAGACCTCTTCTAAGACTACCAGTCCGTTTTCTCTTAAGGTAGAACCGGTCTCCACGATATCTACGATCACCTCAGAAAGCCCTACAATCGGTGCCAGCTCAATGGAGCCGTTTAATTTAATGATCTCTACAGTCTGGTATTTCTGGTTGTAGAAATAGTCTTTTGCAATGTGCGGATATTTGGTAGCGACACGGATCAGTTCGTGGTGTTTTAAACGCTCTCTTGCTGACTCCGGTCCGCAGACGCACATCCTGCATTTTCCCATTGCCAGGTCTAAGACCTCATACAGTCTTCTGCCTTCCTCTAAAATGGTGTCACGGCCTACAATACCGATGTCTGCCGCGCCATATTCTACATAAGTAGGAACGTCATTTGCCTTGGCTAAGAAGAAACGGATGCCCAGGTCTTCATTTACAAAGATCAGCTTTCTGGAGTTTTTGTCCTTCATCTCCTCACAGGAAATGCCGATCTGTTCAAACATATCCATTGCCTTGGATGCCAGACGGCCCTTGGCTAATGCTATGGTCAGATATCTCATGCTGCTTTATCTCCTTTTATATCCAATATGCTTTTATGCTTTCTGGATCTTTTATAAGATCTCCCTGACTCCGTATGCAGATACAGGGGTTTCGTCTACATTTCCTGTAAGCATGTCAAAGGCAGTTACTGTATTTCCTGTATCCTTCAGGCAGAGAATGGTGCGAAGACCTCTCTTCTTTGCCATTCCCTTATAATCTTCCAAGCTCTTTCCTTCTTCCATGACCATGGACTGCACCGGAGTACCCTCGGAACGGAAGAAACGGCTTAAACGTACCGCACTTTGTCTGGCTGAGGCTCATACAGGATCACCGTATTTACTAACTGCACCGGAATGTGGATCTGCTGTCTGGATAAAGCTGCCATCAGCTGGTCTACTACAATGGCGAAACCAACTGCCGGAGTATCTTTTCCAAACTGGACTAACAGTTTATTGTAACGGCCGCCGGTAACAATGTAATCGCCGGTTCCATAGGTATATGCCTTGAAAATGATACCGGTATAATACTGGTAACGGCTTAACATTCCCAGGTCGTAAGATACATAATCAGCCATATGATATTCTTCCAGCAAAGTATGTACCCGCTCCAGCCGCTCAATGGCTGCTAATGCCTGTGGTTATCTGTTAATGCTTTTGCCTTTTTGATCTGGTTGATACCGCCAAACAGCTCTGGAAGTTTTAAAAACGCTTCTTTTAAGCTTTCTTCCATGTCCTGGTTCTTTAAAAACTCTTCTACGCCAAAGCGGTTCTTGTTTTCAATCAGATCATTTAACTGGGCCTGTGCGTCCTCGTCCAGTCCGGACTGCTGTAACAGGCTTCTGTAAAATGCAACCTCACCTAATTCTACCTGGAACTCTTTTAAACCAGCTGCCTTTAAACAGTCAATGACCATAGCGATCATCTCAGCATCTGCATCTGGTGAGTCATCGCCGATCAGCTCTGCACCTGACTCAGCCCGCTCTTTTAAATAACCCTGATAGCTGGTATTATTTTTAAAAGTGCGCTCCAGGTAGCACAGACGCAGAGGCATATCGTCGTCCATAAAATATTTTGCCACACATCTTGCCACTGCTGGGGTCATATCCGGCCGGAGCACCAGCATGTTGTTGTCCCTGTCGAAGAACTTGAACATTTCCTGGGCGCCTACGCTTCCTCGGTCTTCATTAAAAATATCCGCATATTCAAAACTTGGGGTCTGGATATGCTCATAACCGTAAAGATACAATGTATGGAGGATTTTCTCCTGAACTGCCAGCTTTCTGCGGCATTCTCCGTTATAAATGTCCCTGACTCCTTCCGGAGTGTGGATCAGTTTGTTTTTCTTTGTCATGGCACATCTCCCTTATCTTTTGCCGATATAAATGGCTTTGCTTTTTGTCTTGCTATCACTTTACCATGGTAGAGTATGATTTGCTAACGTGTTTTCATTATAAAGGCTTCATTCTTTCTTGTCAACGGCTTTCTGGATTTTTCTTAGCCAGGCTCATGGAACGGCTATTGATCGTTCTCCCTCTGACTTAGATCAATGGATAATGGTTCCAGGTAATGGACATACATATCCCTATGAGAACGTATTTTCCAGTTTTTGTCAATTTCATCGTAGGTAAAACTTTTTCTGCCACCTGCTTCCATGCGGTCCCAGAATTTTTTTACATCTGTAAAAGGCACATAATACATTTCATCTAATGCTGTATAATGAACAATGATAAATGATATCCCCCCCTGCTTTTCAAATTCTTCCATAAATTTGATCTGATGTGGGTGAATGTTCTGAAGAGGAAATGTTTTTACCGCACACTCTTTTGCGTCAAAACATACCGGTATTCCCTGAACTGCCCCAATATAGTCTACGGTACTCTTCTGGTCAAAATAAGCCAGTGTAATATGACGGCTGCTCTTATCTATTTCAATGGGAGTAATGGGTGTAGGGATCTTCTGGATCAGAGCCAGTTTCTTCTCCCTGTAACTTTCATTTGTATGATTGATCAGGTCTTCTAAGGTAGAACCCCGAAGCCCCCTTGTTTTCCATGTTCCCATTTTATGCTGTCCTTTCCGCAAAACAAATGTCTGCTGCGCAGCCGCTTGTTTTATCTTCGCTCAAATACTCACGAATCCCGCGCTATCGCGCTCCACTGTCTGCTTTCGCAGACGATTCGTTCGTTAATGGCTCGCCAAAAACAAATGTCTGCTGCGCAGCCGCTTGTTTTTGTCTTCACTCATTACATTATATCAAATACAATTCATATTTGCCATTCTTCATTTTTTGCACTATACTATAGAGAAAAAATATCACTTAAATATAATCACACAAAAGCGAGGTATTGTATGGAACCATCAAAAGTTTATTTTACTGATTTTCACACCGTTGCCTTTGGTGACGGACTTCCAACCAAGTTAAAGAAGCTGATCAAAAAAGCCGGTATCGAAAAACTGGATATGGACGGCAAATTTGTTGCTATTAAGATGCACTTCGGAGAACTGGGAAATATCAGTTATCTTCGTCCTAACTATGCAAAAGCGGTTGCAGACGTAGTAAAGGAGTTTGGCGGAAAGCCATTTCTTACTGACTGTAATACCATGTATCCAGGAAGCCGCAAAAACGCTTTAGAGCACCTGGAATGTGCCTGGGAAAATGGATTTACACCGCTGACTGTAGGATGTCCTATCCTTATTGGTGACGGTCTGAAAGGTACAGATGATGTAGATGTGCCGGTAGCAGGCGGGGAATATGTAAAAGAAGCAAAGATCGGCCGTGCGATCATGGATGCTGACGTATTTATCAGCCTGACTCATTTTAAAGGCCATGAAATGACTGGTTTTGGCGGAACTATCAAAAACATCGGTATGGGCTGCGGTTCCAGAGCCGGAAAGAAAGACCAGCACAGCAGCGGCAAACCACACATTGAGCAGGATGTCTGCAAAGCTGCCGCAAATGCCAGAAGGAATGTGCCAACGGCGGTCTGATCTTTGATGAAACTGCCAGAAAAATGCATGTAGATCAGGAACACTGCGTAGGCTGCGGCCGCTGCTGGGTGCCTGCAACTTCGATGCCATTGCATTTGACAACGATACTGCAAATGAACTGTTAAACTGCCGTATGGCTGAGTATACCAAAGCGGTTGTAGACGGCCGTCCAAACTTCCATATTTCCCTGGTAGTAGATGTATCCCCTAACTGCGACTGCATGGTGAAAATGACGTTCCGATCCTTCCAAATATTGGAATGTTCGCCTCCTTCGACCCGCTGGCACTGGATCAGGCCTGCGTAGACGCCTGCCTCAAAGCCACCCCAATGCCAGGAAGCCAGCTTGCAAAGAACATGGCAAAGAAAAGCTTCGTAGACCACCACGATCACTTCTGCAACTCTACTCCAGAGTCTGAGTGGAGAAGCTGCCTGGAACATGCAGAAAAGATTGGGCTTGGTTCAAGAAGTATGAATTGATCGTTATGTAAATACAGTTATGAAAAACCGCCCGGACTTGATTGGTCCGGGCGGTTTTTTCATATGACCTTATATAAAAACTTATACGATCTTTTATCGCTTTTTCAGATATACTTACGCATCTGCCTCACTGGAAAATCTAGCTGCCTGCTCTGCGATCAGCTCCTTATCTTCAAAGTAGTTGATCTTCATAGCGCGCTTCATCTCTGCAAGGGTCTGTGCTGCTTTCTTTTCTGCCTTGATGCTTCCCTCTTCCAGGATCTTGTATACAGCTGGAATGTCTTTTGCGATCTCTTTTCTGCGTTCTCTGATCGGGCGGAGTTCATCCTGGATCACGTTGTTTAAGAACTTCTTAACCTTAACGTCTCCAAGTCCGCCTCTCATATAATGAGCCTTTAATTCATCCAGGTTCTTGTAATCTGGCAGATATTTTTCAAAGTGCTCATCACGGCAGAATGCATCCAGATAGATAAATACTGGATTTCCTTCTACCTGTCCCGGATCCTGAACGCGCAGGTGGTTCGGGTCTGTGAACATGGACATGATCTTCTTCTTGATTTCTTCTTCGGAGTCGGACAGATAGATGCAGTTTCCTAAGGACTTGCTCATTTTTGCCTTTCCGTCGATACCTGGCAGACGCAGACATGCTTTATTGTCTGGAAGCAGGATCTCAGGCTCTACCAGATTGCCGCCGTATACGGTATTAAACTTGTGAACGATCTCACGAGTCTGCTCGATCATTGGAGCCTGGTCTTCACCAACCGGAACGGTGGTTGCCTTAAATGCAGTAATATCTGCTGCCTGGCTGATCGGGTAGGTAAAGAAACCAACTGGGATGCTGGTCTCGAAATTACGCATCTGGATCTCGGTTTTTACAGTAGGATTACGCTGTAATCTGGATACAGTTACCAGATCCATATAGTAGAAAGTCATCTCGCAAAGCTCCGGTACCTGGGACTGGATAAATAAAGTAGATTTTGCAGGATCCAGACCACAAGCCAGATAGTCTAATGCTACCTCAATGATGTTCTGACGTACTTTTTCAGGGTTATCTGCATTATCTGTAAGAGCCTGTGCATCTGCGATCATGATGTAGATCTCATCAAACTGACCGGAATTCTGAAGCTCTACTCTTCTCTTTAAAGAACCTACATAATGTCCTACATGAAGGCGTCCGGTTGGACGGTCGCCGGTTAATATGATCTTTCCCATTGTATTTTATCCTCTCGTTATATAATTGTTACAGTTATATGAATTAGCATACCCCAAAGCCACTTTTCTGTCAAGAATTTGACTCCGCTGTCTCCAATCCTTCTCCTTTTAATACCTTCTTAAAAGCAGCAGGCAAAGGAGCGATAAACTCTTTTCCTGACAGATAATCCAGAGGCTGTGCCAGCTTTTCCGGCATGACAAGTTTCCAGGAATGTAAAAGCTGGGAGCGCACTTTATATTTCTTCTGGATCTGCTCATTCAACTTTGGATCTCCATACTTAAAATCTCCTAAAATAGGATGGCCAATAGAAGCCAGATGGGCACGGATCTGATGGCTGCGCCCAGTGATCAGAGTGACCCGTAAAAGTGTTGCTGTATCACTGCTCTTTACAGGCACGTATTCCGTCATAATAGGAACACTGCCTTCCACTTCTAACGGATAGATCTGCACCGTATTTTGGGCTTCATCTTTCTTTAAGAAACCGGCGATCATCTGGGGCTTATCGATCTTGCCTTTGACGATACACTGATAATATTTATGGATGCTCCTGTCTTTTAAGACCCCGTTCATAATCTGAAGTCCGGCTAAAGAAGTTCCGGCAACTACCAGACCACTGGTATTGCGATCCAGACGGTTGCAGATCGAAGGCCGGAACGTGCGCAGCTGGCTTACCGGAAGATGCCCGGAGTCAATGAGATAATTTAAAATGTGCTCATTTAGGGAAACATCCCCTTCTTTTGCTTTCTGTGAAAGCATTCCGGAAGGTTTATTTACGATCAAAACATTTTTATCTTCGTATACGATAGATAACTCCTGTTTTTTCTTCCTGTTTCCATTTTCCCCGTTTTTCCCGGCTTTTCCCGAATTTCTGTCTTTTTCTTTTCCTAATGCTGCCAGTTCTGGAAGAGGCGCCGAAAACTTTTCAATGGTCTCATCTGCCAGAAACAGACTGATCTCATCCCCTTCTTCCACCCGTTCAGAACCATCACACTTCTTTCCATTTAAGGTAATGTTTTTCTTTCGCATCATCTTATAAAGAAAGCCTTTTCCTGCCTGGCTTAAATATTTGGACAGCAGCTTATCCAGCCTCTGTCCTGCCTCATTGGAGGCCACTTTCAGTTTCTGCATTTTACCAACGATCCTTTCCCGGTAAGTACTCTATCTTTTCCATCATATCTAAGATCAGGCTGTGTGGAAACACTTTTGCAAGGATCCAGAATGCATTCATAAAAAGCCCATAGACAGAAATTTCTCTTCCTGCAATGCTGTCCCGGATTGCTTTTGCCACAACCTTTCCCGGTGCTGCCATAACCAGTTTTTTGTATAATGGAATTTCACCTGTTGTCTGTGCAATATCAAAAAATTCTGTGCGCACCGTCCCGGGCAAATGGCAGTTACAAATATCTTTCTGCCCTTTAATTCCCTGTTTAATGCCCGGCTGTAGCTTAACACATAGGCCTTTGAAGCTGCATATACTGCAAAGCCCGGCTGGGGCAGAAAGGCTGCACTGGAAGCAAACTGCAGGATGCGGCTGTTCTGAGGCATAAAAGGAAGGACCATGGTGGTAACAGCTGTCAGCGCAGTACAGTTTACCTGCACCATTCCTGACTGGTCTTTTTCAGGCAGATCACATACATTTCCGATCTTTCCAAAACCAGCTGCATTTACCAGAAATTTCACCTGGGGTTTCAAGCGTTCTAACTCAGCTTTTAAGATCTCCCGTTCTTTTTCCTGACTCAGATCCAGAACAAATTTGCGCACCGGAATATTTACTTTTTCTTCCAGTTTTACCAGGCGCTCTTTTCGTCTTCCCACTGCCCAGATCTCATCCAGTCCTGGAAACTGCTCCCATAAGCGGATGGCGCATTCCCAGCCCATTCCAGAAGATGCTCCTGTTATAACAGCAATTTTCATTGTCAGTTTCCTTTCTTTTTATGAACGTTTCGGATGCCTTTTTTCTTTACCTGCAGTTTTCGCTGCATTCATCTTGCTTCCTGACAGCTTTTCCATATTTCTGCCGCTTGCGCCTGTATTTCTTCCACCAGTATTTTTTCCTGCTGTATTCCTGTTATTTCCATTCCTGCTGTTTTCATTCCTGCCAACCGCATTCTTGCCGCCGGAAACTCCCCCATGTCCACGAAACTCTTTCTCATCATGAGCGCTCTTATCAAAATTCCTTGGCTTGATCAGACATTTCTTATCAAAGCCGATCAGATCCGTTCTTCCGGCAATCTTAAGAGCCTCTGCCACCAGGTCATAATTTTTCGGGTTCCGGTACTGGATCAGCGCTCTCTGCATAGCCTTCTCATGAGGATTAACAGGCACATACACCTTTTCCATGGTACGGCAGTCATATCCTGTATAATACATGCAGGTGGAAATGGTTGACGGTGTCGGATAAAAGTCCTGTACCTGCTCCGGCATGTAGCCCAGATCTCTTAAATACTCCGCCAGCTCCACCGCCTCTTTCATAGAAGAACCTGGATGGGAAGACATCAGATAAGGCACCAGATACTGGTCCTTTCCCAGCTTCTCATTCATCTGCTTGTATTCTTTTACAAACTCTCTGTATACACTGTTTTTCGGCTTGCCCATGCGCATGAGCACCTTATCTGCCACATGCTCCGGCGCAACTTTCAGCTGGCCGCTTACATGGTATTCGCAAAGTTCCCGTAAAAACTTCTTTCCCGGGTCCTTTAACAGATAGTCAAAACGGATACCGGAACGGATGAATACTTTCTTTACCTTTGGGATCGCACGCAGCTTTCTTAAGAGTGAAATATAATCACTGTGGTCCGCACGCAGGTTCTTACATGGTTCAGGGAACAGACACTGCTTATTAGGGCAGGCACCCTTAGTCAGCTGTTTTTCGCAGGCAGGGAAACGGAAATTGGCAGTAGGTCCGCCAACATCATGGATATATCCCTTAAAATCAGGCTCTTCTGTAAGAAGTTTTGCCTCATCCACCAATGACTCATGGCTTCTTGCTGGATGATCCTTCCCTGATGGAAAGTCAGTGCGCAGAAGCTGCATGCACCAAAACAGCCTCTGTTGCTGATTAGGCTGAATTTGATCTCACGGATAGCCGGGACGCCACCGGCTGCCTCATAAGAAGGATGATAGCTTCTCATATATGGCAGAGCATACACATCATCATCTCATCCTGTGTCAGTGGCTTTGCAGGCGGGTTCTGTACCACATAAACTTTGCCCTCATAAGGTTCCACCAGACTTCCGGAAAACGGATCTGTATTGCTGTACTGTACAAAAAAGCTTTCTGCGTACCGTTTCTTATCTTCTAACAGCTCTGTATAGTCCGGAAGCAGCTTATAATCATAAACAGACTCCAGGCTCTTTGTCTTATAAACCGTACCGTCTATAAAAGTAATATCCTTAATATCCAGTCCGCTGTCCAATGCATCTGCCAGTTCCACAATGGAATGTTCTCCCATTCCATAGGAAATAATATCTGCCTGGGCATCCAGCAAAATGGACCGCTTCATCTTATTGGACCAGTAATCATAATGAGCCAGACGGCGAAGGCTTGCCTCAATACCTCCGGCAATGATAGGCACATCTTTATAAGCAGAACGGATCAGGTTGCAGTATACCACCACTGCATAGTCCGGTCTTTTTCCCATTACCCCACCAGGAGTATAGGAGTCCTCTTTTCTGCGCTTTTTGGATACGGAATAATGGTTTACCATGGAATCCATATTTCCCGCAGACACCAAAAATCCCAGTCTTGGCCGTCCTAAGATCTGGATGCTCTTATTGTCCTTCCAGTCCGGCTGGGCAATGATACCTACCTTATAACCATGTGCTTCCAACAGCCTTGAAATAATGGCCGTTCCAAAAGAAGGATGGTCTACATAGCATCACCGGAAACATAGACGAAATCGCACTGTTCCCAGCCCCTTTTTTTCATATCTTCTCTGTTGATCGGTAAATAATCATGTACCATTTATAAAACCTCGTAAAAATCATGGATCAGCCGGTCAGCCAGCTGTTCCTTTTCTTCTTTCATTGTCTCTGAAAATCATCTTCTACTGCAATGACCTTCATTCCCGCATTTTTTCCTGCCATGATACCGGCCGGAACATCCTCAAATACCAGACAGTTTTCCGGTTTTGCGCCCAGCCTTCTTGCCACCTCCAGGTAAATATCCGGTGCCGGTTTTCCGGCTGCCACTTCACAGGCAGTGGCAACTACCTGGAAATATTGTTCCAGTCCTAAAGACTTTAATACAGCATCTACCATTTCCCTTCCGTTGCTGGTAGCAATACCTGCTTTAATGCCCCGGATGGAAATTTCTTCCAGAAATTCCCTTACCCCCGGTTTTACAGGTACTTCCTTCTGGTATTTTTCCAGAGACATTTCCACCCACGCCTGTTTAATCTCTTCAATAGAGTCTGGCAGATTAAAACGTTCCTTAAAATATACTGCTGTTTCTGAAAAACTCATTCCCTCAATGGCTTTTTGCAGATCAGACGGGCATTCCAGACCATAACGGCCCAGATATTCAACATCAATGGCTTCCCACATCCACATGGAGTCCACCAGAGTGCCATCTAAGTCAAATAAAACAGCAGAAATGCCGTCTAAAATATGCGTTCGTTCTTTCTCATTGATCTTTCGTTCAAGAGCCTTAAGTTCTTCTTCCTTTAATGCCCGGTACTCTCCCGGCTTTAAAGACGGATCCAATACCAGCGGCCCCATGGTCATACGTTTTAAGTATACCACTTTACAGCCTAAAACTTCAAACATCCTTTTTACCTGGTGGAATTTTCCTTCATGGATCCGCAGTGAAACTGCAGTCAGTCCCTCTTTCATTCCCGCCGGCGGTCTAATATGACCAGCTCTGCAGGAAGCGTTTTTACACCTTCTTCTATTATAAGGCCTTCCTGCATCTGCTTTTTGGCATCCTTTGGAAGTGTTCCCTCTATGTAAGCCAGGTATATTTTATCTACATGTTTCTTCGGAGACAGCAGCTCATGAGCCATTGCCCCGTCGTTGGTGATCAGCAGCAGTCCCTCTGTATCCAGATCCAGACGTCCCACCGGAAACAGGTCCTTGCGCAAAGCAGCGTCGATCAGACTTATTACAGTAGGATATTTCCCATCCTCTGTAGCTGATACAGTACCTGCCGGTTTATTTAACATAAAATATTCTGTGTGTGCATAAGAAACCGGCTGTCCGTCCAGTAAGACCACATCTTTTTCCGGATCTATTTTTCCATCCGTTGCCTTTATCACAGTTCCATTTACCTGGATCCGTCCTTTTTTCGCCATTTCCTTGATCTGGCTGCGGCTTCCTTTTCCCATTTCCACCAGAAATTTGTCCAGGCGCATACTGGAATTAGAAGCTTTTTTCTTCTTTTCTGCCATATTTCATTTATCCTCTCTTACTGCCAGCGCCAGCCTGCATAGTATTTATTTTTAAGGGTCATTCCATTGCCTTTGGCCCAGCCTAAAGGAAAGCCTTCTACTGTAACCAGACACCAGCCTTTACCGGTTCTTCCTCATTTACAAGAATGATCGTTTCTCCTTTTAAATAGCGGATCACACGTTCATCCTCTGTTTTCAGATCAAGGCGTACCGGATATTCGTCTTTTTTTAATGCCATTGCAAACGCCTGGATGGTTCAAAACGACCTTTCTTTAACTCACCCAGATGCAGCCCTGTTCGCAAAAACCGCAGCGGAAGTCCTGTTTTTAAGCCCTCCGGCAGATAATATACCTGCTCATCCCGGATATAGATACGGCCTAAATCCCATTCCTTCCTGCAGTTTTTTAGAAATTTCATCAGATCTTCCTGTTTGCCTGCTTCCTTGGCCCGCTTTGAAGCCTCTTTTTCATCTCCTGATAGCCTCAAAACAGCTGCACCACTGCCAGAACCATTTTCATCCTCTTTCTTGTGGAATAATGCCAGGAAATGTCCTTCCCCCTGGATCCGGTGTGGGAACAGGCGGGCAGTCTGTGGATATCCAAAACCATCCGAAAGTCCCTTAAACTGCTCTTTATCAATAGGAACCAGTTCCATGGATGGATATTTTTCTAAAATATACGCCACATTTTCCTCATCTTCTTTTTTTGAGAAGGTACAGGTAGAATAAAGCATCATTCCTCCTGGTTTTAACATGGCCACAGCCTGCTCTAAGATCTCCCTCTGGATTGAGCTGTAATAAGAGGGGCCTCTGCTTACCCAGTCCTTTACCATATCCTCTTCCCTGCGAAACATTCCTTCCCCGGAACATGGTGCATCTACTAAAATCTTATCAAAAAACTCCGGCCATACAGCTGCCAGTTTTCCCGGTTCTTCACTTAAAACAGAAATATTTTCTGCTCCTGCCAGTTCCAGGTTTTTAAGTAATGCTCTTGCCCTGGAATAACTGATGTCATTGGATACAAGCATTCCTTTTCCCTGAAGTTTTGCTGCCAGTTCCGTACTTTTTCCTCCCGGTGCCGCACATACGTCTAAGACTTATCTCCCGGTTCTACCGGAAGCACAGCCGCTGGTGCCATGGCACTGGCTCCTGAAGATAATAAAGACCGGCATAATAAAAAGGATGTCTGGCAGGACGTTCTGTGTCTTCATAATAAAATCCCTTTTCCGTCCAGTCTACAGGTGTCAGTTCCAGGTGGGAAAGATTTTTAAATTCCTCCGGCATAATTTTCAATGTATTTACACGCAGACCTGGTTTCCACGCTTCCTCATAGCTTTTTATATATGCCTCATATTCATCTCCTAAAAGCTGTTCCATTTCCTTTAAGAACGCTTCCGGCAGCTGTTTCACATCTGTCATATCCTGCTCCTTATACATGCTACTACTTAAACATCATTTTTCAAAAGATCCGGCCATATATTAAAACAAACCCTGCATTTAACCGGAGGCCCTATGAAACGGATCCTCTTAAGCCTTCTGGCCCTGTTCTTTCTTATCCTGCTTTTGCTCTCTCCGGGTACCGCTTTGGAAGGTGCCAGAAAGGGACTCCTTCTCTGGCTTACACAGTTTTGCCTACTTTGCTGCCTTTTATGATCGGAACCGGCGTCATTGCTGCCATGGGCGCTGTAGGTCTTGTTGTAAAGCCCTTTTCTCCTTTATTATCCGGAGTATTCCACTTTTCTCAGCCTGCAGGCTTCGTTTTTCTCACCGGACTGTTATGCGGCTATCCCATGGGGGCTAAAATGGACCGGGACTTATTAGAAAGGGGACAGATTTCCTGGGAAGAAGCCTGCTATCTTCTCTCCATCTGCAATCATCCAAGCCCTATGTTCCTCACCGGTTATACAGTGATGGAAGGACAGAAGCTCCTTCCACCTTCCATAAAATTTCCTCTTTTTCCCTTCCTTGCAGCCCTTTATCTTCCAGTTTTTCCCATTTCTTATCTGGCAAGGCATTATTATGATAAAAAATCCAAAAAGAACAGGAAGATACGTCCTTCTGTCTGGTCCGGTGTCTCTCACACAGCACCCATTTCTTCCTTCTCCCTGGATGAGCACCTGATGAGCTGCCTTGAAACTATGGAAAAAATCGGGCTTTATATCATGCTGTTTTCCATCTTATCCCTGTATCTTTTTAAGCTGCCCCTTCCCGGCCCTGTTATTTTAAAACCTGCTCTTATGGGGCTTTTAGAGATCACTACCGGGATCCAAACCATCTGCGAACATACATCCGGTCTCACTGGTCTGCTCTTAGTCACTGCAAGTGTTGCTTTTGGCGGTATCAGCGGTATTTTCCAGACCCGCAGTGTTCTTACAATGCACAGCGGCAGAAAAAATGCCGGACTCTCCATCCGGCATTATATCTTCTGGAAAGCCCTTCACAGTTTACTTTCCTGCGTATTCTTTTGGATTCTCTTAAAAATCTGATCCCTTTCAGAAATTTAAGCTTCTTCCTTCTTTTCTTCCTGAGGTGCTGCCTGTGCTTCCGGTTCCTGCTGTACAAGACCACCAGACAGTTCCTTACGGTTGTTGGTTACAATGTCATAGCTGGACTGCATGGAACTCATAAAGGAGTCAAAACGTCCCTTTGCAGTTTCCATGGTATGATCCATAATATTCTGAAGGCTGCGCAGCATATCGTCTGTATACTGGATCGCACCCTGGCGGATATTGTTTGCATCATTAACAGCTGCATCTACGATTGCCTGAGCCTGGACATTTGCTGCTCAACTACTTCGTTTGCATGTGCATAAGCACGCTGCATGATCTCATGGTCATTGACCATCTCGTTGGTCTGTGCATCCGCCTGTGCTACCATAGAATTAGCCTGTTCGGTTGCCTGCTCTACATGGTGTTTGCCTGCTCTGTAGCCTGTGCGATCATGGAGTCAGACTGTTTCTTTGCGTCTGCCAGCATAGACTCAGACTGAGCCTGGGCATCACTTAAAATGGTCTCCTGCTGGCTGATGATCTTCTGGTATTTCTTGATCTCATCCGGGATACGCATCCGAAGCTCTACTAACAGCTCTTCCATTTCTTCCTTATTAACAATGATCTTGCTGTTGGACAGAGCCTGGAATTTACAACTGTCTATGTATTCTTCAATTTCACTGATCAACTGTTCAATTCTGCTCATTTTATCGTTCTCCTTTGGTTTATTACGTGTATCTATTACATACTCTATACGTTTTTCATCTCTTCCAGCTTTTCTTTCACCCGTTCTACAACAATAGGATGTAAAAATTCTTTAATATCGCCGTTAAATTCTGCGATTTCTTTTACAATACTGGAACTGAGATAGGAATATTTCAAATTCGTGGTTAAAAATATAGTATCGATCTCCGGCGCGATCACTCGATTGGTCTGCGCCATCTGAAGTTCATACTCAAAATCTGTGATCGCTCTTAATCCTCTTACGATCACATTTGCCTGATTTTGACGGACAAAATCGATCAGAAGGCCCTGAAAAGACTGCACCTCTACATTTGGAATATCCGCAGTCACTTCCTTTAACAGCTCCACTCTTTCCTCTGCAGTAAACAATGGTGATTTGGAACGGTTTTTCAAAACACCGATGATCACTTTGTCAAACATCTTAGAAGTACGCTGGATAATATCAATATGTCCTAATGTAACCGGATCAAAACTTCCCGGATATACTGCGACTCTCATTTATGCCCCCTTGCCAGCAAATATATGCTTGTTGGTCTTGTATTACTTTTTCTTTTATCATATGAAAGCCTGCGTCAGAAAGCCAGTCAAAATCCGTTTCCTTGGAAGCTTCTATAATGATCAGAGTATCTTCTGTCACCATAGGTGAACTGGAAAGATATTCTAAAACACGGTTTTCAAATTCATGGTTATATGGCGGATCCATAAAAATAATATCAAACCGTGGATTTCTTCCCTCTAATTTTTTCAGTCCTGCGATCACATCACAGTTTAACACCAGCGCTCCCTCTTCTAAATGGGTGCGGCTTAAATTTTCCCGGATACAGGAAACTGCCTCCGGATTACTTTCCACAAAAAATGCCTGTTTTGCGCCCCGGCTCAAAGCTTCGATACCGATCGCTCCGCTTCCGGAAAACAGGTCCAGAAAAGTACAGCCCGGGATCTGGTATTTAACATATTAAATAAAGTTTCCTTGATCCGGTCTGTGGTAGGTCTTGTATCCATACCTTCTATTGTCTTTAAAAGCAGCCTTCTTGCGCTGCCAGCAATTACTCTCATGTAATATAAACTCCTGTATGAGCAGCCTGTATCGTACTTCTGCTCTGTTTTCATTCCCAACAAGTATAATATGAAAATTACTTAATACAAGGTTTTTTTAAGGATTTTGCATTTTTTAACAATTTACGCAGAACCTTCTAGTGTATTATCTTAAGATGGTCACATACTAAGAACGTAACAAACAACAAGCTCTTAAAACAAAAGAGCACTTTCTCAATTAAGGAGGCGTTTTTATTATGTCTAACAACACAAACAAAACAAACGTACCTGAAGCAAAGGAAGCCATGGATCGATTTAAAATGGAGGTAGCCAACGAGCTTGGAGTACCTTTAAGCAACGGTTACAACGGCAACCTTACCTCTGCACAGAATGGTTCTGTAGGCGGCTATATGGTCAAGAAAATGATCGAGAACCAGGAACGCCAGATGGCAGGTAAGTAAAACTCCTTAGTGCTAAGAAAAGATCACCCAGGCAGGATTTTCTGTCCGGGGTGGTTTTTTTGACGCCATTTTTTCTGGAATATTATCTTACAAGTTCAATTTCTCATACCGGTCCCCTAAATAAGAGTCTACCTGGCGCTTTAATTCCAGATGTTCTTCTTTTTCCAGTTCCGGGTCATCATCCAGTATTTCATTGACCTCTTCTGAAACCTGCTTTAACAGGTTTGCATCTGTGAACACATCGCCAATACGGAATTCCAGATCACCGCTCTGGCGTACACCAAAAATATCTCCCGGGCCACGCAATTTCAGATCTTCTGACGCAATATAGAAACCATCGTTAGAACGGTTTAAGATATCCAGGCGTTCCATAGTATCTTTTCCGCCGGAGCCATTGACCATGATACAATAAGACTGGTGACTGCCTCGACCTACACGGCCTCTTAACTGGTGCAGCTGAGCCAAACCGAAGCGTTCTGCATTTTCGATCATCATCACGGTAGCATTTGGCACGTTTACTCCAACCTCGATAACCGTAGTAGACACAAGGACCTGAATCTCTCCTGCCGCAAACCGTTCCATGATCTTATTCTTCTCTTTTGCCTTCATTTTTCCATGAAGATATTCTACATTAACGGACTCAGGAAGAGCATCCCGCAGTGTTTTAGAATAATCCAGAACATTTTCCCCTTCGATCATCTCGCTGGCTTCTACCATAGGACAGATCACATAGGCCTGACGGCCTGCTTCTACCTGTTTTTCAATAAAAGCATAGGCTTTTGGCCGGTAGCTGGTATCTACCACGCAGTTTTTGATCACCTGGCGACCTGCAGGAAGCTCATCAATTACAGAGATATCCAGATCCCCATACAATATGATAGCCAGTGTACGGGGGATCGGTGTTGCACTCATGACCAGAACATGAGGTGTATGTCCCTTTTCACTTAAAAGTTCCCTCTGACCAACGCCAAACCGGTGCTGCTCATCGGTGATCACCAGAGCCAGTTTATCATAGATCACCTTTTCCTGGATCAGCGCATGGGTGCCGATAATAATATCTGCCTCATGGGAGGCAGTTTTTCATAGGCGATCCGTTTTTCTTTGGCTGTCATGGAACCGGTGATAAGGACAACTTTTTTATCAATACCGCTGGTTTCAAACATTTTCGTGATGGACTCGAAATGCTGTCTTGCCAGCACCTCCGTAGGCACCATCAAAGCGCCCTGGTAGCCATTTTCCGCTGCTGCAAGAAGTGCCAGGATGGCAATAACCGTCTTACCGGAACCTACATCACCCTGGACTAAGCGGTTCATCACACAGCCTTTTTGCAGGTCTGAAAATACTTCCTGCAAGGTACGTTCCTGGGCAGAGGTCAGTGCATAGGGCAGCGACTCCTTTAAGCGTCCTGTCTCTTCACCGGGCCGGATCACAAACTCTGTTTTCTTTCCTTCCCTGCTCTCTTTTAACCGGCGCACTCCTACTAAAAACATGAAAAACTCGTCAAATACAAGACGTTTTCTGGCAAATAAAAGTTCCTTCTGGTCTCTTGGAAAATGGATATGCTCTAAGGCATAATTGATCTCTGCCAACTCATATTTTCTGCGTAAAAAAGCAGGCATATATTCCCGCTTCATCTGTCTGTTTTCCAGAGCCTGTTTTTCTGCTTTTACAATGGTTTTATTGCTTAAGCCTCTTGTCTGTCCATACACCGGCTGCATGGAATTTACTACTGTTTCATAGGCTTCTTCCGTAAAGACTTCCGGCTGCTCCATCATCAGACGGCCCCGTTTTTTTACTACTTTTCCCCGGAATACATACATCTGCCCGCTTTTGATATTGGCGCGCATATAAGGCATATTATACCACGCAAGCTGCAGCGCACCTGTTATATCACGAACATAGGCAGAGACCATCTGGATCTTTCCTGTACGCAGAAGGTCCGGCGGCTTTGGAAGGGCGGCTGCCACGCTCATGACCATCTGCTCTTTTAACTGGCCTACAGCGACAGGCGCTCATAGGTATCATAAGCTCTTGGATAATAGGAAAGAAGGTCATCAATAGTGATGACCCCCAGCTTTTCAAATAATTTTCCGGTTTTCTCTCCAATCCCTTTAAGAACTTACAGGCTCACTGTTACTCATTTCTTTGCCTGCTCCAGTGCATTTAAACCTAATTTGATAGCACCCATGATACCCTGATCATCATGAAGACTTGCAGGAACGATATAATGATCTATATCCTGTAATTCTTTCGTATTGATATATCCTGCTACCATTGTCTTTACTTTCTCACGGATCAGTGTAAATAACTGTTCCTGATGCATAACGCCGCCGCCTAAAATGATCTTCTGTGGTGAAAGGATCATAATATAATCTGTAATTGCCTGTGCAATATAGTAGCTTTCGATCTCCCACACCTTTGGATCATCTTTTAATTCAATGGCTTTCTTGCCCCATCGTGCTTCAATAGATGGGCCGCTTGCAAAGCCTCAAGGCAGTTTTTATGGTTCGGGCAGATGCCGCCTTTTTCATCTTCCGGATGACGGTTTAACAGGATATGTCCACCTTCCGGATGGAGCATACCGTGAAGAAGTCCTCCGTTTACCCATACACCAACACCAACGCCGGTTCCAATGGTGATATAAACAACACTGTCCAGTCCCTTAGCGCAGCCATATGTTACTTCGCCCAGGCAGGAACCATTTACATCTGTATCAATCCCCATAGGAACATTCAGTTCTTTTTTCAGACCGCCAAGGAGATCCTTATTTCTCCATGCCAGCTTTGGTGTTTCAAGGATATAACCGTAATTATCTGCTTTCGGATCTACTCCCACAGGTCCGAAAGCTCCAATTCCCAGCGCTTCAATTCCCTTATCTTTGAAGTATGCTGTGATCTTTGGGATAGTCTCCTCCGGCGTAGTAGTCGGAATGGAAACCTGTTCAATGATCGTTCCGTCTTCTCTTCCCAGTGCGCAGACCATTTTAGTGCCGCCTGCTTCTAATGCTCCTATTAACATATTTTTCTCCCCTTGATCTCATATATTTACAACAGCCCATCCTTACCGGACGGCTCTTGCATTCAAATATCCCACAAATGTGGTTTACTGTCTGCTAACGCAGACGGTTCATTCGCCAATGACTATCATCTACGTCTTCTTCCTACAAAACGAAGTAGATAAACAAACAGGTTGATAAAATCAAGATACAGCTGTAATGCTGCAAAAATAGAAGATTTTGTAGCCATTTCCGGAACATTTCCATAGTAGCTGTAAAATGCCTGGATCTTCTTTGCATCATAAGCAGTAACAATCAGGAAAATGAAAATACCGATAGCGCATACAACTGTCTCATAAGCAGACAGATTGATAAACATGGACAACAACCAGAAACCTGCTAAAAAGATCAGTCCTGCCATCATAAATGGACGCAGCGCAGAGAAATTGATATTTCCAAAATATCCGATCAGCGCCATAACGCCGAAAAATGCAGCAGTAATAGCAAATGCCATCCATAAAGATACTACATCAAATACAAGGAAATAAACGCTGAATACAATACCGTTTACAGCTGCATACAGGAAAAACATGGTTCTTGCCATACCTACTGTCATCTGGTTGATCCGTGCTGACAGGTATACAACGATGCCAATCTCTGCGATAAACAAGATGTAGTACCAGCCTGGTACCCGGCTTACATAATACAGACCATCTGTCATATACATTCCAATTGCTACACCAAATGTAATAAGGAGACCGATAAACATCCAACCAAATGTCTTTGCTGTATATCTGCCAAGCTGTCTCCATAAGCCGCTTCCTTGTAGCCCTGTTCCATTCTGAAATCTTCGTTCATAAACGATACCTCCTTATAGTCATATGAACCGGCAGTTTATTCTGCTGAAATCATATAATAGTAGATAGCTGTCCGCCATACTGAAGTTCCAGTTCCTTATCCGGGAATAAACTTTCTGCCTCTTCCTTCAGTTTCTCGGCATCTTCTTCTTTAACATCGCAGCCATAGTAAATCGTTACCAGTTCGCTTTCATCATCTAACATTGCCTTTAAAGCTGCCTTAGCCGCTTCTTCCGGAGAATGTTCTACTGCCAGCATACCCTTGTCACCGATCGCCATAATATCGCCCTTTTCAATATCCATGCCGTCGATATTGGTAGTACGCACTGCATAAGTGATCTGGGCAGTCTTTACACGTTCCATCTCAGCTGTCATATTTTCCAGGTTTTCCTGAGAAGTAAGATCAGGCATAAAGTTTACTAATGCTGTAATTCCCTGAGGAACAGTCTTTGACGGGATAACGATGATCTCCTTATCCTCAGTCAGATCTCTTGCCTGGTTTGCAGCCATGATAATGTTCTTATTATTAGGAAGGATAAAAATGTGATCTGCATTTACATGAGCAATGGCATTTAACATATCCTCTGTACTTGGATTCATGGTCTGGCCGCCTTCGATCAGATAATCAGTGCCAATTCCCTTAAAGATCTCACTTAATCCATCACCGCAGGATACTGCGATAAAACCGTATTCTTTGTGCTCTGTCTGCTCTTCCGGCTGTGTCTCTTCTGTTTTTGCCGCATCAGCCTGTGCCTGCTCTTTTGCAAGACGTTCAGAGTCCTGGATCACACGTTCTTCATGCTCTTCACGCATATTGTCAACTTTCATACGGGATAAAGAACCGTAGGTAAGACCTTTCTCAAAAGCAAGTCCCGGATGATTGGTGTGTACATGGATCTTTACGATCTCATCATCAGAAACGACTACTAAAGAGTCACCAATAGAACCTAAGTATTTCTTCAGTTCCGCTTCGTCCTCATCGGTGTATTCTTTTTCTAATTTAATAATAAACTCGGTGCAGTAACCAAATTTAATATCAGCTGTATCAATATCGGTTCTGGAAGCGCCGTTTCCTGTCTGTACAGCCGGCTTTGCCTCTGATGCATGAGCAGAAGCTGTTCCTTCTTCCAGTGTAAAATCGGTAACTTTGCCGGTCAGACCATCAAAAGCACCCTTGATCACCTGCATCAGTCCCTGACCGCCGGAGTCTACTACACCTGCCTGTTTTAATTACAGGAAGCATTTCCGGAGTCAGATTTAAAACTCTGTCACCTTCCTCGATCACTGCCTTGGCAAACTCTTCAATGTCATCTGTTTCTACTGCCATTTCCAGAGCCTTGTCTGCCATTCCCTTGGCAACGGTTAAGATGGTTCCTTCTTTTGGCTTCATAACTGCCTTATAAGCAGTCTCGGTTCCGCGCATCATGCATTTGCCAGTGTGGTAACGTCGATCTCATCAACGGTTTTGATTTCTTTTGTAAATCCTCTTAAAAGCTGGGAAAGGATAACGCCGGAATTTCCTCTTGCTCCTCTTAAGGAACCGGAAGAGATGGCCTTTGCCAGCTGATCCATAGAAGGATTTTCAAGTCCTGCTACTTCTTTTGCTGCAGCCATGATCGTAAGGGTCATGTTCGTTCCTGTATCTCCATCCGGAACTGGAAATACATTCAGCTCATTAATCCATTCTTTCTTGGCCGCAAGGCTTTTGCTCCTGCCAGAAACGCATTTTTTACCATTCCGGCATTAATTGTATTTATACCCACAGGTTACTTCCTCCTAGTCAATCACTCTGACACCTTCCACGAAGATATTGATCTTTTCTACCTCCATGCCGGTGAATTCTTCTACTCTGTATTTCACGCTTTCAATTAAGTTGTCAGATACTGCTGATATGCTGACCCCATAGGATACGATCACATGAAAATCAATTGATATTTTATTTTCCTTAATGTCCACATTAATACCATGGGTCAGACTTTCCCTTTTTAAAAGTTTTACAAGTCCGTCTTTCATGCTTACAGCTGCCATTCCGACAATACCGAAACACTCCACAGCGATGGTTCCTGCATATAAAGCGATCACATCCGGTTGATCTGGATCTCGCCCATTTTATTGCTGATTCTTCCCTTCATATACGAGCCTCCTATCTTTTTCTAGTGACAGTATACACTATTTCACTAAAAAAAGAAATAAATTTTTATTTTTTCGCTTGCAAATTTTGATAGTTTCTGGTATTATACCATTGTTGTGGATTTTTCTACTATAAAATCCAAGTAACGTTTAAGGAGGTGCAATAGTATGGCTAAGTGTGCAATCTGTGAAAAGGCAGCTCATTTCGGTATCAAAGTGAGCCATTCCCATAGAAGGTCCAACAAGATGTGGAAAGCAAACGTAAAATCTGTTAAGGTTAAAGTAAACGGCGGAACCCAGAGAATGTACGTATGTACTTCCTGCTTACGTTCAGGCCTTGTAGAAAGAGCTTAATTTTTGAACAGAGCGTGAAAAATCCCGGTAGCTTCGGTTACCGGGATTTTTTGCGTTATACATTTGATTACATCTGCTCCTGCCATAGGCAGGAATGAATGACAGGTCTAACAGCAAAATAAATTATAGCCTAAAATCAGGCATCCGATCACAAAGAAAAAGGTAAATATGGTTTCCGGGACAAAGAAAAGCACTGCCATTCCAAGCCCGAAGCAAAAAAGCATCAGTCCCCAGACTCTTTTCATAGAAAAACAGCTCCCTTCCATTTTATTTTATGCGGTAAGGGAGCTGTTTGATGCTTTTTATATCAGGCTTTTTTACCTTCGTAAGAAGCTGCTGTTTCTTTTGCAATGCCTACTGTTTCTTCTGATACAGCCGGTTTTCCTCCTAAAAAGCGGTTGATCAGATCCGGAGCCATATCAATCACCTTGGTCACTGCATCCTGGTTCTTTACATTGACCAGCTTGGTCACACCATTCTGGATCACCAGGACAGCACTTGGACTCATCTTGGCGCTCATTCCGCCACAGCCTTTGTCTTTCTGCTTTGAACCTTCTGCAAAAGCGCCTGCAGCCATACCACAGGTCACATCGATCAGCGGTATAATAATGGTCTCTCCTACCTGGACCGGTTCTCCTACGACTGTTTTCGTAGTTACAAACTGATCCATTCCTTTAAATAATGATTCAATTGTAGATGTAAAATGATTTTCTGCCATAATATACCTCTATTCTCCTGAAATATTCTCCCGTAGATCTTAAATCCCCAACTTACTCACGATCTAAAAAACCCCGTATCATCTTCCAGGTATGTTTGTGACGATAGACTCCCCAAAACAGCCATAAAAGATAGGAAACCCGGACACGTCCTTTAAAATTTCCTTCTGCTTCCAGGCACTTTTCATCAAATACCGGCTCTAAGTCCAGGCTTTTATAGATAAATGGATACACCAGACTGGCTCCCTCCAGGATCTGCCTGTATAATAAGGATCATCCAGTCCAAAACGGATCCTTCCTTTTCCCCAGCCCGGCCATACATGTGCCAGAAGCTTTTTTGCCTGGGTAAAAAGCAGTTTTAAGGACTCCTGATTCTTCTCATCCTCCAGCCATTCTCTCTTTTCCCGGACAAAAGTTTTAATATCTTTTAGCTTATCACAAAAATGCTTAAAAGAAAACTTAAGTTTTTCTAAGAAGGCATTGATTTTTCGGATCCACTGGTGTGATTTTTTCTCAGCAGGTTCTATCTTGTCTTCTTCTTGGTCTGCTTCTGCTACTTTTATAGCCTTTTCCTGCTTTTGCACAGGTTTTGTTTCTGGTTTTGCTTCTGGTTTTGTACTGGACTTTTTCTCAGCGGTTTTCTCTGGTCCTGCTTTTGACTGTGTCTGTGTTTTTGGCTCTGCCGTATGTTCAGTCTCTGTTTGCACCTTTGACTCCGCCTTTGGCTGTTCTGTCTTTTGCTGTTCTGTCTTTGACTTTTCTGCCTTTGTTTCCTTCGCTGTTTCCGCTTTATCCCTGCTTTTGGCTGCCGCTTCTGTCTTACTTTCTTTTGGAGGCTCTGTCTGTTCTTCTTCCCCCATGCTCCAAAGTTTCAGCCACAGCACCCGCAGCGATGCCTGAAGCCCTTTCTCTTTTTCATAAGAACCGTTTACGCAGATCGCCGAAAGCAGCCAGGATACTCTCACCCGGCCCCATTTTTCTTCTTTCCACGATCCGCTGATCTGATACCTTACAGGAACAAAAAGGACGGTACACAATACCAGAAGCAGGAGCCCAAAAAGAACCAGCAGTATGATCCCCAGAATTTTTAATATAAGCAATACAATATGCAATCGCCTGCCCCCTTACTGCTCCTGCCAGTCTCCATATTCAGCACCTGACTTTTCCGGAAGACTTTCCATATAAGCCTTCCAGTTAAAAGCACCTGTTTTCTGATACATGTCATCCACCATAGAACGGACTACCTGCGCTGCCTCCTCATAGCCCCTTGCGATCCCCAAAACCAGAAGTCTTTTCCATCTCTCTCCTGTCTGGTAAGAAGACTTACAGGAAGTATATCAAGTATATGATTGCCACTTTCCGGCAAAGTAATCACATAGGTATCCACAAGCATTTTTCCTTTTCTCATTCCCTCCAGGATACTCACCCTGTTCCGGGAAGCATTTTCGCCCATGTATAAATGAGTCCACCAGCGCATAAAATCCCCTCTTAGATCTTGTTCCATTTTACTTATTTTATTTATTCCATGATTGAGCGCAGCATACGCACACAGGCCTCTTTTTCAATCTCATCTGTGCAGCATTCCAGACTGTTCCGGATATAAGCCTGGGCTTCATCTGAGGTTTAAAGGTGATAGGAAGCCGTGACAGGCATTTTGCCATAGCCGCTCTTGTAAGAACCTTTGGAAGCTCTTTCCATGACTGCCTGATCTCTTTAAACAGCTCATCTAATTTTTCACTGATCATGCTTTCATCTGCCATCGCTTCAGAAGCTTTATATTCCAGTGAAGCAAAGGCACTGCCTGATAAGAGAAGTTCTGTTTTCCAGAGGACCTTACATTCCGGAAGGTTTGATTTTGCCAGTTCATCCATAGGGATCTCTTCCCCAGCGATCCACTGTTCAAAATAAGTTTCCTGCTTTCCTTCTAACCGAGGGAGAAGATCTGCGGTTTCAACCGGTATCTCTTTCCACTGTTTATCCAGAAATAGCTTTAATACTTCTGACATGATCTCTACCATGACCTGTGTATCTTTCAGATCTGAGACTGCATGATCCCCGCAAAGGAGAAGCGCATACAGATCATTGACCAGATCCATTAACATCAAAATATCCCCGGTGGCATCTGTGATCTTTTCACTGACCTCCTCTAATTTAGAAGAAAGGTGATAATACTCTGCTGCTTCCAGGGTTTTAAAATCCGTCTGGTTAAATTCTTCTAAAAATGGATACAGTTCTTTCCAGGACTCTATTCCCTCTTTCGGGCGGTTTAAAAGTGCTTCACAGCGCAGGACATAGATCATATCATCCAGACCTGCCTCCGGTGCTCCTTTATAAATACTTAAACCTTCCTGAATCAGAGCAAAGAACTTGTTTTTTGTAAAGCGTACCGGCAGCTGGCTGACTACCAGCTGGAAACGCTCATGAAAACCGGAAGGATCTGAGTCCTGTGTCAGATAATTTAAGATCTCTTCCATGAAAGCATCTGTATTTTCCGGCTTCTTTCCTACTAACTGAGGCATAAATCTGCCTTCTACCCGGTTCATTACATATTCATATGCCTGGAAAATGTCTGTATAAGCAGTCAGTTTTTCCATTTCCTTGATGGTATCCTGACGCAGCTCCTCCAGTTCTTCTAACAGAGTTTCTTTCTCAAAAGTTTCCTTCTTTTCCAGAAATCCTTCCAGAAAAGAACCTAAAGATCCTAAATACCTGTCATAAAGAGCCAGTGTCTCCTCTGCCGGTTCGCCGGTCTTTTCTGCCATCATTTCATAGCAGGTGTAAAAATTTAATGTCATACGGATAAAAGAATAATTATAGGCAGCCGTAAGACGTTTTTTTGATCTTTCTTAATTCCATTTTAATTTCTATTCCTTATCCTTTCAATTGTCTCTTTTTATCATCTGAAAATACATTATGCTTTTAATACACAGCGGCGTACCAGGTCCAAAGCCTTCATCATAGACTGTTCCCGGATCTTTCCTCTGTTTCCCTTAAAATGATACTCCAGCACTTCTGCCTTTCCCTTTACAGCGCAGGCCATGTATACAAAACCTACCGGTTTTTCCTTGCTACCGCCTCCAGGACCTGCAAGACCGGTAACAGCCACACAAACATCGGTCTGGGCCCGCTCTGCTCCGCCCAGTGCCATTTCCAGGGCAGTTTCACGGCTTACAGCGCCATGTGCCTTTAAAGTTTCCTCTTTTACACCTAAAAGACGTACTTTCGCTTCGTTAGAATAAGTAACCATTCCCTGCATAAATACATCCGAAACGCCGGAAACATTTACAAGACGGGCTGCGATCATACCGCCGGTACAGGACTCAGCCGTAGCCATAGTCAGATGCTTTTTCTGTAAAAGGTCCACTACAGCCATTTCCAGAGTCACATCTTCCTCTGTGGTAAAGATGCAGTCACCAAAACGGTTAAACAGTTCTGCCATTACAGGCGCGATCAGCGCTTCCCCTTCTTCTTTGGTAACTGCCTTGGCAGTCAGACGTACCTGTACCTCCGCAGTCTTGGCATAGGTTGCAATGGTCGGGTTGGTCTGTTTGTCGATCAGATCCAGGATCTTATCTTCTACCTGGCTTTCCCCGTATCCGCAGATCTTTACCATATGGGAAACAAGCTGGGAATTCTGTCTTTTTTCCAGATAAGGGAACACCTGTCCCTCAAAAAGAGGATACAGTTCATTTGGCGGTCCTGGGAGCAGAATGGCTGTTTTTCCATTTTTTTCCATGATCAGTCCCGGTGCCATACCATTGGGGTTATCCAGAACAATGGATCCGTGAGGAACTGTTACCATTTTCCAGTTATTCTCCGGGATTTCCCTGTAGATATTATTCTTAAAATACGCTTCCAGGCAGGCTCTGGTATGAGGGTCCTCTTCCAGCTCCATTCCCATAGCTTCTGCACATACTTCTTTTGTCAGATCATCTTCTGTAGGCCCAAGTCCTCCTGTGACGATCACAATATCTGAACGGTCAAGGGCAGTTTTTACCACCGCCATCATTCGGTCATAATTATCGCCCACTGTTACCTGATAATACATATCCAGTCCCAATGAGGCACATTTTTCTGCAGATATCTGGCATTGCTGTTTAAAATGTTTCCCATTAAGATCTCAGTTCCCACACTGATCAGTTCTGCTGTCATGTTTTACATGCCTCCCTTTGTAAGCACCTCTACGTTTTTCGCCACATAATCTACCAGTGAAACAATGGTCAGTACCACAGCTGCCGCTAACATGATAAAAGTAACGGTCTTTAAAGCCGGGATATTGAATATCATAAGGATCACTGCGATCATCTGGAATGTAGTCTTAAACTTGCCCCAGTAGCTGGCTGCGATCACAATGCCATTGTCTGCTGCTACCAGACGGAAACCGCTGATAATAAATTCACGGCTGATAATGATGATGACTACCCATGCAGGCAGCTGTCCTAACTGGATCAGGCAGATCAGTGCAGAGCATACTAACAGCTTATCTGCTAAAGGATCCATAAATTTTCCAAAATTTGTAACAAGATTGTACTTGCGGGCGATCTTTCCGTCAAAAAGATCTGTAAGGCTGGCAACAATAAAGATCACATTTGCAACAACACGCATGGTCTGGCTGCTTCCGTTATCATATAAAAGAGCTGCTACGAAAAACGGGATCAGGATCACACGCATAACAGTCAGTTTATTCGGCAGATTCATGATATACCTCCCCGATCAGATCATATTCATTGGCACCGGTTACTTTTACTCTTACAAAGTCACCGGACATCAGCATTTCATCTGCATTTACAAAAATAAGTCCGTCTACGTTTGGCGCATCCATGTAAGTACGTCCTACATAAGCAGGCTCATCTGCCACTTTTCCTTCGATCATAACATCCAGGACTTTTCCTACCATATTTTCACAGTGTTCAAAAGCGATCTCCTGCTGCAGTTCCATTACATCTGCACGGCGCTCTTCTTTCACTTCTTCCGGGATCTGGTCCGGATAGGAATAAGCCGGTGTATCCTCTTCTGCGGAATAGGTAAATACGCCTACACGCTCAAATTCCATCTCATCTACAAATTCCATCAGTTCTTCATGGTCTTCTTCGGTCTCCCCCGGAAAACCGCAGATAAAAGTTGTACGAAGGGCAATGTCCGGGATCTCACGGCGAAGGGCTCCAATACGCTCTTTTAACTCTGCCTTGTGGGTTCTTCTTCCCATACGCTTTAAAATACGGTCGCTGGCATGCTGGATCGGGATATCCAGATAGTGACATACTTTTTCTTCTGTTTTAATAGCCTGGATCAGCTCATCTGTGATCTCCTCCGGATAACAGTACTGGATACGGATCCAGTAAATTCCAGGGATCTGTGCCAGTTCATGAAGAAGCTTCGGCAGTGTTTTCTCACCATACAGATCTTTTCCGTAAAGAGTGGTCTCCTGGGCAACTAAGATAAGCTCTCTTACCCCGTTTTCAGCCAGTTCTCTTGCTTCTGCAAGGAGCTGCTCCATAGGAACACTGCGGTAAGGTCCTCTTAAATATGGAATGATACAGTAACTGCAGCGTTTGTCACAGCCTTCCGCGATCTTTAAGAATGCATAATGTCCGCCGGTAGTCATTACACGCTTTTTCGCTGTTTCCGGCAGTTCTTTTAAGTCATGGAAGCAGGAAATATGTTCTTCTTTTTTCTCTTTTTCTTCCCCAAACAGACGGGTCAGCACATTTCCGATCTCTTCATAAGAAGTAGTTCCAAGGATGGCATCCACCTCCGGAATCTCATCAATGATCTCCTGTTTGTAGCGCTGTGCAAGACATCCTGCTACGATCAGGGCACGGCATTTTCCTTCTTCTTTGTAACGTGCCATCTCTAAGATCGTATTAACACTTTCCTCTTTTGCATCACCAATAAAGCAGCAGGTGTTGATCAGGATGGCATCTGCCTCCGTCTCATCATCGGTAAAGGACACGCCCAGTCCTCCTGCTACGCCTAACATCTTCTCTGTATCTACCAGGTTTTATCACAGCCTAAAGATACGCAAAATAACTTGATTTTTTCCATGTATTGTATTTACTCCTGATCTGTATAAATTTTAAAAAAGCCATCCTTTGCACCTTTACGGTACAGCAGACGGCTTTTATGAAGTCTTATGCCTGTTCTTCGGTTGTATCCAGTTCTTCCTCAGCGGATGGCTCCTCTTCCGGAAGGATCTTTACCTTCTGCTGATACAGCTCATCAATGGCAATAGACAGAGGCTTCTTTCCAGCTGCTCCTGCTACCATTGCGTCATCACCTGCGATCAGCTGTCTTGCACGCTTGGAAGCTGCAATGACGATGGAATAACGGCTCTGTACTACCGGCTGCTCGCCTGGTTCAATATCTTTGTTTACAACGTTGATCAGATCTGTGTATGATGGATGTAACATATTACATTCCCCTTTCAATGTATTTATTTTATAGTGTGATCCTATTTTTTATTTCTTGATCATTTTTTTGCAAAACCCTTATCATCTAAGTGATACAGGTCTTCTCTCATCTTGCTTAAAAAATCCAGATGATAGGAAGTTTTTCTGTGCTGCAGCTGGATCAGCTGATGCATCTCCTCTACGCAGCGGTCCAGATCATCGTTGATCAGCAGGTAATCATAGGCTTCCATACCGGAGGCCTCTTCTGCTGCTCTGGCCAGTCTGGCATTGATCACCTCCAAAGTTTCTGTACCTCTACCTACCAGGCGCCTGCGAAGTTCTTCTGCACTTGGAGGAGTTACAAATAACAGCAGCGCATCCGGGAAACGTTTCTTTACTTTTAAAGCTCCCTGGATCTCGATCTCAAGGATCACATCCTTGCCTTCTGCCATTTTCTGTTCTACATATTCCTTTGGTGTGCCGTAGTAGTTATTCACATACTGGGCATACTCGATCAGCTTCCGCTCATCACGCATTTTTTCAAACTGCTCTTTTGTAACGAAAAAGTATTCTTTTCCGTCTGTTTCTCCCTCTCTTGGAGCTCTGGTGGTTGCAGATATGGATAATGCGTAATTATCATACCGCTTTAACAGTTCTTTCATCAAAGTTCCTTTGCCTGCACCGGAGAAACCGGACACAACGACTAAAATTCCCTGATGGTTCATAAAAGGCCTCCTGGTATTATTCAATATTCTGGATCTGTTCTCTTACTTTTTCAATTTCTGTCTTTAAGGCAATGGCTTTGTCTGAAATTGCAAGGTCACTGGACTTGGAAAGAATGGTATTTGCTTCCCGGTTCATCTCCTGGGCAATGAAATCCAGTTTGCGACCTACACTTTCACCAGATAAAAGTTCCTGTCTTGTATTTTCAATATGGCTTCTTAAACGAACCGTTTCTTCATCTACACAGATCTTATCTGCATAGATCACAACCTCTGCAGCGATCCTGCCCTCATCAATGGCGGTACCGTTTAACAGTTCTTTGACCTTATCTTCTAATTTCTGTCTGTATTCCTTTAAGATAACAGGAGAACGTTCCTCAATAAAGTCTACAAGTCCTGTCATATAATCCAGCTTGCCAAGAAGATCTTCTTTTAATGAGCACCTTCCACCTCTCTGGATGCAACAAATTTCTTTGCTGCCTCTTCCAAAGCTGCAGAAAGGATCTCCCACAAATGCTCTTCATCATCCGGAACCTGTTCCATGGTAAGGACTTCCGGACATCTGGAAAGGGTGGAAACCTGGATATCGTTGCGGATCCCGAATTCCTCTTCCATTTTTTTGAAATAATCCATATATTCCCCAGCCAGGCTTTATTATACTTCAGGCAGAGATTTCCTTCTGTATAATCCTCGTAATTGATAAAAAGATCTACCTTTCCTCTCTGGATATATTTCTTTAAAAGAGTACGGATCGCAGCCTCAAAATAGTTAAATTTCTTTGGCATCTTGATACTCAGATCTAAGTATCTGTGGTTTACTGCTTTCATTTCTACAGAAATCTTGTATTCATCCGTAGCATTCTCGCATCTTCCGAAACCGGTCATGCTTTTTAACATATGGAATGCCTCACTTTCATTTTCCTATGTTTTCTATATAATTCCTATATAATCTTTCATATTATAATTCATCCGTAAATGCAAGTCAACTGAAAATGCAGTAGCGGAAACGGAGCCTGTCAAAAATTCCCATTTTTTTCCTGCTGTCACGAAGCTTTAACAGGAACTGGTGTACAAGTCTGATCTCATATTCTTCCAACGGCTCTCCGCCATAGAAATATTTTTCCATCAGATCATTTACCCTCAGATACAGCCCATCCGGTATTTCCGGCAAAGTTTCCCTGATCTTTTCCTGGATCTGTTCACTTTTAAATCCCGGCTGCATGTCGATCCCCAGGATCAGCAGATGCTTATAGATCATAAGAAGGAGAAATTCCACACTGGGAAGGCTGCCATTGTCACTGATTTTCCGGATCCTGTATTCATAATACATTCTCCGCAGTTCTAATACCGCAAAAATAAATTCCAAAACAAACAGGATCAGCAGGATCATACCCCAGCCTATATCTGCTGTCTTTAATTCTGTCTGCTTTTGATTTTCCAGGAACGGTTCACTTCCAGGAAAATGCTTTTTCAGATTTTCTGCTTCTTCTCCCTCGGAGTCCAAAGCAGCTACTTTGCGCACCTGCCCCGGAGACTGTGCCATATTAAGGAGGGCATATGTATCGTAATAAAATCCCGGTGTCACATCTACCGGTACCCATCCCATACCATCCATATATACTTCCGCCCAGGCATGACCGTCAAAAGAAGAAAGGCCGATCCAGTCTCCGTGAGAATTTTCCGCCTGTTTGCCGGTAAGAAGATATCCTTCTGCATATCTGGCCGGAATGTGAAAACTTCTCAGTGCAAGTACGGCAGCAGAAGTATAATATGCGGAATTTCCTTCCCGCTCCCCCTGTAAAAATTCTTTTAAAAGATCGTCTCCCGCAGTATCTTCCTCAGAAAGATATTTATTATAATACGTATTTTCCTCAAGAACAGTACGGATCTGCTGTACAGCCGCATACACACTTAAAGATGCTTCTTCCTCTTCTTTATGAAACAGCTCTTTGATCAGACCAGACAACTGTGGATCTGCTGTAAGATAATTCACATACACAAAATCACGGTATACTGCCTCCGACTCCAGATACTGCTTCTGTTCATCTGTAACAGGAGCCTCTGTCCAGGTATCTAACCGCTGCAGTTCCCCCGGCATATCCGAAGACAGCTCGCTGATCTCATAACGTTTTGCGCCAAAGAAAGCAAGGGAACGGCTTCCCTCATCTCTTTCATTGGTAGAATTGGCAACTGCCTGGGAAGAATAAGGCTCATAGATATATTTTCTCATGGCACCTGTATTTACTACCTGGATGTGGTTGACCCACGGTGCATCCTCCGGCAAGGGATCCGTGCCGCTTCTTCCAGCTTCTTCATAGGCAATATACTGATGTTCCGGCTGAAAACCTCTTCCGTTCAGCCATTTTAAAAATCCCCATCTGTTTCCGCCATAAGCTGCTTTAGCCAGAGGTTTCCAGCTATCATTCTCATAAACAGAACCAGTAAAACCCTTTAAATATAAAGGTTTGATCTGTTCTGTCTTTACTCTGAGCCTTGGCTCGTCCCCCTGTTCTAAAGAAGCTGCCTGCGCCAGACTGCCGGAAGGCATATTATCCTCTCCATATCGCAGCTGTTCTGTCATCTGTGCTACGTCCTTTTTCACTTTCAGTACTGTCTGTGAGGTTTTTCCTCCTGATATCCAGAGCATGCAAAAAAGGATCAGTCCTGTTACGATCGTCCAGCCGGTACGGCGTCCGAAAGAGCCAGCATGAAAGGCAAACAGCCATACACCTGTAATGGAAGTGAGCATAAGAACGGCTCCAAAAAGGGAAGAACGTCCTAAGACGATCTCCGGAACAAACAGAACGAGGGCGATCAGGCTGATCCGGGTACATGCCTTTACACTGACCAGATACCATAAAAGAGCCGCCAGTATTAAAAGAAAGACCAGACTGTATAAAAACAGATTCTGCTCTGTTGCCTGTACATTTTCAAACAGACGCACTCCATCTTCATATTTTTCATTCCAGCTGTAAATACAGATATTTAAAAAGCTTAAAAATCCGTTTAATATCTGTACCGGTCTTATAAAGGTCAGTACTGCCGCACCGGCGGCAGGAATAAAAAATGCCCATTTCTTATCTTTGGAAGACAAGAGTCCGTATACAGCAGTCAGACATAAAACAATTTCTGCTATCCCAAAAGCCGCAGCCTCAAAAACAAGGTCGATCGCCGCAATCTTAAACCAGGATAAAATGCTTCCTGCCACCAGTATCATGCACAATGGCAGCGCGTTTAAAATATCCCTGTTCTTATTATTTTTCCCTGATGATATTTCCTGTATCACACCCGCCATAGTTTATGTTTTGTCTTCCTTTCTACACAATGATATTCTGCGTGTCTGTGGTTAATTTTTCTAATGGGATCTCTGTTAATACGCACATACCTCTTTCTGTAGTACGTATCTCTCCCTCTTCATCTAAATACACACAGCTGTTACACTTACATCTTTTGCCAGTTCATAAACCTCATCCGGACAGGTTCCTGCAGTAAAATACAGGATCCTGCGGTAATTACTGTGAGATTTTTCCGCAATAAGGCTCTTTAAGCCATCCCCGCTCTTTCTGAAGGGAAAGGTTCATCCAGGTATCCATGGTATTATCATATTCCTGCTGTCCTGTGATCTGGTTCAGATATATTTTATTTCCGGCCCACATGCCCAGATAATGAGGGACCTTATGTTCCATCAGTTTTCACTGACTGCGGCTGCAGCGCTGACTGCTCCTGATAAAACATCCGGTTCATATGTGACCTCTCCAGAAGTAAGACCTGCGTCAAACATCACCAGAATATCATAACTGGACGTATCACTTGGTTCTCTTACCAGAACGGTGTCAAACTTTTCTGAAAGTTTCCAGTGGATCGTTCGGATACTGTCTCCCGGCTGATATTCACGCAGCTCAAAAACTTCCGTTGCATCATAACCTTTTTTACTCAGCGTCTGCTGTCCTTCATTCTGGCGTCCTTTCTGATTTCCGGATGCCACAGGACGCATGGATATTTTCTCCGGATAAACCGTCAGATGCTGTACCTGATGAAATTCTGTCTTTATACAGTTTAAGCCAAAAATATCATAGCAGCGCACATTACTAAGGCTGAGGATCGCGCCTCCGCACATCTTCGGTTCCCAAGGGATCGATATACCAAAAGAACGTTTATTGATGTCAAGGGCTAACGGGATATTCCTGTTGACCTGGAACATTTTATTATCATAGGAAAGATCTGCCTGGATCCTGGCTGCTGCCAGACACCGCCATCTGCTTTTCACAGAGATATCGATCTCTATTGTCTGTCCGAGACGGCAGGCAGAGCGGGTATGCATTTCCAGCTCCATTCCATTCGTCTCAAGACGTAAAAAGAAACGTAAGACCACAGGCAATAAAATTTCTATTATAAATACACCGGCTGTAAAATAAGAACCGCTTAAGAAAAACAGAACAGCTGTTGCCACTACTGCTGTGCCGAAGCCGATCCTGATCCTTGTCATGCATTCCACCTCTTAGGGTCTTTCAAAGGTTTTGTTTCTTTTAATATATCCTGAAGGATCTCTTTTTCTGAGATTCCCTCTAAACGGGCCTGGGGCTTAAGGATCAGTCTGTGGGCGCATACATCCGTAAATACTTCCTGTACATCCTCCGGGATCACATAGCTGCGGTCTTTTAAGATTGCCCATGCCTTTGCCATCTTAGTCAGTGCCCAGACACCACGTGGGCTGATTCCCAGTTCTACTAAAGGATGTTCTCTGGTTGCCTCACAAAGGCGGATCAGATAATAAAGGATATCATCACTGATCTTAAGAGCAGAAAGATAGTTCTGGATCTCCAGAATGTTTTCTGCCTGTGCAGCTACCTGGATCTCTTCCAGAGGGTTGGAATATCTTCTGGCCTTTAAGATCTTGATCTGATCCTCTGCTGAAGGATATCCAATGGAAAGACGAACCATAAAACGGTCTAACTGGGAACTTGGAAGTGCCTGGGTTCCTGTTGTACCTAAAGGGTTCTGGGTAGCAATACAGATAAACGGAGTAGGTAAAGGTCTTGTTACACCATCTACTGTTACCCTCCGCTCTTCCATGGCTTCCAGAAGAGCAGACTGTGTTTTAGGAGAAGTACGGTTGATCTCATCTGCCAGCAGCAGATTGCACATAGCAGCGCCCTCATGATACTCAAACTGTTCATTCTGGCGGTTGTACATGGTAAAACCTGTAATATCTGACGGCAGGGTATCTGTTGTAAACTGTATTCTCTTGTAATCCAGTCCCAGTACTCTTGAAAAGGCAAGGGCAAGGGTGGTCTTTCCTACTCCGGGGCTGTCCTCAAGGAGAATATGTCCTCCTGCGTAAATCGTGGCAAGAACACGCCGTATAATGTCGTCTTTTCCCATAAAGGCTTTTTTCACTTCCTGAATGACGTGTTCAGACTGTTCCAGTATCATAACAAATGCTTCTCCTCTCTCTTTTGCGCTTTTTCCGTTCTATAGTGGTTTTTATAAACTTTCTTCTGTATCTGAGTTTTCTTCTGTATCTAAAGTTTCTTCTGAAGACGCATCTTTTTCTTCTGTGTCTTCTTTATCCTCTTCCATCGATCCACCTGATTCATTTTCTGTCTGATCCGTATCCTCCGATGGATCCGGGTTTTCCGGTTCCTGTGGCTGATCCGGCTCTTCTGGTGCATCCGGATTGGTTGGTGTCTCCGGTATTTCTGGTGTTTCCGGCGCATCTGGATCGGTTGGTGTCTCCGGTTTTTCCGGTGTTTCCGGATCCTGTGGATCTTCTGATGGCTCATCCGGATCCTGTGTGGTTCCATTTCCCTGATCCGGGTCCTGAGGAACTTCCGGATCTACCGGAACATCGGCAGGAACTTCCGGTATTTTATCCAGAACAACTGCCTGTTCCTCTTTTTCATTCTTTTCTTCCTCGATCCGGTCTCTCCAGGCATCTACATACTCATTGATATCCGGTTTTTCCAGACGGTCCGGATGATCCGGTACCTCTTTACCAAGGAGAGTATAAATTCTTTCCTCACCAGTGAATTTTATATTCTCAATCGTATACGGAGTACAATCATTTACGTACTCCAGGAATTCCGGCAGGTAGTTCCAGTCTTCATCTACAGGGAAGTCACCTGCTGCATCCATCCACTCACTTACAGCCGCATTTAAAACAGTATAGTAAATATTGCTTTCGATCTCATCATCGCTTTCATATCCCTGAATACTGTATTTCCATACATCTACATAGGCATCTTCATTTTCAGCCGCAGCACCTTCTAACTGAACCAGTCCCTCTGTTTCCACGCCAAAGCTGTAGAAAGTTCCACGTCCCGGATAAGTAAGCAGCGGTACATTCTCACCTGTAAAGGTAATAGACTGCATATCTGTATCTTCAAAAGCGCTGTAACCTACAGAACGAAGATCTTCCGGGAATTCAATTTCTGTAAGGCCTGTCCTTGCAAAGGCATACGGGTCAACACTAAGTCCCGGATCTGCATCTCCCAGATCGCTGGCAGGATTGGAAAATTTAACCTCTGTCAGATCCACACAGCCAATAAAAGCATCTGAACCGATCTGGAACAGATCATCAGAAAATTCAACCGTACCTGTAAGACCGGAATTTTTAAAGGCTGCACTCTGTATAGCACGGATATGTTCCGCTACTTCTGCAGGCAGTGTAAACTCTCCCTGGCAATCCTGTAAAGCGCCTCTGATCACATAGGTAATAACTCGTCCCTCCGGCGCCTGGATCTCTCCTGAGAAATCAGTGGTACCGTTAAGCAGATAGGTATCATCTCCATCCAGACCAAATACCAATGGTCTCGTTTCCTCTGTATCTCCTAATACAATGGCATCGCCACATCCTATTGCATATCTGGCAGCCGTTTCATCTAAAAGGCAGGCTGAGGTAACATAGGTCAGTGTATCCCTTGCCATCAACGGATCTTCCAGATCCAGATAGCCTGTATTAAAGGCCATATAGCGAAGTCCCACAAAGGCATCCTGTCCAATATAAATATAATCAGGTGCGTAACTTATTACACCTTCCAGTTTCTCACACTGGGAGAACGCATTTCTTCCTACTTTTGTAACAGTTTCCGGAAGTTCTGCCAGGATCAGGTCAATGCAGCCCTTAAAGGCACTGTTTCCGATCTCTGTCAGTTCTACGCCATCCGGCAGATCCAGTTCATCTAAAGAAGTAATATCTTCCGGAGCCTGGATCAGGACTGCAGAACCGGCAACATCCAGATAGATCATGCCAGCTTCCGTTTCTACCAGTTCACATTTTCCAACCTGAATCAGATTTTCAGCAGTCTCCTCACCTAAGATCTCTCCCCAGGCCTCTACATAGGCATCACGGTTGTCTTCTGATACATAGATGACAGATTTTTTGTATCCAGATCACCAAAGGTATCTGCTGAGATCTCAGGAGGCACATCGCTCTGGAAATAGATCTCTGTCAATCCTTCTCCGTTCAAACTTTCTGACTCCAGAACCTCTACACCTTCTGAAATGACCAGGCGTTCCACATTCGGACATTTATCAGCAGCATAGGACTTAATACGTCTTACTGTATCCGGAACGATCCATAATCCGCTGTTATCACTGGAAATACGGTTTAAAACCGTACCACCGGAAGAAAGCACTGCTCCATTTACATAGGTATAATCTGTCTCCTCCGAAGAAGGGATCAGGCTGTTTCCACCCAGACTGTTTCTCCATGTAAGAAGATAATCTGCATAATACTCTGCAGGTACCACCAGCTGTGTACCGGATATCCTTCCCAGATTGATATCCGGAGGTGTTGGTGATGCGAAATTTATCTTTGTCAGGGAATTCCATTCTGGAATGACCACTCTCGTAACATCTTCCGGAATATCGATCTCTTCTAATCCTACCGGAATACCTAACAGTTCTGTTTTTGCCTTGTTATAAAGGAAACCGTCCACGGAACAGAAGTACGGGTTTCCCTCTGCCACCTCATAACCTTGTGTAACCATTATAAAATCATCCAGCAAAGTTGTAACAGACTCCGGGATATAGATCTTTCCTGTAACATATCCATTGAAGTTGACCTGCTGGATCCCCTGGGGGATCTCTACTTCATCCAGAAATTCACTGCACATATGCAGAAACTGCCTGTAAACATAATTACCACGCTCATCAAAATCCCAGGTCAGATAACCACCGAAATATTCCGGAATATCCACCGGTCCATTGGATAGATCTCATATCTTCCCGGAGCCTCCGTTTGTAATAATCTGTAAATACTTCCTGCTCTCCATTGACATACCATCCCGGAACCACCTGAAGAAGAGAGTCATACAGACCCATTCCCCAGATATTTTGCTGGGCTGTATACAACTCTTTCAGCTCCTTTAACAGGCAAATCTCTTCATCTTCTCCCAGATATACGCTGTCTAAGGTACGTCTGTTTCCAGCCTCATCTTCCGGTCCCATTACAACCATCTTGCAATATTTTACAGAAAATTCATGTTCGATCTCTGTCCACGGGCTGTTGGCATTGGGTCTAAAATAAAAGGTAACAGTAAAATCCCCCTCTGCTATCTTGGGATGATCTCCAATCTTAAAATTATCGTTATACTCTCTCAGACGATAAGTTCCCGTAGGTGTGTCTACATATGCATAAACAGAACACAGCAGTTTCCAGTCTGTAAGTACAGCGCCCCGGTAAAGTTCACCTACAGAATCTGAGGAACTTATAATAGAAAGTACTGCATTTTCAGCCTCATCCCCTTCAGGCAGTCCTTCACTTGGAAAATCCGGAAGCGTAATTTCTTCTCCACCAGGTAAAGAAGGGTCGCTTGGCAGGGTAGGCTGCTTGGAGTCATCCGGGTAATCCGGGTCTACAGTCGGCGTATCATCTCCATTATCCGGCTGATCCGGTGTTGGGGTTGGTGTAGGAGTCGGATCCGGCGTTGGAGTTGGCGCAGGTACGTCATTTCCACCGGGTGTTATGGTATTATCCTGATTTCCATTGGAACCGGAGCCACCACCGCCGCCAGTTGAACCGCCGCCGCTGATCGTAGTATCACCGCTGTCGCTGCCTGAACCATTGGAAGAAGCAGGGGTATCCTTATTTCCTGTATCTTCTGTAGTCAGACCAGAATGTCCTGCCGGAAGGTTGACCTTTTCCTGGGCATCCGGCGCCAGGACTACACTCTGTCCTTCGGGAGCCCAGTTTGTACCGCCTGTGCCTCCTGCATAATCAAAGGAAGGATCTGAGAAAATGTTTCTGGCACTTTCCGGATCTGCTTCCATCTGGTTATTGGCCAGTTCATAGGCAGCTTCGTTTTTCTTTTCCTGACCATAGGGATCCTTTGCCTCCGGGTCATGCTCCAGTTTTTATTGTCATTTTCTCCCGGGTCATTTCCATTTTGCTGTATATTTTCTTTCTCCGGGAACATGATCTGGTTACCCTGTAATTCCCTGTTTTTTACAAACAGTTCCGGCTTAAACAGGTTGCCCCTCTGATAATCTTCCCATAAAACATGAAAGCCGCCTGCAACAAGGACCAGGGATACAGCACCTGCTGCCATCCCTTTTACACCTGCTTTTTTTATAAGACTGCCCATATTTTTCTTTTGCTTTTTCAATATTTTCTCCGTCCTTTTAATATCTTGCCGATCTGCACACGCATCTCTTCAAAATCAATCGGTTTCGTAAAGTGACCATTCATACCGCTCATAGCAGAAAGTCTCTGATCTTCTACAAAGGCATCTGCAGAAAGAGCAAAGATAGGTATCTCTCCAGCATCTTTTCGATCCATACTCCGGATCTGTTTTGCCGCATCACGGCCGTTCATCACCGGCATCTGGATATCCATAAGGATAAAGTTATAAGTTCCCGGTGCAGAAGCTGCATATTTTTCCACAGCATCTTTACCGTTTACGGCTACATCGACTTTAGCACCCTCATTTTCCAGAATGCTGACTGCGATCTCCGCGTTGATCTCATTATCTTCTGCCATAAGGATGTGGCATCCGTTAAAGGTGAAGTCTGTTCCTGTCTCGTCTTCCTGTTCTGTTTCTATCTCAGAAACTTCTGCGATCGGAAGTGTCAGATATACGCTGAAATCAGAGCCTTTGCCAAGCATACTGTCAATGACGATCTCACCGCCCATCAGATGGACCAGACGGTCTGTAATAGACATACCAAGACCGGATCCACCGTACTGTTTGGTGATATCCTGGCTTTCCTGTTCAAAAGGCTTGAAAATACGGCTGATAAATTTAGCATCCATACCTTTTCCTGTATCATGAACACGGAACATCAGGCTTACTTTGCCATTTTCTTTCTGAAGCTGGCGGAATGTAACACGGATCTCTCCTTTTTCTGTAAACTTCTGGGCATTGGATAAAAAGTTTACCAGGATCTGGGAAATACGCAATTCATCGCCAACTATGTATTTTACATCTACATCTTTCATTTCCACATAGAATGCCACGCCTTTGGCTTCTACGTTTTTCTGGAACATGTTACGCAGCTTTTCTGCCAGCGCCGCAAGTTCAAATGGCTTGCTCTCCAGCTCGATCTTTCCTGCCTCAATACGGGACATATCCAGAATATCATTGATAACAGAAAGCAGATACTTGGAAAGCTGCTCTGCCTTTATAATATAATTTTCAGCACTATGGCCTCTTAACTGACCATGTGCCAGTGTCAGCATACCAATAATACCATTCATAGGCGTACGGATCTCATGGGACATACTGGAAAGGAATTCTGTCTTTGACTGGCTTACGCTTTCCGCGATCTTTAACTGTTCTTTTGCAGCTTCCAGTTCTTTCTTATCTTCTGTTATATCACGGAACTGGAATGTATCATATAAACCGTCCTTACTGCGGGTAATCTCCAGTCTGTACCAGCTTTTCATTCTCTCCAGATAAAAATCCGAAGTAAAGGGCTGTTTTCCATCCCAGGAACGATACTTTTTCCACAGCTTCCAGTCTTTTCCCGAACCTACTTTATCCAAAAATATACCTATATCTGTTTTTATGTCATCACCGGTAACGTCAAGCTGCTGTTCAAAGCTTTCTGTTATGTATACAGGATACAGATCTTTACAGCGAAGTATCATTACCGGATCTCCGTTTCCCGGTACACCAAAGGATCCAGAACCGCCTTTAAACACCCCTGCGGCTTCATTCTGTTTTTTGATCTTTAACTGAAAAAAACCGATGAGTAAACACACACCGGCAAACAATTCTACGATCAACAGCAAAAACAGGCCTCTGTGTTCTCCCAACCACACCAGCTGCCCTGTCACATGCTGTATAAAATTATTCATAGGAAATTCCTCCAATACGCATTAATGAAAGCATTTACAGAACTTTTACATTTTATTATAGGTTATTTTTTTCCAGTTGTACAGCAGTTTTTCCATTAATTGTTGTAATACTTTTCTAATTGAAAGAAAAATGTGGTATCCTTATAAGAGCAGTCTGTTTCATACAGTATTGCCTATTTTTGATCGACAGGAGTGAATATACATGGCATTTGACGGTATTACCATAGCAAACTTAAGATGGGAATTTGCCCATACCATAGAAGGCGGGAAGATCGCAAAGATCGCCCAGCCGGAAAAGGATGAGTTGCTTATTACTATAAAAAACAACAGAGAAAACTACCGGCTGCAGATCTCTGCAAGCGCAAGTCTTCCTCTTATTTATCTTACTGCAAATAATAAGACCAGCCTCTCACTGCGCCTAATTTCTGTATGCTTTTAAGAAAGCATATTGGCAGCGCCCGCATTGTTTCTGTAAAGCAGCCGGGTCTGGAACGTATTTTAGAGTTTGAGCTGGAACATTTAGATGAGCTGGGGGATCTGTGCAAAAAGCGCCTGATCGTAGAGATCATGGGAAAACACAGTAATATTATTTTCTGTAAGGAAGATGGAACCATCATTGACAGTATCAAGCATGTATCTGCCAGCATGAGTTCTGTGCGTGAAGTGCTTCCGGGACGGGAATATTTTATTCCGCAGACCATTGCAAAGGAAAATCCTCTGACCGTTACAGAAACTGTGTTCCGCAGCTGTATTTTATCCTCTCCTACTTCTGTGCAGAAAGCATTATACGGTCACCTTACCGGCATCAGCCTATTGTTGCGGAGGAACTTTGCCATCTGGCTTCCATCGACTCCGACCGAAGCGCCGGCGAACTGACAGACCCGGAACTGACTCATCTGTATCATACATTCCAGCTGATGATGGAGGATGTCAAAGAAGGACGTTTCAGCCTGCCGTTGTATATGACGGGGATACACCTGTAGAATATGCTTCTGTTCCCCTGACCTGCTATGAAGGAAAGGGATACCGCAGGGAAACGTTTGAGTCTATAAGTACTCTCCTGGAAAATTATTACGCCTCCAGAGATACCATTACCCGTATCCGTCAGAAATCTTCTGACCTGCGCCGTATTGTTCAGACTGCCTTAGAGCGCAGCTGCAAAAAATACGACCTGCAGTTAAAGCAGTTAAAAGATACCGAAAAGCGTGAAAAATACAGGATCTACGGAGAACTGTTAAACACCTATGGTTACGAGTTAAAGGGTGGGGAAAAATCTTTTAAATGTATTAATTATTATGATAATGAAGAGATCACGATCCCATTAGACCCGCAGCTGACAGCCCGTGAGAATGCCAGAAGCATTTTGACAAGTATAATAAATTAAAACGTACTTATGAAGCCTTAAGCCAGCTGACCATGGAAACCAAAGCCGAAGTTGACCATCTGGAGTCTGTAAGTTCTGCCCTTGATATTGCCTTAGAGGAAAATGATCTGGTGCAGATCAAGGAAGAATTAATGGAATTTGGTTATGTGAAGAAACGCCGTGCCAACGAAAAGCGGCCAAAGATCACAAGCAAGCCTTTCCATTATATTTCTTCTGACGGATATGATATTTTCGTAGGAAAGAACAACTATCAGAACGAAGAGCTTACTTTCAAAGTGGCAAGCGGCAACGACTGGTGGTTCCACGCAAAAGGTATTCCAGGCTCCCATGCGATCGTAAAGAGCAACGGGCAGCAGATCTGCCAGACCGGGTCTTTGAAGAAGCTGGTGCTTTAGCAGCTTATTATTCCAAAGGCCGTGAAAATGATAAGGTTGAGATCGACTACATCCAGAAGAAGAACATTAAGAAAGTGGCAGGAGCTGCACCGGGATTTGTAATCTATCATACTAACTACTCCCTGGTAGCTTCACCGAGATGTGACTTAAAAGAAGTAAAATAGCTAAGCATGCCCCGTCAGATGGCGGGGCATAAATCAAAACTTTATACAAAAATAAAACAGCCGGTCCATCAGGCAAACCTGACGACCGGCCGATTTATTTTACTTCAAGTGAACCAATTCCGTGCGAGAATTAGTTGTACTTACGCTTACGAGCAGCTTCAGACTTTTTCTTACGTCTTACGCTTGGCTTCTCGTAATGCTCTCTTTTACGAATTTCCTGCTGAATGCCAGCCTTTGCGCAGTTTCTTTTAAATCTGCGTAAAGCACTGTCTAAGCTCTCGTTATCTTTAACAATTACGTTTGACATCGCTCACACCTAACCTCCCTCCAGTTGTGTAATTGTGCATAATACAACTGTTTGGTATTTTTAGCACTGCTATGATTATAGCATAAAATTCCCATACGTCAAGAAAAATTTTATATTTTTCTGCGTTTTCTGCACTTTTTATTCAAACAGGCTTATTTGGTCTGTTCTTCTACTACTTCTACGGCTTTCTTTAAGGCTTCTTCAATACCAGCCGGGTTCTTTCCGCCTGCCTGAGCCATGTTTGGACGGCCGCCGCCGCCACCACCTACAAGACCAGCAATAGCCTTGATCAGGTTGCCTGCATGAGCGCCTTCTTCTGAGCCTCATCTGTTGCAGTTGCCATCAGACTTACTTTTCCGTCCATAACGGAAGCAATCACAACCACACCTTCACCGATCTTATCCTTTAACTGATCACCCAGATTTCTAAGACCGTTCATATCTACATCAGCTACTTTGGAAGCAAGTACCTTAACGCCATTTACTTCTTTTACCTGGCTTAATACATCGCCTAAGGAGTCATTTGCATTTGCTCTTTAACTTCTCATTTTCAGAGTTAATGCCTTGATCTCGTCTAACAGGACTGGATCTTAGCTGTAAGAGCTGCAGGAGTTGTCTTAGCTGCCTTAGCTGCTTCGTGAAGCTCTGCTTCAACTTCTGCATAATGCTTCATCAGACCGTCAGAGGTAAGAGCCTCAATACGTCTTACGCCGGCTGCGATACCTGCCTCAGAAGGATCTTGAAGTATCCGATGGTGCTTGTATTTGCTACATGGGTACCACCGCAAAGCTCTGTGGAGAAATCTCCCATCTTTACAACGCGTACCTTTTCGCCGTACTTCTCACCAAACAGTGCCATAGCACCGGTCTTCTTTGCTTCATCTATAGTCATAACTTCTGTTACAACCGGAAGCGCAGCCTGGATCTCTTCATTTACAATATCCTCTACCTTTTTGATCTCCTCTGGAGTCATAGCAGAGAAATGGGTAAAGTCAAAACGGAGACGTCCTGCATCTACATAGGAACCAGCCTGTTCTACATGGCTTCCTAATACAGTACGCAGTGCCTTCTGCAGTAAGTGGGTAGCACTGTGGTTCTTGCTTGTTAATGCACGGTTCTTCGGGCATACAGATAAGGTAACTGTCTCGCCAACGCTTAACATTCCCTTAGTCATAACACCTACATGGCCGATCTTTCCGCCCTGTAAATGAATGGTCTCTTCTACCTTAAATTCACCGTTTGCACTGTGGATGGTACCCTTATCGCCCTGCTGGCCGCCCATGGTTCCGTAGAATGTGGTCTGGTCTGCGATAATGGTTCCTCTCTGGCCATCTGTTAAAGCTTCTACGATCTCATCTTCTGTAGTCAGAACAGAGATCTTGGAGTCTACATCTAATTTATCATATCCTACAAACTCAGAGGTGATCGCAGCGTCAATAGACTGATATACAGTTACATCTGCGCCCATGTAGTTGGTAGTCTTACGAGCCTTACGAGCCTTATCCTTCTGCTCCTTCATAGCTGCTGCGAAGCCTTCTTCATCAACGGTGCAGCCCTTTTCTTCCAGGATCTCCTTGGTCAGGTCTACAGGGAAACCATAAGTATCATACAGCTTAAATGCATTCTCACCGGAAAGAGTCTTCTCACCGGCAGCTGCCATAGCATCTTCCATTTCAGCTAAGATAGCAAGACCCTGGTCAATAGTCTTATTGAACTTATCTTCTTCTTCCGTCAGTACCTTAAAGATCATGGACTGCTTTTCTTCCAGTTCCGGATATCCGTCCTTGGAAAGTTCGATTACAGTCTTGGAAAGCTCTGCAAGGAACTTGCCTTCGATGCCAAGCTTTCTTCCGTGGCGTGCCGCACGACGCAGCAGACGGCGCAGGACATAGCCTCTTCCTTCATTAGAAGGCATGATACCGTCAGAGATCATGAAGGTACAGGACTTGATATGGTCTGTAACAATACGAAGGGAAACATCGGTCTCATGGTCTTTCTGGTATTCCTTGTTAGAAAGAGCACATACTCTGTCTAACAGAGCCTTGTTGGTATCTACAGTAAACAGGGAGTCTACATCCTGGACAACAACTGCCAGACGCTCCAGACCCATACCTGTATCAATGTTCTTCTGCTTCAGTTCGGAATAATGGCCATGACCGTCATTATCAAACTGGCTGAATACGTTGTTCCATACTTCGATGTAACGGTCGCACTCGCAGCCTACGGTACATCCTGGCTTGCCGCAGCCGTACTTTTCGCCTCTGTCGTAGTAGATCTCAGAACATGGGCCGCAAGGACCTGAACCATGCTCCCAGAAGTTATCTTCCTTACCAAAACGGAAAATTCTCTCTGGTGCAATACCAATCTCCTTGTTCCAGATATCAAATGCTTCATCATCATCCTGGTAAACAGATGGATACAGACGGTCTGGATCCAGTCCGACTACTTCTGTTAAGAATTCCCAGGACCAGTGGATCGCTTCTGTCTTGAAGTAATCACCGAAAGAGAAGTTTCCTAACATCTCAAAGAAAGTACCGTGACGTGCGGTCTTTCCAATATTTTCAATATCACCTGTACGGATACATTTCTGGCAGGTGGTCACTCTTCTTCTTGGCGGGATCTCCTGTCCGGTAAAGTAAGGCTTTAAAGGTGCCATACCGGAGTTGATCAGCAGAAGGCTGTTATCATTATGCGGTACAAGTGAAAAGCTCTTCATAGCCAGATGACCCTTGCTCTCAAAGAACTCAAGGAACATACGGCGCAGCTCGTTCACTCCGCGGTACTGTGGTTGTTTCACTTTTTTCTTCCTCCATTATATAAATTTGATTTAGGGTTTTTCAGTAAATATTTCAGGACAGCAAAAATCCGGCAGAACAGACTTCGCCTGTGAATGCCCTCCTAAAACAAACCATGTATATAAACTCATAATCGGAATTTTACCATATAAGCGCTGAATTAGCAAGAGAAAATGACTCCGGAACTATGTCCAAAGTCATTTTTTCATTGTAACAGATCTCTATTTAATTTTCTTCTGCCAGTGCATCACACCGTTTTGCCAGCTCATAGGCCCTCTCTCTGGTCTGATTGACCATGCTTGAGGCATAACTTAAACTGTTTCCGCTTTTTCCGGAGCTGTCAGCTGCGTCTGACTCTCTTTTTTTCAGCCAGTCTCTTTCCTCATTTGCAAGGCTTTGGGCCTCTTCCTGGGGAAGGGCTTCTAATAATGCATTGTATACAGTGCTTAATTCCCCATCCACATTTTCAACTGGGTTTCTGCAGAAGTTTTAGCGGAATAAACATTGGAGTCTGTTTCCTGTTCCTGCATTTTCTGGATCTGGCTGTCTAAGTTTCTCAGGCGGTCTGTATAGCTTTCCTGTTCCGGTTCTGCATCATGTAAAACCGGCTCCAAACCTTCATCCGGAGGATCTGCCGCCTGGACCTGCACCTGATCTTCTGAGGAATTGCTTTCTTCTGTTTCCTCTGCCGTCCTGGCTTCTGTTTCTTTCTCAGAACGTATCCCGGCACCCGCTGCCTCTGTCTGTTCCGGATCACCTGCTTTCATTTTTGCCTGTGCTTCCCGGGGGACTGCCTGCAAAGGCGCAGAGTCACTATCCACTGCTGTTTCAGCCGTGGTCTCAGAAAGAACCTGTATTTTCTGTTCCTGTGGGACTTTTTTTACAACGGAACTTGTATAGCTAGTAATGGCGATCCCTACTACCAGGATACAACCGATGATGACCCATATCCTTCTGTCTTTCATTCTTTCACATCCCTGATAAAGAGTAATGTTTTCCAGTCATACAGTACCACAAAATCAGGTGCTTGTGAATACAAATTCGAAAGGAGTAATATTTTGTAAGATTTGCGTAAAATTGGGGCTGTGTTGAAACAGCCCCATGGATCATAAGGATAAGCCCTCATCTTCTATTAAATTATTTCCGTCTGCCGCTGTAGTAGCCAGCTGGTCACACCGCTCATTCTGTGGATGTCCGGCATGGCCTTTTACCCAGATGAATGTGACCTGATGCTGCTCTTTTGCCTTTAAAAGGCGCTTCCACAGGTCAATGTTTTTCACCGGTCCGCTTTTGCCCCGGTTCCAGCCTTTGGCGATCCAGCCGCTGATCCAGTTTTTGTTAAAGGCATCTGTAAGATATTTCGAGTCTGAATACAGCTCGATCTTACAGGGGCGATTTAAAGCTTCCAAGCCTGCTATGGCTGCCATTAACTCCATACGGTTATTGGTGGTCTTTTTGTAACCTGCAGATAAGGTCTTTTCATGTAACTGGCCATTTTTATCCACATAATGCATGACCACTCCATAACCTCCCGGTCCGTCTGGATTTCCTCTTGCTGATCCATCTGTGTAGATCTTTACTTCTGTCATTTTTCTCTGTACTCCTGTTGTTTATCGGTTCCATTTTTCGCAAAGAGCTAATATCTGCTCTGTAAAACGGGTCAGATCCTGATTTGCCCCGCCCTGGTTGCGTGCGATCACATCCATAAGCATCTGTCCTGCATCCACCAGTCTGGTGTAAACGCCTGTTGCCTTTCTGGTTGCCTGAGTTTCTGCCTCTACCGGAACAGGCTCGGTCTCCTTGATCCATACACCCTTTATCAGGTCAAATTCCGAACCGGAATAAGGTGCTTTTGCTGTAAGGCCAAGCTGGTATTTAAAGCATCCGTAAGAGACTCACAGGACTCGTCATTTCCATGTACTACAAATACATATTTGGGCTTTTGTTCAAAGGCTGCAGCCAGGTAAGAAGGCCGTCTCTGTCTGCATGGCCGCTGATACCATCCAAAGTCTCAATATGCGCCTTCACATCGATCTCTTCACCAAAGATCTTTACAGCAGGGGCACCATCCTGAAGCAGACGGCCTAAGGTTCCTTCTGCCTGGTATCCGGCAAATACCACACTGCATTCTTCCCTCCACAGATTATGTTTTAAGTGGTGGCGGATACGGCCGGCATCACACATACCTGCTGCGGAAATGATCACCTTCGGGGTCATATCAAAGTTGATATTTTTTGACTCTTCACTGGTAACGGAAAGCTTTAATCCCGGGAAATCAATTGGGTTGATACCCCGTTCTACCAACGCCTTTGTCTCCTCGTCATAGCATTCCACCATATTCTGCTTAAATACATGGGTAGCTTCTACTGCCAACGGGCTATCCACATATACCTGGAAGCCATCGTGACCGGTAACCAGCTTTTCTTCCTTAATATGGCGGATCATATAAAGAAGTTCCTGGGTCCTGCCTACTGCAAAGGCCGGGATCACTACATTGCCCTGGCGGTCTAAGGTCTGCTGGATGATACGGGCCAGACCTACTACATGGTCTTCGCCCTTTTTGTGATAGCGGTTTCCATAGGTGGACTCCATCACTACATAATCGCCGTCAGAAATATACTGGGGATCCCGGATCAGCGGTTTATTCTTGTTTCCGATATCACCGGAAAAGACGATCTTTCGCTGTTCATCCCCTTCTGTCGCCCAGATCTCAATAGAGGCTGAACCAAGAAGATGGCCTACATCCGTAAAACGCAGGGTGATGTTTTCGTTTAATTTAAACTTCTGTCCATAAGCCACACCTTCAAAATGGCCCAGAACTCCTTCTGCATCCTGCATGGTATAAAGGGCTTCTACCTCTGTTTTGCCGGCTCTGCGTGCTTTACGATTGCGCCACTCTGCCTCCATCTCCTGAATGTGGGCACTGTCCCGAAGCATAATGCCACACAGGTCTGCAGTCGCATAGGTGGTTATGATCTGCCCCTTAAATCCTCTGGCATAGATCCAGGGAAGCATGCCTGCATGGTCAATGTGGGCGTGGGTCAGAAATACGTAGTCAATGTCGCTGTAACTGACCGGAAGTTCCGCATTCTGGTAAGGATTGTTCCCCTGCTCCATACCACAGTCAATAAGGACTTTTGTATCTCCTACTTCCAGAAAATGACAGCTGCCTGTAACTTCATGGTCTGCTCCGATAAAGGTCAGTTTCATAAGCATTCTCCCCTCTGTTGCCCCTTTTTATTGTTATTATAAGGGTCTCGTTTTTGCTGACTCTAGTATAGCACATTTGCATGTTTATTTGCAAACTTTTTCAGTTATTTTGCATAAATTAGACAAGTTTTCTGATAATGTCGCTTACTACGCATATGCACCGGTCCCAAGCTCGAAAATCCTCTTGCAAGCAAGCTTGCATCGGATTTTTGAGTTTTGTCCCTGGTGTGTCATATGATAATACAGATCATCCCCCCATTACTGTCATTAATGATCTTCTGCAGTGTATCCTGCAATTTCTGCTGGCACTCATCGGTCATCTGGGAGATCTTGGCCTGGATGCCGTCTTCTACGATCTGTTCAATGGATTTGCCGAAGATATTGGCATTCCAGATGCCTTCTTCACTGTCTTTGGAACTGGATTTTATGTATGCGATCAGGTCCTTTGCCTGCTGCTCGCTTCCCACAATAGGAGCGATCTCGGTCTCGATCTGGGCCCGGATCAGGTTTACAGAGGGCGCCTGGGCCTTCATTTTCACGCCGTACTTATTTCCATGACGTATCACTTCCGGTTCATCTAATAATATCTCATCTTTCTGAGGCATCATGACCCCATATCCCTTTAATCTGGCCTGGGCCAGGGCCTCTTTTACTTTATCATACTCTTTCTGCATACCTGCTAAAGTGCTTAAAGTCTGCATCAGCTGGTACTCACCTTCTATAGGCAGTCCTACATAGTCGCTTAATATCTGATAATAATAGCTGTCATCCATCTGTACCTGTAAGGATACGGTACCGTCTGCCATTTCCATTTTTTCGATCGTGATCTTTTCCACAGGTCCTGATGAGCCGCCAAATGTCTTTATCTGAGAAGCTGCATCTTTCATGTGGCTGACTTTCTTTAAAAGTTCCCTTGCCATATCGATCACCTGGGTTTTAAGCCAGTGGGTAGCCGGAAGGACTTCCAGCCATTTGGGAATATGAAAATCCAGTTGCGTAACAGGAAATTCTTTTAAAACACTTTCCAGAATATGGAAAATATCTTCTTTTTTCAGCTGCTCGCAACTTACCGGAAGAACTGTCACCCCATAATCAGCTGCCAGCTGTTCTGCCAGCTTTAAGGTTTCATCTGAATAGGGTTTCGTAGAATTTAAAAAGAAGGATAAATGGCTTCCCCAGCTTTTTCAATTCATCTACAGTCTGTTTTTCCGCATCTATATAGCAGAGCGCTTTAATTCCCCAACAGAGCCGTCCGTAGTCACTACAATGCCAATGGTAGAATGATCCCCTATGACTTTCCTGGTGCCGATCTGGGCCGCCTGGGTAAAGGGGATTTCTTTTTCAGACCAGGGCGTTTTCACCATCCGCTCTTCCCCATTTTCCACATGGCCTGCAGCCCCGTCTACCATATAGCCTACACAGTCGATGAGGCGCACTTTCGCCTGGATCCCGTCTCCCAAAGTGATCTGCACCGCCTCTTTGGGGATAAATTTCGGTTCCGTTGTCATCACCGTTTTTCCCCCTGCGCTCTGGGGAAGTTCATCGGTACTTACTGCCTTTAGACTTTCATCTTCCATAGCCGGAAGCACAGCCAGCTCCATAAAACGCTTGATAAAGGTAGACTTTCCTGTACGCACCGGTCCCACCACACCGATGTAGATCTCTCCCTTTGTTCTGGCCTGAATATCCTTGTATACATTAAAATTGTCCATAAAAATACCCCCTTGCACGTTTATATAACATATGCAAGAGGGTATGATCTTTATTCGCTTAAATAAGCCTTCTTTACACGGTCGTTATTCATCAGTTCTTTTGCATCGCCGGAAAGGGCAATGGTTCCTGTTTCCAGAACATATGCCTTGTTAGCAATAGAAAGTGCTTTCTTTGCGTTCTGCTCTACTAAAAGGACCGTAGTGCCGTCTTTGTTGATCTGCTGGATAATATCAAAGATCTCATTTACATAAATAGGTGAAAGTCCCATAGACGGCTCATCTAATACCATTACCTTCGGATGGCTCATAAGAGCACGGCCCATAGCAAGCATCTGCTGCTCGCCGCCGGATAAGGTTCCTGCTAACTGATTCTTTCTCTCTTCCAGACGTGGGAAACGTTTATAGATCATCTTTAATGTTTCTTCGATCTCATTTTTATCCCTGCGGTATAAGCGCCCATCATCAGGTTCTGTAAAACAGAAAGGGTCGCAAATACACGGCGTCCTTCCGGAACATGGGCAATTCCCATACTTACCAGCTTATAGCCCGGAATGTGGGTAATATCTTTTCCCTCGTAAATGATCTTTCCTGCTTTTGCGTTTAACAGGCCGGTAATGGTATGCAGAGTGGTGGTCTTTCCTGCACCATTGGCACCGATCAGCGCTACAATGTCTCCCTGGTCTACATCAAAGGAGATTCCCTTTAAAGCCTGGATCACACCATAGTATACTTCCAGGTCTTTTACTTCAAGCATTGCCATACTATCTCTCCTCCTTATTCACCAGATATGCCTTGATAACTTCCGGATCATGCAGTACATCACTGGTAGCGCCTTCTCTTAAGACCTGTCCGAAGTTTAAAACGGTCAGCTTCTCGCAGATACCGCTTACCAGCTTCATATCATGCTCAATAAGAAGTACAGTCATGTTAAAATTGTCACGTACAAAACGGATGGTATCCATCAGTTCTGCTGTCTCGTTAGGGTTCATGCCCGCTGCCGGCTCATCTAACAGAAGGAGCTTTGGCTCTGTTGCCAGGGCTCTTGCGATCTCTAACTTTCTCTGCTTACCATAAGGTAAGTTGGAAGCCTTAAAATCACATTCCTTATCCAGGTCAAATACCTTTAACAGGTTCATGGCCTCTTCGTCCATCTCTTTTTCAATCTTAAAATATCTCGGAAGACGGAAAATACCTTCTACTGTAGAATATTTATGATGATTGTGAAGTCCTGCCTTTACATTATCAAGAACGGACATATCCTTGAAAAGACGGATATTCTGGAAGGTTCTTGCAATACCGGCCTGATTGATCTCAATGGTACTTTTTCCGGTAATATTTACATCGTCTAAAACGATACTTCCTGCATTTGGCTTATATACACCTGTAAGAAGGTTGAAAATGGTGGTCTTTCCGGCACCGTTTGGTCCGATCAGTCCATACAGCTGTCCCTTTTCAATGTTGATATGGAAATTATCAACTGCCTTTAAGCCGCCAAAGGATATACTTAAATTCTTTACTTCCAGTAATGCCATATTATTTTGCCTCCTTTGCCGGTTTCTTATTTCCCTTTAATGCTGCAAACATTCTCTCACGAATAACTACAAACTGAGGTGCAGAGTTAAACAGCATCGCTAAGATCAGCACGATGGCGTACATCAGCATACGGTAATTGCTCAGTCCTCGGAGCATCTCTGGAAGGAGATACAGGATAACGGTAGCGATCACAGAACCGCGGATGCTTCCGATACCGCCAAGAACTACATAAACCAGAATCATAATGGACATATTATAACCAAAGTTCTTTGGCAGAGCAGTCAGTGTTGTCAGGTTGTGTGCATAGAGAACACCTGCCACGCCAGCAAGACCTGCGGAAATACTGAATGCCATCAGTTTATATTTTGTGATGTTGATACCAATAGACTCTGCTGCAATACGGTTATCGCGGATAGCCATGATAGCGCGGCCTGTACGGGAATTGACCAGGTTCATTACAATAAATAAAGTGATCAGTACCAGGATCACACCAATGGTAAAAGTTGCTGCCTGAGGTGTACCGGTAATACCCTGGGCACCCTTGATCAGCACTTCGCCGTCTGCATCCATATTTAAGGACATGGAGTCTTTTAAAGAAATATGGAAGCCGGAACCATCTCTTCCCAGATATACAGCATTGATGATATTTTTAATGATCTCACCAAACGCCAGAGTTACGATAGCCAGGTAGTCACCTTTTAATCGGAGTACCGGGATACCGATGAGAATACCGAAAACAGCTGCTACTACCGCTCCGATGATTACTGCAATGATCAGAGAAACCGTTGGATCCATAGAGCCCTTCATGCACTTGGAGAACAACGCTCCGGCGAAAGCGCTACGCACATAAAACCTGCGTGTCCAAGGCTTAACTCACCCAGGATACCTACTGTCAGGTTTAAGGAAACTGCCATAATAACATAGATACAGAAAGGAACTAAAAGTCCTTTCATCAAGCTGGACATATGTCCGGTGCCCATTAAGATCTGAACAACGATATATGCCACAACCACAATGGCATATGTGATCATATTGTTGATAAATGTCTTCTGCTTTGCTTTACTTTTCATACCCGCACCTACACTTTCTCACTGATCTTCTTGCCAAGAATACCGGTGGGTTTTACTAACAGTACAATGATCAGTACCGAGAACACGATGGCATCTGAAAGCTGGGAAGAAATATACGCCTTGGAAAGGATCTCGATCACACCTAAGAGAACGCCTCCGATAAAAGCGCCTGGGATGGATCCGATACCGCCAAATACTGCTGCCACGAATGCCTTGATACCTGGCATGGAACCTGTATATGGGGTTAAGGACGGATAAGCGGAGCATAACAGCACACCTGCAATGGCTGCCAGTGCAGAACCGATAGCGAAAGTTAAAGCAATGGTTCCGTTTACATTGATACCCATTAAGGTTGCCGCACCCTTATCTTCTGAAACAGCTAACATAGCCTGTCCTGCTCTTGTACGGTTAATAAATGCCATCAGGCATACCATGATCACGATACAGGAAAGAATGGTTGCAATGGTCTCGCCGGTAATATTTAACTGGCCGTCTGCCAGCTTTAATGCCGGGATCTTTACAACAGAAGTAAATGATTTTGTATCCGCGCCAAAGATCAGCAGTGCTACGTTCTGGAGCAGGTAGCTGACACCGATGGCTGTGATCAGTACAGCAAGAGGTGACGCACTACGTAATGGCTTATATGCCACCCGCTCAATGACAACACCTAACAATGTGCATGCTGCTACTGCCAGCAGGACGCCTAACACAGGCGGAAGCCCCATGGAGCTGACTGTGACGAACACAACATAGCTTCCTATCATAATAATATCACCGTGAGCGAAATTCAGCATCTTCGCAATACCATAAACCATGGTATATCCCAGTGCGATGATCGCATATACACTGCCCAGGCTGACGCCATTGATCAAATAGTTGATAAAGCTCATACATACACCTCTTCATTAAATATTGAAAGTTTAAATTCCCCTATAAAACCAAGAGGGTTGTCTTAACGACAACCCTCCTTTGGGTTATTGATCAGATTTTAAACCTTCTGAAATTGATTATTCCATTGCCTTGTAAGCGCCGTCTACAACCTGAACAGCCTTAGGATCCTTCTCAGGCTCGCCGTCTTCAGTCCAGCTCATGTTGGAACCGGTCAGACCGTCTACCTTGATCTGGGTCATAACGCCTTCCATAGCGTCGCAGATATCACTTGCGGACATATCAGGAGTTACATTTGCTTCTTCCATAGCAGCCTTGATGATGTAAACTGCATCATAAGCATCTGCAGCGAACTGGATTGGAGTCTCGCCATATGCTTCTTCGTAGCTCTTTACAAAGTTTACTGTCAGATCATCGGTAGCATCTGCAGCAAATGGAGTTAACAGCATCAGTCCTTCTGCCAGCTTTACATCAAAGTTCTCAACCTGTAAGATACCATCCATACCATCGCATCCGAAGAACTGTGGAGCATAGCCCATGGTATTAGCCTGCTGTAAGATCAGAGAAGCCTCTGTATAGTAGATTGGTAAGAATACCAGCTCTGCGCCGGACTCTTTTGCTTTCTGTAACTGAGTAGAGAAATCCTTGTTGCTGTCTGCGGTAAATGCTTCTGCGTCAACAACTTCAAGGCCCTGGTTTGGAGCTTCCTGAGCAAACTTCTCATAGATACCGCTAGAGTATACATCAGAGCTGTCATAGATTACAGCAACCTTGCTTGCCAGTTTGTGCTCACCAATGTACTTAGCAGATGCAGTACTGAGCCGGGTCAGAATAGCATACACGGAATACGTTTGGATTTGCGGCACACTCTACTGCGGAACCAGATGGAGTGATCTGGAACATATTATCAGCTGCGGTCTTATCAGCAACTGCGATACATGGAGCGGAGGTAGTAGTTCCTACCAGAGCCTGCATGCCCCAGTCTTTTAAAGTATTGTAAGCATTAACAGACTTCTCTGCGTCATGCTCATCATCCTGGAACTGGAATTCGATCTGTGCGCCATTGATACCGCCAGCCTCGTTGATCTCCTTAACAGCAACTTCTGCACCATGCTGTACAGCCAGACCATAAACTGCTGCACCACCGGTTACAGGGCCGATGCCACCGATTTTAAATACAGCGCCATCTGCTGCTGCACTGCTTTCGCCTGCTGCTGCGCTTTCTCCCTCTGCCTTGCTTTCACCAGCAGCTGCTGCTGTGGTAGATGCGGAGTCAGAGCCGCCGCATGCGGTTAAAGATGCTGCCATAACTACTGCTAAACCAGCGCTTAAGAATCTTTTTTTCATAATAGTTTCCTCCTCACATGACTGTATCTGATATGTCTTTCATACAGATACATTTGTTCTTAAACTTTTTACATTATAAAAACTGACTATTGCCTTGTCAATACCTTTTTATAAAAAATATGAGAAGGATAGGTTGTTTCATAACCTGTAGTTATGGGAGTTATTCCTTATCCCAGACAAGACAGGTATTTTCCATCCTCTTATCCCGCAGCATCAGCTCTGCCAGGCATCTTTTGCAGACTTGCCATCAAATAAAACTTCATTCACCTGTTCTACGATGGGCATGGTCACATGGTATTTTTCTGCCAGCTTTAAAGCTGCCTTTGCAGAATAAACGCCTTCCACTACCATCTTTACTTCTTTCATTGCCTCATCCATGGTATAGCCTTTGCCGATGAGGATACCTGCCCTGCGATTACGGCTGTGCATGCTGGCACAGGTAACGATCAGATCGCCGATACCAGTCAGTCCTGAGAAGGTCTCCGGCTTTCCGCCCATAACCGTTCCTAAACGGGTGATCTCTGCAATACCTCTGGTGATCAGGCTGCCTTTGTGTTATCCCCACATCCTAAACCATCTGCCGTGCCTGCCGCCAGGGCAATGACATTCTTTAATGCTCCGCCCAGCTCAATGCCTAACATATCCGGACTCGTGTATACGCGGAATACAGGACTCATAAATAAACTCTGCACATATTCTGCTGCTGCCTTGCTGTGAGCGCTGCTACACAGGTGGTAGGAAGACCTCTGCTCACTTCTTCTGCATGGCTCGGTCCGGAAAGGACGGTTACCTCTGCTTCTGGAAGTTCTTCTTCAATGACCTCTGAAAGAGTTTTTAAAGTTGCCTCTTCAATTCCCTTTGCTACATTTGTAACGATCTGACCTGGTTTTAACCATGGTTTCATTTTTGCTGCTGTCTGTCTCACGTAGACAGATGGCACGGACAGGACCAACAGATCTTTGTCCTTCATAGCCGCCTTTAAGTCACCGGTGATCTCAATTGCTTCCGGTATTGGCGTATCTCCTAAATTGGGATGCTTTCTGTTTACTGATAAACTTTCCACTTCTGCGGGAACTGCTGACCAGAGCTGCACTTTATGACCATTTCCGTTTAAAAGGATCGCCAGTGCTGTTCCCCATGTTCCTGATCCGATTACTCCAACTGATGCCATAACCCCACCATCCTTGCCATTTTTTATGATTTTTTTGCGCCGATCTTATTTTTCATTTCCATGGATCAGACGGACGATATTTGCCCTGTGCCGCCAGAATGCCATAGCAGCGATCACTGCTGTCACTGCGCTATATTCTATAGAAGAAATAGCGCTTAAACTGTAAGCTCCGCATCTTCCCATGTAGATATTCCATGCCAGAAGGATCACAGAAACCACCAGGGAACCTAAAGAAACATAACGTGTTACAGCCACGATCAGTACAAATACCGCCAGACATAAAACAGTCAGTCTCCAGTCAATTGATAAAATGATACCGGCTGTTGCCGCAATTCCTTTTCCGCCTTTAAAATGCAGATAAAAAGGATAATTATGTCCTAAGATAACTCCTAAACCAATATAAAGCATATACACATATGCATAGTCCGGCTGGTCTTTAAAAACAAAGCGCACTGCCATACAGGGGATCACTGTTTTTAAGAAATCTCCCAAAAATACAGTAAGGCCTGCTTTCTTTCCCATTACACGCAGCGCATTGGTACTGCCGGAATTTCCGCTTCCGTATTTGCGGATGTCGATCCCGTGGACCCTTCCATAAATATAACCAGTCTGGAAGATACCAAACAGATACCCCACTGCCAAACATACAAGACGTTCCATTTTCATACCCCTTATGTAATTTTATCACATTTTATTTTTTGCGTTTTCACATGTTTTTACACTTTTTAGCATAGTTATTTGTCCGTGTAATACGCACATTTGCTTTTGCAACCAAAACGCAATTCAGGGACTGCTGCGCCAGCTGTTTTTAAAAGCTGTGTGCAGCAGGCCCTGCTGATCTACATTGTCTATTTATTAACTATTTATCCTTATCTTTCCGCTCGCGGATAATGAATTTTAAAGATGTACCTCTGAAACCAAAGGCATTGCGGATCTGGTTCTCTATATATCTGGTATAAGAGAAATGCATCAGTTCCTTGTCGTTTACAAAGACTACAAATGTAGGCGGCTTTACAGCGACCTGGGTCACATAGTAGATCTTTAAGCGCTTACCCTTGTCAGACGGTGGCTGCTGCATGGCAACTGCCTCGGATACGATCTCATTTAACACACCGGTAGCTACACGCATATTCTGGTTCTGGCGCACTGCATCGATCAGTTCAAACAGTTTTGGAAGTCTCTGCCTGTTTCTGCTGAGATAAAGATATACTCTGCATATGGCATAAAAGAGAGAGTTTCTTTTAACTTATTGGTATACTGATAAATGGTCTTGTCATTCTTTTCAATGGCATCCCACTTGTTTACAGCAACAATGATACCTTTTCCACGTTCATGGGCAATACCTGCGATCTTTGCATCCTGCTCTGTGATGCCCTCTTTTGCATCAATTACAATAATGACTACATCCGCACGGTCTACTGCTGTTACAGTACGGATGATACTGTAGCGCTCCAGGTCTTCTTTGATCTTATTCTTACGGCGCAGTCTGCTGTATCAATAAATACATAGGGAACACCATTGTGGATGATCTCTGTATCTACTGCATCTCTGGTGGTTCCTGCAATATTGGAAACGATCACACGGTTCTCACCTAACAGCTTATTGATAAGAGAAGATTTACCCACATTTGGTTTTCCTACTACTGCGATCCTTGGACGGTCATCTTCCTCTTCTTCCATCTGGGAAGCATCGAAATGTTTTACTACCTCATCTAACAGATCGCCGATACCTAAACGGGAAGCACCGGATACGGGGATCGGATCACCGATACCTAAATTATAGAATTCATATACATCATTGCCGAATTTTGCAAGGCTGTCTACCTTGTTTACAGCCAGGATCACTGGCTTGTGGGACTTGCGCAGCATATCTGCTACCTTCGAGTCAGCGTCTACCAGACCCTGACGTACATCTACGATAAATACGATCACGTCTGCAGTAGCAATCGCGATCTCCGCCTGCTCTCTCATCTGTGAAAGAATGATATCGCTGCTGTCAGGCTCAATACCACCTGTATCGATCAGTGTAAAGTTCATGTTCAGCCAGGTACAGTCTGCATAAATTCTGTCTCTGGTAACACCTGGTGTATCTTTTACAATGGAAATAGTATCCCCTGCAATTACATTGAACAGGGTGGATTTTCCAACGTTTGGCCTTCCTACAATGGCCACTACCGGTTTACTCAATTGTTTTCCTCCTTACTTTGTCAAGCGCCATGCTTTGCCTGCGCTTTATCACCACTATATCTGTTTGCGCACGATCTTATACTCGTCATCTGACTGGTAATAAGGCAGGCTCTCACATCTCCTTTTAAGAAGCGCACCATATCATCCTCATCTAAATCTACTTCGCAGACATAGTATTCATTTTCTTCATCATATACATAGTTTCCGCAGCATTCACAGCTGCCGACGACCTTATTATCTTTCACTTTCTGTTTCATCGTCCTCTATATACTCATCCTCATCTTCCCATATCTCATCTAACTCATAGCCTTCATAACCATATTCTTCTCCAGGAAGCCCTTCTTCCTTTGGTTCAGGCTCCGGCTCTGAAGATGGATCAAGGATAGCGTGGACAAAATCTTGCCCGTCTGATTTTACTATACGTATCTTAACTTGTAAAGCCTTTTCTACATCTTCTGCTGTTAAGTCATCTAAGAATACAGTTTCACCGATACGGAACATATTAATAGGAAGAAGGAGATATTCTCCCAGATTTTTATCCTTCAGCTGGGCGATCAGGTCTTTTGCAGTGATCAGACTGAAACCGTAATACGCTCCCCAAAAAAATCATTCCGGATGGGATAAATGTTGATGGTCCTGTTTGGGAATTTTTTCCGGATCCATCCAGCATATTTTTCCATATAAGGATAAGGAAGACGGCCGGTTGCAAGGGATACAAAGCCCGGCTCATCATTTCCTTCTACTTTGTCCAGCGCGTCCGCTACTTCTGTAGCCATAAGACGCAGCATTCCCACGCCATTTTCCAGCTGGATATAGCCGTCATAGCGTTCTTTCTCCGGCAGTTTCCTTTCTGCCAGTGTATAAAACTCATCGCTGGCATGGATAAAATGGATCCCGTGTTCTGCGTAGATCTTCTTCTGCCACCGTTCGATCATATCAATAGTAGCGCAGGCGTCTTCTTTTGTGAAAGGCTCTAATGGATATAAGCCGTCTCTGTATTTGGAAAGTCCTACAGGAACTACGGAAACGCTCTGCATAACAGGGGCATATTTGGACAGGTCACTGATGGAACGTTCCAGCTCTGCCCCGTCATTTACTCCCTTGCAGAGAACGATCTGGCCGTTCATAGGAGTTTCCGCTTCATATAAGCGGTCAATGATCTTTAAGGCCCGTCCCGCAAACCGGTTGTGCAGCATCATACACCGCAGTTCCGGATTGGTCGTCTGTACGGAAATGTTGATGGGCGCCAGTTTGAAGCGGATGATACGCTCTACATCTTTATCTTTTAAGTTGGTCAGTGTAACATAATTTCCCTGAAGGAACGATAAACGGGTATCATCATCTTTGAAATAAAGGGTCTCTCTCATTCCCGGCGGCATCTGGTCGATAAAGCAGAAAATACATTTGTTGCTGCAGGAACGGTAATCGCTCATCAGACCATTTTCAAAAGTCAGTCCCAGATCTTCATAATCATTTTCTATATCCAGTTCCCATTCTTCCCCGTTGGCCTTTCGCACCACCATAGTCATAGACGGGCTGTTTACATAGTATTCGTAGTCAAAAATGTCTTCAACGGGATTTCCGTTGATGGTAAGGACCCTGTCTCCCGGCTCCAGCTCCAGTTCCTCTCCAATGGAACCCGGATCTACTTTTGAGATCGGATGTCCTTCCAGTTTTTTATTCATATTCATATAACCTCTGTGTATTTCGTTAGTTCACTTAGGTTCACGCACTGACGCGCTCCACTGCCTGCTGTCGCAGGCAGAACCTTCGTTAATGGCTCGTGAAAAATAAATGCCACCTTTCGGCGTCGCTTATTTTTCCCTTCGCTCATTACATCATAACAATTTTAGAAAGTTTTGTAAACCAGATTTACAGCACGAAAATGCCGCAAAGCAGATTTACCTCTGTTTTGCGGCATGATGATTGCTAGTATATACACTCACGACCCCCGCGCTATCGCGCTCCACTGCCTGCTGTCGCAGATGGGTCGTTAGATCTCCCCATTGTGGCGTCTCTGTACCAGCTTCTGGATCTTGTCTGTTGGAGACAGGGATGCGCTGATGGAACGGTCGTGGTTTAAGGAGTTGATAATTGCTGCAGTGTACTTGCTCATATCAGCTTCCAGATACCACTTGCGGTCGAAAAGTTCTTTTGGACGGTAATTTAAGTTGGTGGTAATTACATAGTCCAGATATCCCTTTTCATAATATTCGTCAAACTTCTCAAGACCATTGGTGAACAGACCAAAGGTGCAGCATACGATCGCCTTTGCTGCCTTTCTCTCCTTTAATTCCTTACAGGTGTCTAACATGCTCTCACCGGAGGAGATCATATCGTCGATGATAAGAACGGTCTTTCCTTCTACAGAAGAACCAAGGAATTCATGTGCAACGATCGGGTTACGTCCGTTTACTACCTTGGAGTAGTCACGGCGTTTATAGAACATACCCATATCAACTCCCAGGTTGTTTGCCAGGTATACAGCACGGTTCATAGCGCCTTCATCCGGGCTGATGATCATCAGATGATCTTTGTCGATCTGAGTGGTCTTATCATGAGTAAACAGTGTCTTTACAAACTGATAAGTTGGCATGAAGTTGTCAAATCCGTACAGCGGGATGGCATTCTGTACTCTTGGGTCATGAGCATCAAAAGTAATAATGTTTTCAACGCCCATCTGGATCAACTCTTCTAATGCCATAGCACAGTCTAAGGATTCACGTTTGCTTCTCTTATGCTGACGGCTTTCATACAAGAAAGGCATAACTACATTTACGCGGTGCGCAGTTGCCACGCAGGAACCGATCACACGCTTCATATCCTGGAAATGGTCATCTGGTGACATGTGATTGGTGTAGCCGCAAACAGTGTAAGGAATGCTGTAGTTCATTACATCTGCCATTACAAAAATGTCTGTACCTCTGACAGACTCATTGATCACTGCCTTTGCCTCACCGGTACCAAATCTCGGGCACTCAAAATCCAACAGATAAGAGTCCACATCATAACCGCGATAATGCAGATCTGCCTTGCGGCGCTTTAATTCCTCCATATCGTTGCGGCGGAACTGAACGATGTGAGAATCTACCTTAGATGCAAAGTCCTTGCAGCTTTCCAGTGCAGCTAACTTTAAAGGTGCTACTGGAAGAGAGTCATTGAATACAAAATTATTAGCCATGAAAGCATACTCCTTTGTCCTATAATGGTCCTAATAGTCCTAATAATAGTCCTTTATCCTATTGTTTTATACCATTTTCCACGATAAGGGTCAAGTATTCCAGGACATTTCCTTAAAAAATACATCACCTAAGGCACAGAAAAGCACCCATATTGCCTCTTTCATTTCCAACTTTACGGTGGGAAAAGAGATATTCATGGTTGCACATGGTGCAGATATTGGTAGTGTGGATATTTTCCGGCTTTACCCCGGCTTCCATAAAAATGATCTCATTGGCCCGCCACAGATCTAATTGGTATTTGTCCGGACGTTTTCCAGGGGCAATGATCTCATTGTGCCACTCCGGCTTAAAACTTTCCATAAATGCCTCTGCCACTTCTTCTCCTACTTCAAAACAGTCCTGGCAGATGCTTGGCCCGATGCAGATGATCAGATCCTTAGGGCTGGTTCCAAAGGCTTTTTTCATGGCATCTATGGTACATTGTCCCATTCTGTTTACAGTGCCCCGCCAACCGGAATGGGAAAGGCCGATGGCTTTATGTTTCGGATCCACAAAATACAAAGGCACACAGTCTGCATAAAAGGTTGCCAGTGTAAGATCAGGCACATTGGTGATCAGTCCGTCCACATCTGTGTAATCCCGTTCTCTCACTACACCTTTTCCAGCGTCTTCTTCTGTCACAAGGCGCACATTGGTGGTATGGGTCTGCTGGGATGCCACCATACGTCCCTGTCAACTCCCAATGCCTTTGCCATACGGTGTAGTTTCCAGCACATCAGCCGGATCATCTCCTTTATTCCAGGCAAAGTTCATAGTAGCATATTTTCCCTTGCTTGCCCCTCCTAAACGGTGGAAAATCCATTTACCACAAGGCCTGTCTCTTCCAAGGCAGCAAAAGAAAGATAGGGAACCCCATTTTCTTCCCTTTGTATAAATATATTCTTCTCATTTTTATAGTTCCATGGGATCATCTGTCTGCCTCTTTTCTATATAAATCAATATAAAGATCCTTTACAAGGATACTTTGTTTAAAAAGCATTTCGTATCAGCTGTATATTACTTCCGGTTATTCCCACCACATCAAAACGGCAGGGCGTATTTTCCGGATAGCCGTAGCGGCACAGATAAAACAGGGCTGTGCGCCGTATTTTCTCCTGCTTGCGAAAATCTACTGCCTCAAAAGGTGAACCGCAGGATGCATCGGACCTGTATTTTACCTCTGTAAATACCAGTTCTTTTCCTTCCCTGCACACCAGATCGATCTCCCCCTGTCTGCAGCGGAAGTTTTTCCCTAAAATGCGAAATCCCTGTTTTTGCAAAAAAGCAGCCGCTGCTTCTTCGTAACGGCTGCCAATTTTTCTTTTATTCATCAAATCTTTTATATTTTCCCCTATACTTCAACAAAATGGCCGATAAAGCTTCCTCTGTGGATAGGACATGGGCCAAGTGTCTTTAATGCCTCGATATGTGCTTTTGTGCATATCCTTTGTGTTTTCCAAAGCCATAGCCTGGATAGATCTCATCATATTCCATCATCATATGGTCCCTGGTAACTTTGGCTAAAATGCTGGCTGCTGCAATAGATACACTTTTTGCGTCGCCTTTTACAATAGGGATCTGAGGAATTTCAATCCCGGGAATGGTCACAGCGTCATTTAACAAAAGTCCCGGCTGTACGCCAAGTCCTTTGATTGCCTCACGCATAGCCTCATAGGTAGCCTGCAGGATATTGATTTCATCGATGCGCTGCGGTGTGGCAATTCCTACGCTCCAGGCAAGAGCCTTTTCCTTGATCTCCAAGAACAACTCTTCCCTGCGCTTTTCAGAAAGCTTTTTAGAGTCATTCAGATATAAGATCTGACAGTCCTTTGGAAGGATAACAGCCCCTGCCGCTACCGGACCTGCTAAAGGTCCTCTTCCGGCTTCGTCAATACCACAGATCAACTCATACTGGGCATTTTCTTTTTCATAGGCTTTCATTTCTTCCAGCCTTAAAAGCTCTTTTTCCAGTTTTTCCCCTTTTAACTCTCTGGCCATTTATTTCACCTTGATCCTGTCTTTGTAATCCTCTGCCTTTTCCAGGCTGATACGACCTAATTTGCCTGCGCGGAAATCATCTAAAAGCAATGCAGAAGCTCTCGCAAGATCTAATTCCCCGCCTTTCATCAGGCAGGCACGGCTTCTTGCGATCTCTTCTAATACTTTCACACGGTCCTCTTCCACATTTTCAATGCCAAAGCGGTCTTTTACCACCTGTGGATAATCTTTTTCCAAAAGGCTGATCAGTTCACAAGCCAGTTCGTCCTTATTTAAGATCTGATCATTAATAGAACCAATGAGAGCCAGGTGCAGACCTACCTGCTGGTCCTCAAAACGTGGCCATAAGATACCAGGGGTATCTAACAGCTCCAAAGTCTTATTTAAACGGATCCACTGGTTACCCTTGGTAACACCAGGCTTATTTCCTGTTTTTGCGCAGGCTTTTCCTGCAAAGGAATTGATAAAAGTAGACTTTCCTACGTTAGGGATACCTACTACCATGGTACGGATCGGGCGGTTTAAAATACCTCTGCGTCTGTCTCTTTCGATCTTTTCCTTACATGCTTCCTGCTGGGCAGCCTGTACCTGCTTTAAGGTTCCCTTGTTACGGGCATCGATCTTTACTACATGGATTCCCATGTCTTCAAACATCTGAGCCCACTTACGGGTCTCTGCCTCATCTGCCAGATCTGCCTTATTTAACAGGACCATTCTTGCCTTTCCTGCTGCAAGTTTATCAATATCCGGGTTACGGCTGGAAAAAGGGACTCTGGCATCCACCAGCTCGATCACTAAGTCGATGAGCTTGATATCTTCCTGCATTGCCCTTCTTGCCTTGGTCATATGACCTGGATACCACTGTATATTCATACTATTTAACTCCTTTACGATACAAAGCCCAGCTTCAGCAGCGGAAGCATGCGAAACCACACTTTGCCCAGTATCTGTTCTCTTTTTACATTTCCAATATTTGGAAAACGGCTGTCCTCACTGCTGCTGCGGTTGTCTCCTAAAAGAAAATATTCCTTTTCTCCCAAACGCACCGGTTCTGCCGCTCTTCCTGCCAGGGATACTTCCCCCATTTTATCTTCTTTTAAAGCTTCCCCGTTAATATATACAAGACCATTTTTGATCTGCATCGTCTCTCCCGGAAGACCGATAATACGTTTTACATTTTTCTTTCCGTCTTCCCTCTCAAATACCACCACATCAAATCGTCCCGGATCTCCTGTTACATAGGTGATACGGTTCATAAGGACCACATCCCGGGCACTTAACTGGGGCTGCATGGAATTGCCGGATATAAGGATCTGCTCTCCAAATCCATAAACTAAAAACCAGCCGCAGGCGATGGCTACCACAATATTCACTACCCAGCCTACAGCTTTTCGCAGCCAGGCTGTATCATCATTAATATAGAAATCCACTGTTACCCCCGAAAAATAAACCTGTCTGCAACCTGTCTTTTAAGAGCTAAAAAGGGGCAATTTTCATTGCCCCTTTTTGATCATTCTTACTTCAATTATTTAACTAACTCTTTTACCTTAGCAGCCTTACCTACTCTGTCTCTTAAGTAGTTCAGTTTTGCTCTTCTTACTTTACCCTTACGAACAACTTCTACGTTGTCAACGCTTGGGGAATGTAATGGCCAGGTCTTCTCAACGCCGATACCGTTAGAGTTCTTTCTTACTGTGAAAGTCTCTCTAGCTCCGCCGTTCTGTCTCTTGATAACAGTTCCTTCAAAGATCTGAATTCTTTCGCGGTTACCCTCTTTGATCTTGTTGTATACCTTTACAGTATCACCAACATTAAAGCTAGGTACGTTCTCTTTTAACTGTGCTGCTTCGATATTCTTAATAATTTCGTTCATGGTGTGAACCTCCTTCATCTATTGGATGTTCTTAATACTCTGTATCATAAAATCCTGTTCATAATACTTCAGTAGCAGAGGACCATCTATTCTTGTCACAACGAATTGATATTATCATAGTTTCCTGCTAAATGCAAGTCACTTTTCTTACGTTTTTTACTGTTTTTCGCTGTTTTTTCCTTCTTCTTTCCCGGATTTTCCATCTGTCTTTAAAATCTGGATACAGACCTTCTTAATACGGTTTCCATTGACCTGTGGGCGGACAGACGGATATTTCCTACTGTCACTACTTCTCCCTGGACCGGGATATGGTCTAATTTTTCTATCATAAGACCGCCAATGGAGTCGTAATCCTCAGAATACAGGGAAAGTCCCAGTCTGTCATTTACATCATCCAGGCTCATGGCACCGTCTACCAGATAAACGCCGTGACCCAGTTTTACAAAATCCTTTTCCTCGTCAGCATCATATTCATCACGGATATCGCCTACGATCTCTTCCAAGATGTCTTCTAATGTGATCAGGCCTGCTGTGGTTCCGTATTCATCTAAAACTACTGCAATATTATTGGAAGTTTTCCGCATTTCCAGCATCAGCTCTGAAACTTTTTTAGCTTCAAAGGTATACAGCGGCTTTCTTAAATGATCTTTAATAGAAAAGTTTTCTGCCTCATCTTCAAGCAAAAGATCTTTAATATTTACAATACCTACCACATTATCCTTGCTGTCCTGGTAGACCGGAAAACGTGTATACCGGGTCTTACGGAATTTCTCCATCAGTTCTTCGTAATTGGCATCTATATCAATAAAAGTCATGTTTACACGGGGAACCATAATATCCCCTGCAACAGAATCATCCAGATCAAACACATTATTGATCATATTCTTTTCATCTGTCTCGATAACTCCCTTTTCATGACCCACTGCCACAATGGTACGAAGCTCGTCTTCTGTCATGACATCCGTCTTTTTATTGGGATCCACATGGAGCAGACGAAGGATGCAGCCTGACATCTTATTGACCGCCCAGATCACAGGTGTAAGGATCGTCATTAAAAGATAAATGTTTCCTGCACTTTTCATTGCGATCTTGTCAGCCTCTAAGGAAGCCATGGTCTTTGGTGTAATCTCACCAAAGATCAGGATCAGGATCGTAAGCACACCGGTAGCAATACCAACAGCTGCATTTCCGAAAATATCAGCTGCCAGAATGGTCATAATAGAGGAAGTGGACAGGTTTACCACATTATTTCCAATGAGGATGGCACTTAACATCTTGCTTTTATTTTCATGAAGTTTTAAAACACAGGCCGCCGCCTTGTTTCCGTCGTCAGCAAGGGTACGCATACGGATCTTATTTACCATGGTAAGTGCTGTTTCCGCAGAGGAAAAATACGCAGATAACGCCAGTAAAATAACAATAATAATGATACGCAGGACAATCGTATTGCCTGATGGGTCCATTTCTCACAATCTCCTTAAATCTTAATATAACTTATATTTCCTGTTTTAACGCTCCAAGAACCTTATAATAGCCTTTCAGTTCCTGTAAGGTAGCCTTTTTTTCATTGAGAAGTTTTTTTACTTTCTTCATCTGCTGGTAATATTCCCGGTCGCTTCCAGGAGTTTCATCGCTTTTTACTGCTTCTCTTACCAGCTGTTCTAACTCTTTTAACCGGCTCTCTCCCTGCTCTTTTAAAAGACTGTCTAAAAACTTCTGCTCCTTTAATGTAAGGGATGCATCTTCTAACAGATCCGGCCGTCTTTCCAGAGTCCTGCGGATGGACTGCTCCCTGCGCCAGCTTTCAATATTTTTATGATGTCCGGAAAGAAGGACTTCCGGCACAGGCTTTCCCTCATAAACCTCCGGTCTTGTGTACTGAGGATATTCCAGCAGATTGTCGTAAAAAGACTCTACCTCTGCGGAGTCCCCATTTCCCAGCACGCCCGGTACCAGACGGGAAATACAGTCGATCATCACCATAGAAGGAAGTTCTCCTCCTGTAAGGACAAAATCACCTGCAGACAGATATTCTGCCTGGATCAGCTCTAACGCTCTCTCATCAATGCCCTCATAGTGGCCGCATAAAAATACCAGATTTTCTTCTTTTGCCAGTTCTTCTGCAATGGACTGGTTAAACACACGACCCTGTGGAGTCATATAGATCACTCTTGGACGTTTTTCCCAGTTTTTTACAAAGAGCCTCGTATGCATCACACACAGGTGCCGGCTGGATCACCATTCCGGCGCCGCCCCCATAGGGGGCATCATCTACATGTCTGTGCTTGTCAGTTGTATAATCCCGGATATCCACTGCCTCTACGGAAATGGCGCCGCTTTCAATAGCTCGGCCGGTGATACTGGTCTTTAAACCATTTTCCACCATATCAGGGAATAATGTTAATATATGGAAATTCATAAATTCTCCTTCCAACGGTTCTTAAGCCTGGTCTGAAGGCGGTATAAGGTATTCATGGCATCAATCGGTGTCATGGTAGACAGTTCCAGTCCGTCCAGCTCTTTGATGATATCATCATCTTTTACAGTATCAAAGAAAGACATCTGCTGCATATCTACCTCATCCGGCTTTGGAACTGCCTTGTGCTGTACCACATTGGCGCTGACTGAGGCGATCTCCTTTGCCTTTGCTGTAATATCATTTTCCGTCAGCTCACTGGCGATCTCTTTTGCTCTGGAAATAACAGAGTCCGGAACACCTGCCAACTTTGCTACCTGGATACCATAGCTCTTGTCAGCGCCGCCACGGACGATCTTGCGCAGGAATACGATATCATCTCCCTGTTCTTTTACAGCGATGCAATAATTCTTTACTCCGGCAATGGTTCCCTCTAACTCTGTCAGTTCATGGTAATGGGTGGCAAATAAGGTTTTTGCGCCTAACAGCTTTGTATTGCTGATATGTTCTACTACGGCCCATGCAATAGAAAGACCGTCAAAGGTACTGGTTCCACGGCCGATCTCATCTAAGACTAACAGGCTGTTTCTGGTGGCATTTCGCAGGATATTGGCAACCTCGGTCATCTCCACCATAAAGGTACTCTGGCCGCTTGCAAGGTCATCAGAAGCGCTACTCTGGTAAAGATACGGTCGCAGATACCGATATTTGCCTCCTGGGCCGGTACAAAGCTTCCCAGCTGGGCCATCAGCACGATGAGGGCCGTCTGTCTCATATAGGTAGACTTACCTGCCATGTTAGGGCCGGTGATAACAGAAAGGCGGCTCTTTCCATTATCCAGGAAAGTATCATTTGCCACAAACAGGTCATCCCGCATCATCTGCTCTACCACCGGATGACGGCCGTTTTTGATCTGGATGACGCCTTTTTCATTAATAGAAGGTTTTACATAGTTCCGTCTGGTTGCAACGGAAGATAAGGAGCAGAATACATCAATACCTGCAATGGCTTTTGCAGTCTTCTGAATCCGCACTACCTGGGCTGCAATGGAGTCACGGACCTGACAGAACAGATCGTATTCCAAAGATACCAGCTTTTCCTCAGCTCCCATGATCACGTCTTCTAACTGCTTTAACTCATCTGTTGTAAAACGCTCTGCATTGGTCAGGGTCTGCTTTCTTACAAAATAATCAGGAACCATATCTTTAAAGGAGTTGGTGACTTCAAAGTAATAGCCAAATACCTTGTTGAATTTGACCTTTAAATTCTTAATGCCGGTCTTTTCTTTTTCCCTGTTTTCCAGTTCACCAAGCCAGGTCTTACCCTCTGTCTTTGCATGGCGCAGGCGGTCTGCCTCTTCATCATAGCCTTCTCGGATCATGCCGCCCTCACGGATGGTAATAGGCGGATCGTCTACAATGGCTTTTCCGATCAGCTCATAAATATCCTCTAATGGGTCTAATTCTGACTCTAATTCCTTTAAAAGATCTGACTGAAACTCTCCTAACAGCTTTTTGATATAAGGAAGCATTTCCAGGGAAGTCTTAAATGCCAGAAGATCCCTTGGATTGGCTGTTTTATAGCTGATACGGCCGATGAGGCGCTCCAGATCGTACACCGGATTTAAGTATTCGCAGATTTCTTCTCTGGAAATATAATTCATATTCAGTTCTTCCACTGCATCCTGACGGCGCAGGATCTCATTCTTGTGGATCAGAGGCTGCTCAATATAATTGCGCAGAAGTCTGGCTCCCATAGCTGTCTTGGTCTTATCCAGCACCCACAAAAGAGTTCCTCTCTTCTGCTTTTCACGCATAGTCTCCACCAATTCCAGATTTCTTCTGGTAGAAGTGTCAATGACCATATACTGGCCGGTAGAATATGGGGTTATGGTTGTAATGTGCTCCAGGGTACTCTTCTGGGTCTCATACATATACTCCATCACAGCACCTGCTGCGATCACACCGGTAGGATAATCATCCAGTCCCAGTCCGCTTAAGGAACCTACTTTAAAATGTTCTTTTAATACCTTTTTACAGGACTCATCTGAAAAGAAATGACTGTCCAGAGCAGAGATCGCCACCTGATACCTGTTCTTTAACTCGTCAAGATCTACACCGGATACATAAAAGGCATTGTTGCAGATGATCTCAGAAGGAGAAAATTTATTGATCTCGTCAAATAATTCCCGGTCTGACTCCACCTCTGTTACCAGGAACTCACCGGTACTGATATCCGCTGTGGAAATACCATAACGGCTGTCCAGATATACAATGCCCATCAGGTAGTTATTTTTTGTCTCGTCCAAAGCCTGGGCACTGGTAATGGTTCCCGGCGTTACCACACGGATCACCTCTCGTTTTACCAGTCCTTTTGCCAGCTTGGGATCTTCCATCTGCTCTGCAATAGCAACTTTATAGCCCTTTTGTACCAGACGGTAAAGATAGGAGTCTACCGCGTGAAAAGGTACGCCGCACATAGGCGCACGTTCTTTTAAACCACATTCCTTACCTGTCAGTGTGATCTCCAGTTCTTTGGATGCTTTCAGTGCGTCATCAAAGAACATTTCGTAAAAATCCCCCAGGCGGTAAAATAAGATACAGTCCGGGTACTCTTTTTTTGTCTCCATATAATGCTGCATCATGGGAGACAGCTGTGAATAATCGATTTCCAATGGTGTTCCTCTCTTCTATGTGTATCTGTCCATCTGTTACAGTTCATACAAACAACCCATGGCCAAACTGTAACCTTTCTATCTGTCCGTTTGTCTGTCATAATTGTAAAAATACAGGTATGGGCGGGTCATCAGATTACTGGTTCAGCCGTCCCATATAATAAAAGCCCTTGCTTTCCTCTAAGTATACATCTACCAGCTTTCCAATGAGAGATGCATCTCCAGGGAAATGTACAATGGTATTATTTGACATTCTTCCAGTTACAAGTTCCGGTGAATGGTCGTTTACTTCCTCTACCAGGACAGTCTGAACGGTGTGTACATCTCTTCCACAGACTTCAGCAGAAATATCCTGAACTTCCTTTAACAGGCGGTCAAAACGGTTCTTTACCACATCTTCCGGTACCTGGTTTTCCATAGCAGCTGCCGGTGTACCGGTACGTTTGGAATAAATAAAGGTAAAGGCGCTGTCAAAGCGTACTTTTCTTACTACGTCTAAGGTCTCCTGAAAGTCTTCCTCTGTTTCTCCCGGGAAACCTACAATAATATCCGTTGTCAATGAAATGTCCGGAATAGCTGTTTTGATCTTCTCAGCCAGTGCCAGATACTGTTCCTTTGTATAACGGCGGTTCATGGCCTTTAAAATACGGCTGCTACCGGACTGTAAAGGCAGATGGAGATGGCGGCAGATCTTCTTTGATTTTGCCATCACTTCGATCAGTTCATCAGAAAGATCCTTTGGATGAGAGGTCATGAAACGGATGCGCTCCAGTCCCTCGATCTTTTCTACTTCTTCCAGAAGTTCAGCAAAGTTTAAAGGCTCATCCAGTCCTTTTCCGTAGGAGTTTACATTCTGACCTAACAGCATAACTTCTACTACGCCGTCTTCCACCAGATTTTTGATCTCACCAATGATCTCACCTGTCTGCGGCTTCTTTCACGGCCACGTACATATGGTACGATGCAGTAGCTGCAGAAATTATTGCAGCCAAACATGATATTGACACCGGATTTAAAGGAATACTTTCGCTCTACCGGCAGGCTTCTACGATCTGGTCTGTATCTTTCCATACATCCACTACCATTTTGTGCTTTGGCTTCTTGTCTTCCCGGCCCTGGGCTTCCAGTTCCTCTAAACGCTCTTCCAGACACAGGCTTACTAATTCTGCCAGCTTGAAAATGTTATGGGTTCCGAAAATAAGATCAACAAAACGGTAGGTCTTTTTGATCTTTTCTACTACCTCCTTTTCCTGCATCATGCAGCCACAGAGAGCGATCATCATGTGTGGATGTTTTTTCTTTCTGGCACCTAACTGGCCCAGTCTTCCGTAAACACGCAGATTTGCATTTTCACGGACTGTACAGGTATTATAAAGAACAAAGTCTGCATCCTCTGTTTCTACTGCCTGGTAGCCAATGGTCTCTAAGATACCTAACAGTTTTTCAGAGTCTCTTGCATTCATCTGGCAGCCAAAGGTATTAATACAGCAGGTAAGAGGTCTGCCCAGGTTTTCTTCTAAAATGTGTAACTGTTCCTTTGCGTGAGCCATAAAATACTGCTGACGCTGTGGTTCCTGTTCCGGTATCTCCGTCATAAATGGGGTCTTATTTTCCATATAGATCTCCTTTAAATTCACCTTTCAATTATCTAAAAATCTTCTTTATCTAAAACACACAAGCAGGCCGGGCAGAATATCACCCAGCCAGTTGTATCTTTGCTTTCTGTAATTAGTTTACTTTTCCTATCCTGTTAAATGGATAATAACAGAACAGCACTTTTGCCACGATCTTGTTCTTGGCAACGAATTTATTATCCCAGAAACGGGCATCCAGGGAATTATTCCGGTTGTCGCCCATCATGAAATAACAGCCCTCCGGCACTTCATAAGGTCCGTAGGAACCTTCCATTGGCTCCGGCAGATAAGGCTCATCAAGAGGTGTATCAGAACCATTGATATAGACCTTTCCATCCTTCACCTCAACGGTCTCTCCCGGAAGTCCAATGACTCTCTTTACATAATATACTTTTTCATTGTCCGGGTAACGGAAGATCACAATATCTCCTCTTTCCGGATCATCTTTTATATAAGACAATCTGGAGCCGATCACACGGCTGTGGGACATAATGGTATTTTCCATGGATCCGGTTGGGATGCGGCTGTTGGCAATGACAAAATTATTTAAAACAAAAGCAATGACTACCGCAGCCACAATGATCTGAAGCCAGCTTAAGATCTCTTTTCCCAGACTGGTCTCCTCCTGCGGCTCTTCCTCGGAATTTCTCCGATCGCGGCCTTTCTTTTCTTCTTCTGACATGTTGGTGGTTTCCTCTTCTTTCTTTTCTATACCTAACGGATCTGGCCATCACCATAGATGATATACTTGGTGGTAGTCAGTTCTTTTAAGCCCATAGGGCCTCTGGCGTGAAGCTTCTGGTACTGATACCGATCTCTGCCCCGAAGCCGAATTCTTCTCCGTCTGTAAAACGGGTGGATGCATTTACATACACTGCTGCAGCATCTACTTCGTCTAAGACTTCTGGGCATTAAAATAATCCGATGTGATAATAGACTCAGAATGTCCGGTATTGTATTTATTGATATGTTCAATGGCCTCTTCTACAGAGTCTACAATCTTTAAAGATAAGATATAGTCCAGATATTCTGTACCCCAGTCTTCTTCTGTTGCAGGAGTAAATTCCGGTACAACCGCTCTGGCTGCCTCGTCTGCTCTTACTTCTACCTCTTTTTCTGCCAGACGCTTTTTAAGAAGTGGAAGGAACTGGTCCGCAATCTTTCTGTGGACGATCAGGGACTCGCAGGCATTGCATACACCAATGCGCTGTGTTTTTGCGTTATAGATAATATCTAATGCCATATTAAAATCAGCCGTCTCATCTACAAAAATATGGCAGTTTCCAGTACCTGTCTCGATCACAGGAACGGTGCTGTTTTCCACTACCGAACGGATCAGTCCTGCGCCGCCTCTTGGGATCAGCACATCCACATAGCGGTTTAAACGCATCAGTTCTTTTGTAGTCTCTCTGCTGGTATCTTCAATCAGCTGCAGGGCATCCTCTGGAAGTCCGGCTCTGGTAAGACCAGTGCGCAGCCATTTTGCGATCGCTTTATTAGACTCAATGGCATCGCTGCCGCCTTTTAAGATCACTGCATTTCCAGATTTAAAGCAGAGGCCGAAAGCGTCCGCTGTTACATTAGGACGGGCCTCATAGATCATGGCAATGACACCTAAAGGCACCCTCTTCTGGCCGATCTTTAACCCATTTGGACGCAGTTTCATGGAGATCACTTCTCCTACCGGATCATCTAAGGCAGCTACTTTTAAAAGGCCGTCTGCCATAGACTGGATCGTCCCGGATTTAAAGCCAGACGGTCTAACATGCCTTTGCTCATGCCGGAACTTTCTGCTTTTTCATAATCTGCCTGGTTCGCTGCCAGGATCTCATCTTCTCCCTCTAACAGGGCTCTGGCTGCTTCTTCCAGTCCTATATTTTTCTCTCTTGAACCTAAGTTATTTAATGTTCTGGAAACAGCTTTTGCGCGGCTTCCGATCTCTTCCAGTGTCATAACCATCTCTCCTTCTGGCTATAAATATACTCTCGGATTTTTTTATACTGCTTATGCTTCCTTGATGCCACCGTATTTTTTGCCAGGTCTGTAATAGAACCATCTTTCTCTTTAATAGAGATATTATTTAAACTGCTTCTTAAATTCGCACGGATGGCAGCCAGATATTCCTTTTTTAAAGCTGCCTGCTCGGTTTTTTCCTCCTCTGTAAGGCCTACAGACTGGGATTTATGATAAAGTTCGTTAATTCTGTCGATCTTGCTTGAGTCCATAATTTTACTCCTTAATGATATTGCTGTAGTTCTGCCACAGCATTTTAATACTCGTTATTCAGATAATGCATCAGATCAAAGTCCAGATTAGGATGAGCTAAAAATAAAGTTCCCTTTTCTTTTCCACTCATAATGTCCATGATCACATCTACCTGGTCACCATTGGCGATCACCATATCAGCTCCGCTGTCTGTGGCAATGCGGGCTGCTGCCAGTTTTGCTGACATTCCGCCGGTTCCCACACTGCTTCCGGAAGTCTCTTTTCCCATATTTAAGTACTTCTGGCTGATCTCCGGCACCAGACTGATAAATTTAGCGTCCGGATTGCTTCTTGGATCATCGGTATAAAGGCCATCAATATCAGAAAGCAGGATCAGAAGGTCTGCTCCGATGAGAGCTGCAACAATAGCAGAAAGGCGGTCGTTATCACCGAAACTGTCCACATAAGGGATCTCAGAGGTAGATACCGTATCATTTTCATTTACAACAGGGATTGCACCTAACGCAGCAGTTCATCAAAGGTGTTCTGTGCGTTATAGCGGGAACTGTCATTGACCATAGTATCCTTTGTCAAAAGGACCTGGGCCGCTGTCTGGTTATACTCACTGCAAAGCTTCTGGTAGACCATCATCAGTCTGGCCTGTCCTACTGCTGCAAAAGCCTGTTTTTCCGCTAAACTGTCCGGTCTTTTATGATGTCCAAAAGCCTGTCTGCCTGCTGCAATAGCACCGGAAGAAACAAGGACTACCTCTTTGCCTTCGCCCCTCAGGTCGCTGAGCACACGGATCAGCTTCTCAATCTTTGTTAAATTCAGTTCTCCCGTTTCCGGATGGGTCAGGGAAGAGGAACCGATTTTTATTACAATTCTTTTTTTATCTTTTAAACTGTTACGTTTTGTAGCTTCCATAGGTATCTTCTGTCAGCTCCCTTCTGCATAGGTTTCGTCCTGCCTATCTTCTTGCTTCATGTTCCATGAAACCAAGAAGCATGCTTTGTCAAGCATATGCTGATTTCTGCAATAAGCTGTTTCTGCAAGCAAGCTTGCAACACATCTTATCACATAAATCAGCGCAGGACTGGACTTTTCCACTATCTTACACCAATTTTATTACTCCGTCAATTTGTATCTTCTGATCAGTTCTTCCGCTACCTTAAGACCATCCATAGCTGCGGAAGTAATACCGCCTGCATATCCGGCGCCTTCCCCGCAGGATATAAACCCCTGACAGAACTTTCTAATGTCTCTCCTCTTGGAATACGCACAGGAGAGGAGGTACGGCTTTCCACACCTGCTAAAATTGCATCCGGGCGGTCAAATCCTTTGATCTTTTTGCCAAAACTTTCCATTCCCTCTATGAATGCTTCAGAAAGTTCGTTTGTGAGGATTTTTCTCAGGTCTGCAAATTGATATTCTCCGCAGAAAGCCGGGTGAACTTTGCCAAATTTTTCTGAGATTTTTCCGTCTTTAAAATCTCCATACAGCTGAACCGGTATTTTTCCATTTCCTGCCTCATATGCCTTTTCCTCAAGCTCTCTCTGGAAATGAATACCTGCCAGAGGATGTACCTCTTCCCGGCCTTTAATATCGTGAGAAAAATCCTCAGGATTTACCGTGACAATCAGAGCACTGTTGGCATTCTCCCCTGCTCTGTCATGATAGCTCATTCCATTTACTGCCAGACGTTTCTCCTCAGAAGAAGCATTAACTACATAGCCGCCGGGGCACATACAGAAAGAATACACACCTCTTCCATAAGAAGTCTGTGCTGTCAGCTTATAGCTTGCAGGTCCTAATTCTTTGCATTCTGCCATTCCATACTGGCTTTCATTGATCATGGTCTGTGGATGCTGGATACGGAAACCTACAGCAAATGGCTTTGCTTCCATAGATACCTGTTTTCCATAAAGAGTTTCAAAGGTATCTCTGGCGCTGTGGCCGATCGCTGCAACTGCTGCCTGTACCGGGATCCGTTCTGTATTATTTACAGTAACCGCCGTCAGTTTCCCTTCTGTTATCTCAAAATCTGTTACCTGGCTTAAGAAACGGACCTGTCCTCCCAGGCTTTCGATCTCTTTTCGGATAGATTTTACAATATGGCTTAACACATCCGTTCCAATATGAGGTTTATTGGCATAGCAGATGGACGGGTCTGCTCCAAACTCTGTCAGGATACGTAAAACTTCCCTGTTCCTTCCAAAGGTATCTTTTACAAGGGTGTTCAGCTTTCCGTCGGAGAAAGTACCTGCACCACCTTCTCCAAACTGTACGTTAGATGAAGGGTTCAACTCTCCCGTTTTCCAGAATTTTGCCACCCGCTCTGTTCTGGTATCTACATCTTCTCCCCGTTCTAAAGGATGGGACGGTATCCCTTTCTTGCAAGGGCAAGGCCACAAAACAGTCCTGCAGGTCCCATTCCAATGATCACAGGAGGATATTTTAAAGGCTCATTTCCACATTCAGGAAGAGAATAGGGCTTTTCCTCATGAACTGTAATATTTCTGTCCTTTTTCTTTTTTACAATGCGCTCCTCTTCTTTTCTGCCACCGCTTTTTAAAGCAATATCTACAATATAACTATAATGGATCTCCGGCTTTTTTCTTGCGTCCACAGACTGTTTGATCAGTTCTACTTCTTTTATCATCTCAGGCTGGATACGAAGTTCTTTTGCCGCCTTTAAAAGCAGGTCCTTTCTGGTATGTCCCAGAGGCATTTTTAACTGACTGATACGTATCATGTTCTTGCAGTCCTCCTGGTTTTCTGTGTATATTTCTTCTCTGCGTACTTTTTAACAGGTTTCTTTTCCATCGGTTTCTTATTTATGTTTCTCTTTTTTCTATATTTTCTTTTCTATGCTTTTCTTCTCTATACTCTTCTTCTCGGCATTTCCCGCTGCACATCTTCCTGCGATCATGCCGCTGGACCAGGCAAACTGAAGATTGTAGCCACCGCAGATACCATCCACATCCAGGATCTCCCCTGCCAGATAAAGCCCCGGACAGATCTTTGACTCCATAGTAGTTCCATCCACCTCATTAGCATCTACACCGCCGCAGCACACCTGGCATTGGCAAAAGGATTAACAGACATGACAACTGCTTCATATTCTTTTAATTCTTTGCGGATCTTTTCCAACTGTTTTCCAGTTAAAGAGCCACAGGACGTATTTGGATCAATGCCTGCCAGTTTCAAAAGAGCCTGGGCAAGTTTGCGGTTTAACATTCCTGTAAATAGTTCTTCTGCCGGTTTGTAAGCCAGCAAAAGGGCTCTTTTCTTTAAAAGCCGGAAACTTTCATTATCATCCAGCCCGGCATAAAGTCCACATAAACTCTTACCTTTTTCTTTTCATCTAACGCCCTTGCGGCATAACGGCTTACCTGGAAGATAGGAATACCGGAAAGACCGTAATCTGTGATCTGCAGCTCTCCTCTGTCACTTGCCAGGGTAATACCGTCTGCCTGCAATCTCACTTCTGCTTCCGTGCGGATCCCTGCCATCTGTTTGTATAAATTTCCCTGACAGCGAAGCTGGACCAGAGCCGGAAGTGACTTGATCACAGAATGTCCTAACTGTCTGGCATATTCGTAACCACTGCCATCTGAGCCTGTAGAAGGCGCTGCTTTGGAACCAGCCGCAAGGATCAGGGCATCTGTTTCTACCTTTCCCTGATCTGTATGTACAAGAAAGCCACCGTTTTTCTTTTTTTCGATCTTTTCGATCTGACAGGAAAGGAGGATACGGACTTTCAGTCTCTCTAATTCTGTCCTTAGCACATCTAAAACAGAAGCAGCCTGGTCGGAATTAGGATAAACATAACCGTTTCTGTCTTTTGGAACGATCCCCAGTCCCATAAAGAGATCCAGCGTCTCTTTTACATCAAAGCCCCTTATTACCTGCATAGGAAAATCCTTCCTGCCGCAGCGGTAGCAGTCTTCTTCCATTTTGTAATTGGTAAGATTACACCTGCCGTTGCCTGTAGAAAGGATCTTTTTTCCCACGCGGTCCATATGTTCTATGACAGTCACTTCCGCCCCGTTTCGGCTGCTCCTATAGCAGCCACCAGCCGGATGCGCCACCGCCAATAATTCCTACTCTTTTCTTCATATTTTTTAACTCCTGTTTTAACTTGTATACGACTCCAGATAATGGTATACGTCCATCATATCTGAAAACCAGATGCCTTCCATCAGTCGGGCTCTTTCACTTTCCGGGAAATCAGTTACCGGAATATGGGTGTACAGACAGACGGTGCTTTTATCACTGCAAAATACAAGAAGGAAACCGGACTCACTGACGAGAAAATACCGGGAACTTACCGGAGTAATGCTCTCCTGGTTGGCAGCTGCCCTTCCTTCCATTTCATTCACACTTTCTGTTTCGATCACTGTATTAGGTACCGGCGCTTCTTCCCTCATCTGGTAACGTGCCGCCCCGTAGATCACAAGAACCGATACTACAGCTGATATACTGAACAGTCCCAGGGCAAATAAAAAATGTTTCATGGATACTACCTCCTGTATCAAGTCATATACGTTCATTTACTGACCTTTTCAGAAATAGTATCTGCCATAATAGACCATTTTAAACATGTCCTGGCACTGTTTGCAATACCATTTACAGTAATCTTACTTTCTTTAAAATGCGGATCATTTTTGTTCCCATAGGCATATCCCGCAGTTCTTCTTCATCAATTGCCTTAAGTCCCACTAAAAGTACTGCATAAACAGCAGCTGCTACTGCACTGCCGGGAATACCACGATCGCTCTGCCGGAACGTCCTCTTAGAAGCGCTGCCGGAAGGATAAAGGTAAGAACCTTGTATACACCCCAGCTGCCCCGCCCATAACGCAGGCGCTGATCGCCGGAAGTACAAATGTTTTCTTATACTCCTGACGATATCTTGCATGCTTTGCAATAGTACGGGCATTTAAAACGCACATTACAAAGGCGAATACAATGTTTGCAAATACAACACCATAAATACCCATATGGAATACCATAAGAAGTACCCACAATACTGCCACATGGATCACCAACGAAACAGCTGCATGGCGTACCGGCACTTCCATACGGTTTAATCCCTGAAGCACTGCATTGGTCACTGTGGACAGAGAGAAGAATACAACCGCAAGAGAACCTGCCATAGTCAGCTTAATTAAAAGACTGTTATCTTCGCTGATAAACAGCAGATTGCACACAGGATCTGCTAAAACCGCAATACCTACTGCTGCCGGGATAGAGATCAGCATAGAGAAACGTACTGCTGCTGCGATCCTTTTTAAAGTCTGTTCCCTGTCTCCTGCAGATACCGCTCTTGTAAGAGACGGGATCAGAGAGGAGGAAAGGGCATTAGAAACAGCTACCGGAATATTAAATAACAGCTGATACTGTCCTAAAGCTCCCCAGAATACAGCGATCTCTTCCCCGCTGTATCCTAACTTGTCCATTCCCTGTCCAAAGAGGAAGTTGTCCACTACATTGGAACAATTATAAATACCGCTGCTGACTACAATAGGGAGTACTGTGATCGTCAGGGCATAGATCAGTTTTCTATATCGTGTCCGCTTTCTTCTTGCATATTTCGCTGCTTCTTCTGATAACTCCTCTGTCGCAATACGCTGTTTTAAAACAGAACGACCGCTTTTTGCTGTCAGGAAGATAAAGAAGATAAATGCAGTAAGAGCGCCTGCACCTGTACCAATGGTTCCGCCTGCAGCACCTAACGCATAAGAATAATTCTTTGCTCCCTGGCCGCATTCATCCCTTCTCCTACGTGGAATAAAAGTCCCGCTGCAACTACGCTGACAATGGCATTAACGATCTGCTCTAAGATCTGTGAAACCGCAGTAGGGATCATGGTTCCTGTTCCCTGGAAATAACCTCTTAAAACTCCCAGATACGCCATGATCCAGATGGTAGGTGCCAGTGTTTTTAAGGCGTAACTGGAATAAGGCGTCTTGATCAGTCCTGCAAAGAAGTCAGAACCAAACCAAAGAATAATGGCTGCAAGTCCGCCGGTAACTGTTGCATAGAGAAGGCCTGCCTTTAAGATGCGGCGGCAGTTCTCATATTCTCCTTTTGCAAGCCTTGCGGATATCATTTTTGAGATAGCCACCGGCATACTGTAAGAGGAAAGGATCAGAAGAATGTTGTATACATTATACGCAGATGTATAATATCCATTTCCCTGCTTTCCGATAATATCATTTAAAGGCATACGGTAAAGCATACCGATAATACGCACCAGGATACCGGCCATAGCCAGGATACTTCCCTGTATTACGAAATTTGCTGCCTTATTTTTCTTTTTTCCCTGTACTGCTTTCATTTATCTTCTACTGTGCTCCATGTTTATTACTTAAAACGTGTATCGCCACGTTTTTTATTTAATTTCAGACTTATCAAAGTCTTTAGTAGGGATGATGCAGACCCAGGTCTTTCCCTGATTTAATACGATCTCATTGTGGTCATGATCGTAATAATGGGTCACACCAAATTCCCCGTCCTTCTCCCAGGTGATAGGGATGGCTTTTCCGTCTGTGATATAATACCCATATTCACCGGTATGTACATTGATGTTCAAATACTGGGTAGAGGCATAGAAACCGCTCTGGCAGTACTGGAAGATCACATTTTTCACTGCTACAGGGCCTTCACTTCCGCGGTGTACATCCCCATACTGGTATCTGTGATACAGGCCATCACTGCTGTCATACACAAAATCCGGCTTGTTCATAGTATATCCAGGTTTTGCATGGGCAGCATCTATCACGCCTGGTTTTCCATCTAAAGAGATCTCCACGCCATCTCTGGCAAAAAGATAATGCCCCGTATAAGACTCATCATACTCTGTACTATAGCCTAAAGTCGCAATTGCCTTTTTCAGACGGTCTCCGCTTGTGTAGGCATTGTGAGGAGAATGTTTATCCTTGCTTCTGTAATACGTAGTATTTCCAATAGCATCCAGACCATTGATATTATCCACATTATTAAGATAAGGCTTTGCAAAGGTACTCTGGCCAAAATGGGCATAGATCGCATCAAACTCTCTTGCAAAATAAGTATAATAGGTACGGCAGCTTCTCACTGAACCAATGCGGTCCAGATCATCATAATCCTCGATCACTGCCATATAGCGGTTCATTTCCGCTTCCACCGGTGCCTCATAGACCACACCGGCCCGGTTCATACCGTACTGAGGTCTTGCCTCTTTGTCATTGCTCATCATGATAGCGATAGGACGGCGGTTTGCCTGTTCTACCGGTACCATCTGACCTGTAAGGAAGCTTCGGATCATGCCGTCTTTTTCTTCCCGTTCTTCTGGTAAGTTATAGTCCGGCAAATCTTTCGTTTCTTCCTTTTGTTCCTCATCCGACTGGATCAGGATTTCGGGAGCAGAAGTGGCTGCCTGGGTGGTTGTTTCCTGTGTTGTGGGAACCTGCGTCTGTGCTGCTTCTTCTGACGCTTTCTTCCCGCATCCTGCGCACAGCGCCGCTATGCAAAGGATCGTTCCTAACATCATTTCCTTCGTCTACTGCCTTTTTACTTTCTTGCTCCCTTTTTTCATCTGGTTGTACCCCCTTGTGTCCAGTATCTGTCTCTGACGGTCTTCCATAACCAGCCGCTCTTCATCTACCATGTGGTCATATCCACATAAATGAAGCATACTGTGCGCTACTAAAAATGCTAATTCCCTTGTCTGGGAATGACCGTACTTTTCAGCCTGTTCCTCCACCTTGTCTACAGAGATCACGATGTCCCCCAACATCAGTTCTCCTGTTTCCGGATTGAAATAATCTTCCACTGCATCTTCCACATGGTCAAAATCAGAAGGTTTCTCATAATCAACCATTGGAAAAGACAACACATCCGTAGGCGCATCGATCTGACGGTACTCTTTATTGATGGCCTGGATGGCATCATTGTCTGTCAGGATCACATTCACTCTGCCTCATAAGGGCATTTTTCAAAATCAAGAGACGCCTCTACGATCTCCTTTATGATCTTCTCATAGGGAAGATCCAGTTTTTCTCTGCTTCATACTCAATGGAAACTGTCATTACCGATTATTCCCCTTTCGTGTATTTTTCACTGCCGGAGTTTTTCTTTCCCCTCTGGCGGTCTTTGACGCTGTTTTCTTCTCATAATCATCATATGCCTTGACGATCTTCTGTACCAGAGGATGACGGACTACGTCAGAACTGGTCAGATAGCAGAAACCAATATCGTCAATGTTTTTAAGAACTTTTAAAGCTGTATCCAGACCGGAAGTTGCGCCGGAAGGAAGGTCTTTCTGGGTCTGGTCTCCGGTGATGATGACCTTGGAGCCAAAACCAATTCTTGTTAAGAACATCTTCATCTGGGCCGGTGTGGTATTCTGTGCCTCATCCAGGATGATATATGCATTGTCCAGGGTACGTCCTCTCATGTATGCAAGAGGTGCTACCTCAATAAGACCCTTTTCGGAATTATGCTGATAACTTTCCGCTCCCATGATCTGATATAAGGCATCATATAACGGGCGCAGATAAGGGTCGATCTTACTCTGTAAGTCACCTGGAAGAAAACCTAACTTTTCTCCTGCCTCAATCGCAGGTCTTGTAAGGATGATACGGCCTACTTCCCCGTTTTTAAAAGCCTGGATCGCCATAGCCATGGCAAGATAGGTCTTACCGGTACCAGCCGGTCCAATGCCGAATACGATCATCTTCTTGCGGATGGAGTCCACATAATGCTTCTGCCTAAAGTCTTTGGCTTTACCGGCTTTCCCATAATGGTACGGCAGATAATGTCCTTATCGATCTCCAAGATCTGGTCATCATTTTCCGTAAAGGAAAGAGACAGGGCATAGTCCACATTCTGCTCGGTAATAGTATTACCCCGCATGGAAAGCTGGATCAGGTTATTAAATACGCTTTTTGCCTGACCAATGGTCTTTTCCGGACCGATCAGCTTGATCTCGCCGTCCCTGGCGATCATGGTCACATGAAGGGTCCGTTCTATTTTCTTTAAATATGCATCGAACTGCCCGCAGACATTTCTCTCATGTTCTGCCGGGATGTCGATCATGGTTTCAATTACACTCATCCGTCTGTTTAATCTCCTTGAGTTTTAGAAACAGGGACGCTGACTGCCGCAGGCTCTATTACCTTTAGCGTTCCGCTGATCCTGTAACCAGATATATTCTTTTCTATTTTATCATTATTTTCAAGAATTTGTACCCCTTTTTCCCTTAATTTTTCAACAAATTGCCGATTTGTTTCTGAAGCTGTCTGTTCCAGCTCTTCTTTTGTATAACCTTTCTCGTAAACCGTCATATATTCCCCTGCTATCTTTCCCACAAAAAGCGGCAGATAAAAATTTGAAAACAGCTTTAACTGGATCATATCTGCGGTGTAATCCCAGTTTTCTTTATTTCCATTTTTCCCCAATTCAGGATCAAACATTCAGGCATAAGAAATGAAAAGGAAAAAGGACCTGCGATCAGGCGCAGACCATAGCGTTTCCTTCCTGTAGGATAACGCACGTCCCGGGTCAGAGGCAGTTCTTTTCATAAGTTTCTACTGTTTCTGCCAGTATCTCCCCCTGTGACTGCACATAAAAAGCAGATATCTCCTGCTCATCATCCCCGATTACAGGAACACGGCCACTGACAAGGACCTGTCCCTGCTGGATCTCTTCTCCTTTTTTCACTTTAGGAATTCCCTGGCGCACCATGATATAGGTAATCGTGCCAGTTACATCTGAAACCAGATCACAGGGATCTTCCTTCACCGTTGTTTTAGCCTGTATGATCTTATTTTCCTTGATCTGGATCACCAGCCTGGTGCCGGATACTCTGGCCGATACCCAGGTGATCTGAGGAAACGCTTCCCTCATCCCAGCTTCCAGCTCCTCACAGTTTATCTTTTTCTTTTTCTATCCCATAGCGCACATCCTGTGTATCCAGATAGCGCACCAACGTATCTGCAGTATAATGGTGATTGCCCTGAAAATGGATATCCCATATGAACAAAGACATAATATAGAGCAAAAGGAAAAAACTGGAAAGACCTGCTGCCGCATACCATCGTTTCCGGTTTCTCTGAAGAAAAAACGGCAGTCCCCGGCGTTCGCAGATACGCAGGCGGACACCCTTACCTCTGGCGCAGCCCTTAACCGGTAAAAATCCTTTAAAAAAAGGGAACATTGGTACTCTCCCTTTTTCAAGCATACCAGTTCCCAGAAAAATATCCCGTTTATCCTGCACCGTTCCAGAAAATATTCCGGGCTGATGCTTTTGATCTGTATTCTTACATAACCTTTTAAAAGGCGAAAAAAATACCGGATCATCCCTCCACCCTCCTTTCTGATAACAGATCATCAAACTCTACCGATCGTATCTGTCCCTTGATCTTTAAAGCATCTTCCGTATAAGTCTCTATCTCCAGATGAAGCCCTTTAAACACTACCATACAGCCTGCTGCCTTTATTTTCACATACGTATCTGTGTAGATAAGAAGGCTCCTGAAATTTTCCGCTACTACTTCATAAGGACCTGTAAAATGGAGCAGAACATCCCCCAGTATTACATCTCTTGGAAGACCAAGAGCTTCCACTGCTGCCCGTTTTCTGTCCTCTCTCATACCGTTTCTCCCGGAGCCTTTTCCTTTTATTATATGACATCCCCGGCCCTGAAATGCCAGTTTGGCTGTTTACGGCTTTCTGCACCCATTTTTTCTTTTAAGAATACACTAATAGGGAAAGAATGATTGTGAGGTTCTTATGACTAATTCTAAGTTAAATCCTGCTTCTGAAGCCATTTCCATGGTAAAAGCAGCTCAGACAAATGAAGAAGATATTCCTGTAACTCCTCTGCCGGACCCTGGAGAAGGCGGACCTGTATATGATGGTTCCATGAATAATGATCCCATGGATAATGGCTCCGGCGGAAACGGCTCGTTCGGCGATGATCTGAGTTCTGTTCCTGTTATCCCCCTGCCAAATCCAGGAGAGGGCGGACCTGTATACAATGGTCCTAATTACAACCGTCCATCTGGCGGTATGGGACAGCCGGGGAATTCCCAGATACCGGTATACCGTCCTGTCTTCCCGTCTAATGGCTCCATTACCGTTCTCCCAGGTATCAGTTTCCCCTGTTACAACTGCACTACCTCCTCAACTTGGCCGGGTACGCATTTAAATGCTTCTTCCGGTTATCCGGCATTTAACGTATCTTTAGGAAACTGGCGCATTGGAGAGCAGTTGGATAACGGGGATCTCACCAGCTATGTACAGGCAGCCTCCGGCTTCCAGACGGTTACAGTATCCGGCACTAACGGTTATATCTATATCCAGAAAATGATCACCATCCGTGCCGGTTCTGCCTCTACCGTTGCGATCATCAATACCAGCACCGGGCTGGATCTGATGGAAATATCCGACCTTTCCTGCAACGGACCATCCGGCACTGCCTGCATCCGTGCCTGCAACCTTTCCCCGGACCTTGGGCCTTTTGATGTAGCTTTAGAAAACCGCGGCAATTCCTACCGCACCTTCACCAACGTCCGCTTCCAGGAAGTAACCCCGTTCTCCAGTTTCGCATCCGGCTGGTATTCCATCTACGTATTCCGCACCAATGCATTTAACAACAATAATGCCATTGCAGCAGCTTCAGCAGCGTTAAAGACCGGCGGATCTTATACATTATATATGTTTAACGGGCCGTCAAGTACGGATGGGCTTAGGACGTTGATATTGTCGAATTAATATCTTTTTATCTGCATAACAATATAAGAACCGGAAGAGCTGTGACTCCCATTCACAGCTCTTCCGGTCTTTCATACTTTGTATTCACTTACTTTCTATCCCTTTCCAGATTTTTAATGCTCAGATCTCTTCCAAAACCAACATCGGTTCCAAACCGTTTAAACAGATCATATGTCAGACTGTCTATGGTGGAAATATGCATCTGGGACTGCTGCTCTAATCAGGCAAGATAACGTTGATTTTTGGTCAAAGCATACTTCTTCAACAACATTTTCTGCAGCCTGTCATTCATCTGGTTCTTTCTTTGCATTAAATTTTCTTTAAAATATAAAACTGAGTATTTCGGTCCCATAAACATTCCTTCCCCCGCACAGTCGTTCCAAACCCTTTTGAAAAATCAAGTTCACCCTGCCATTCCAGTGCAGCAGCTAAAGTGATCCCATCGCCTGCCTGTTTTTCAACCAACAATTTCCCACCTGCTGCGCAGGCCGACCGTTCACATACATTTCCTACCCCGATCTGTTTTTTTACAAAGGCAGACTCTTTAAAATCGCCTGGAACCTGATTTAACTGCTCTGGCGTATAGAAACGCTGCTCACAGTTGATGTAAACATTCTCCGTCAAATAGCTGTTTTAAGTCTAATACCGCAGGTTCATCCTGTTTTACATCTACAGAAGCAATAGCTTTCACAGCGGCCGGATCGATCCCATGTTCTTTTAATAAGACAAAAACTTTTTCTTTCATAAATTCCGGATCTGTTCCCCTGCGGCACCCAACACCAAGGACAACCGCCCTGGGAACAAGACGCAAATAAGAAGCTTTTTTTCCGGAAAAGAAGGATCCTTACTGTGATACAAATATTTTCTTCACACCATCTATCCATCACAAAGCCGTCTGGCAATTTTTTTATTGGAAGATCACTGAAAACACCGA
>ENA-OQIG01000014-OQIG01000014.1-human-gut-metagenome-genome-assembly--contig:-NODE-14-length-104346-cov-4.279795_pt1 | contig 104346 bp, 101 predicted proteins | sample MGYA00242576_ERZ504741 | MGnify/ENA primary metagenome ERZ504741 (study PRJEB26092, sample SAMD00036436) | human gut metagenome | host: Homo sapiens | study: EMG produced TPA metagenomics assembly of... | reverse complement strand
TGGAAGCCGGATGCATCTTCAGTCCTGTGTTCACGGATGTCTCCGGTTCTATGGGAATGGTACGAGTGAGAGGGTTGTTCGATATCGGCCTGGTGTCTGCTTCGGACCTACACTGACAGATGAGGATATCAGGAGAGTGGTGGATACGATTAGGAAGATGTAGTGAAACTGTAATATTCATTGCAAAGAGAATCGGCTGGAATATTCTAAATGTTTCAGCCGATTTTTTATATTCAGCTATATGAAATGAAACATGAAGATTATATAGATAAGATCAATAGTTTGACCACTGCCGTCAATCAATTCAAGGAGTCCTATTCTTTGCTGAAATTCTCACTGGAGGCTTCCGAGAAACGTAATGAATCCTTGCAGTTTCAAGTAACCCGTCTTCAAGATATCATTTGTATCTTTACTGATGAAATCAGTGGTTTGCGTGTCGAAGAGTTCAATCGCATCAGCTATATTGAGTGCACCCGTTTTGACGTTGTTGATTATGAGGATGAATATATGCACGAACCCGGACAATATCTATTTTTTTGTTGGGCGTATGTGCAGGCGAAGTTCAAATATGCCGAAGAAATAAGTAAGGATCTTGACGCCGCGTGGTTTGTAGAACAGATTGGACTTTTGTATATGTACATATCTTACCGTAATGGGAACAACCAAAATGCATGGTCTGGAAGTCAGCGATTATCTGATACATGTTTTCCATGAAATCATGAATGGACATAAGGACTGTTCAACATACGTTCCGGAAGCGTTTTTGGAATAATAGGCAATTTAAATGTTAAATTTGAAATCGTCAGTGATGTTAAATTGCTAGCTTTTAATAGGAGGAAAGTAATTGCATACTTACAACTTGTTGTGTATTAGTGTGTTGCGATATACTAATGTGCTATTTCACTTTCCAACTATCTATATTTCTTGTTTTCGAACTAAAGTTGATTCCTATTTTTATCAACTGTCTCGAGTCATTTAAAAAAGGGGCAGTATACTTTTTTTCTTCAATTTGTTTTAAAGCTTCCTCTGCCGTTCCATCAAACTTAAATTCCATTACATAGATATATGTATTGGTTTTCAATACCATGTCAATTCGTCCATTTGATGTATGGTATTCTGCCTGTACATAGAAACCAAGTAACTTGTATACAATAAAAAGTACATTCTGATAATGTAACTCCAAATCGCGTACTAGTTCATAAGGAGTATCGGCAAAGAACCCTTGTAGGCGATGAAGGAAAGCATCATAATCACCTCTCTTTACTTCATCCACAAATTTCATAATTTGAAAAGTCGACTCAACACTATCAACATGCGCGTAAAAAGGCAATAAATATTTAATAAATCCTTCTTCTACCTCTTTGTTAGGAAACCCTAATCGATATATCCCGAACTCTTTATTATAGCCTTTAATTGTCAAATAGCCACTTTGATAGATTACAGGAATCGGATTACACGATGTAGAATCAAGGCTATTTAATGCATCTGCATCAGTCTCTTCTTGAGACATACGATGTAGATCATAGTGGTCACGTTTAAGTAGTGTCACCAGATAGGAAGGAGTACCTGTTTCAAACCAATAGTTACCGAACTTCATTTTATCGAAAGTATTAAGAAGGCTAAAAGGATTGTAAATACCAATACTATCCTCTGTGAAATGATAGCCGTCATAACGCTCTTTCAATTCATGGTAGGTTTCGTTAATACTTATTTTTTGCTTTTGAGCCAACTGTTTTATATCCTTATCAAAATAAGAATGAAGCTCGTCTTGGATTATTCCACATAATGCAACATATCTACCATCCATAGATATATCATTCAAATTATTCAAATCACTGAATACACTGATCTTCCCAAACTTGGTAACACCTGTCAGGAGAGCGAAACGGATATAACCATCCAAGCTTTTCAGTACACCATAAAAAGCCTTTAATGTGTTACGGTAGGCATCTTGCAAATCCTCATTACCGATAGCCTGTAACATTGGTTTGTCATATTCATCGACAAGAATAACAACACGTTGTCCTGTTTTCTCAAATGCCTTCTGAATAATCCAATAAAAGCGTTCTTCCGGTGCACGATCCGAATAAGGAGAATCATATTTCTGTTCCCATTTTTCCAGATACTTATTCAGCTCTTGCAATAGGGCCTCTTCATTGTCGTACTTCCGGGCATTCAAATCTAAATGCAACACAGGGTATTCTATCCAATCTTTTTCAAGATTTTCTATAGCCAACCCTTGAAAAAGTTCTTTTTTCCCTTGAAAATAGGCTTCAAGCGTAGAAATAAGCAAGCTCTTTCCAAAACGACGGGGACGGCTCAAAAAGTAGTAAGAACCTGTTTTTACCAATTGATAAATGAGAGCAGTCTTATCCAAGTAAAGATAATTATCAATACGGATTTTCTCAAAATTCTGTATACCGATAGGATAAAGCTTAGCCATAGTTTTTTCCATTTAATTATTCAATCACAAATATACAGGATAATTCCCATTTCATCGGTGTATCTGATAAAATAAATCTTCCGACAGGAGATATCATATGAATAAAACCTGCTGGAAGATTCTTCTGTTTTATATCTCTGTTCTTATTTCTTTCACATAAAAAAGGGAAGAGTAAAAATATAATAAGTCGTTTGATGATCTCACTATAGAGACATGAATAATTTAAAATTTTTGTACAATAAATTGAATGCTTTCGTTTGATAAACGAAAAGGTGTTCAACTATTGGTTCGCATTTATAACCATTTTAGTTATGGCTGTTATAGTTGGAGAATGCGTCTGATAATTCCTTCTAAAAACTATAACTAGCTTTTGGGGGTTCTATAAGCAAAAAAATAAGGATGCATTAATGCATCCTTTATTTTTGCTTCGTTTATGGTGTCTTTTATATACGATATATCCCGAAATGAGGATTAACGTTAGCAGAAGTCCGGAAATAAAAACGAATAGATCTGAAAAAACACCTAAGAACGGAGAATAACAACGACCGACATGAAGTTCCAAACAGAAATTCCATAACGACATGGGTTGCTGTTTTATAAGGTCCGGCATTGCCGGTAATACTAAATTGTTCTCTTTATTGCGTGCTCCGTTGTCGTATTCGAAGATTACTTCACGGGTAACTAAATCGTCAGTGAATCCGTTGACGAGACTGCCGCCGAGTGGTCGTCCGTGAACGGCTGCAGGAGGTTGTCCCGTATAATAATCGAGGACGGTGCCGGTGGAAGGATTCCAGACGAAGAGGCCACTGAAAGATCCGATCAGCCATTCGTCCGGACTTTGGGGATGAAATACATTTACTCCCATAGGGCTTACCGGTGGAGTTTGTTTTAACTTAACCGGTGGAAGTTGTAAATCGTTTATCCGGTAGAATCCCATTGACGAAGATAACAGCCAGACATTCCGGGATGCGTCCCAACGAATACTGCGAAGCTTGTCGTGCCAGGGATTATCCGAATCGAGTGTACTCCCGGGGACAGGCCGGGTATTGACCAGAACAAAAGGTATCATTAATGGAGGGCGCAGACACATGCCTGTGACAGATAGCAATAGGGTCAGTCCGATCAACCATGTACCCAATTTATTGTGCCAGTTCAGTGAAGTTTTCAGAGCCTTTGCCTGTGTCTTGACAGGAAGTCTTTTTCTGTGTCTCCGGCGAATGAATGGGGGAAGAAGGGTGTATATGATTCCTGTGGCACTGAGAACGATTAATACTACTCCCAGAAAATCGACTGCCAGTTTGCCAGGGGTACCGAATAACTCTCCGCTATGCAGCAGCCAGATGGTCCGGAACAAAGAGGTCTTTGGGGAATAGTTTTCCGGTGTTTTCAATTCTGTTTTCCGGAATTCGTCATAAGGAGAAACACCCGTATAAAGATAAGAGCGTGTCAATATGACTAAGGTATCCCCACGTTGAGTGATATCTGAGATTCGTTCGTCATTGCCGGCTATCGGATATTCTTTCCAACTGTCATGGTTCAGGAGATAGATAGAATATAATCCGGCACACCAGATATCGTTATTGGCTACACGGACGATATTACTTATTTTACGATTGTCGATTCCTTCGGCCAGACCTCGGTTGAAATCGGCAAATGTAGCAAAGCAGGAGTCTGTTTTCCAGACTCCTGCATTACCATATGCCAGAATTTTCCCATCAGGTAGGCGTAGTGTTCCCTTTATGATTCCATTATTCCAATTTTTGTAGTGATAGCTTTCCGGCATCCAGTTTCTGCTGACTTCAGCTTTTGAAAAGAGTGTACGATGATTGAGTACAATACCGGAAAAGCAGAACATCAGGATAAAAAAGCTAAAGAATAAACCTACCCATTTATGGTATTTCTTCCAGAAATTTTTCATTAGAGATTTTTGCTTAGTTTAAATTTGTACTGCCATCCGGCTGAATGGCATATTCAAATGAATAAATACCGCTTTTGCCTTCGTCATCATAAAAACTCTTGGCTTTCAACTTGGCATATTTCCCACTGGCTGTGCGAACGATAAATACGTAATCGCTTGGGGTGTAAGTGGGAGGAGGCCCGGCAAAAGTGATTGCTTTACAGAGAACCTCATTAGCGGTGGACTCCATGGTAGGAGGAGGGAAACCTGTGCCGGGAGCAGTGATGGTATAGCTGCGTCGACAGTAAATGTTCCCTGCGGAACTGTCGTACAGGCTGCCAAATCTTTAATGTTAGTGAGTAATGCTCCACCTTTTCCTTTGCCGGATGCACCGCTGTTAGTACGCACATTGTAACGATTGAATGCGATGTCCCAGTCTGTATTTTCGGCATGGGATTCTTCACTGACGCTTACTTCTTTTCCTTTTTCAAGTGAATAATAGATCCAGTCGTTTCCGTATGCTGTTTTCCGACTCAGGCTTACTTGTTTTACCGGCAACGTGTTTTCTCCTTGTGCAGGGTCGTTGTCGGGACTGTTGTTGTCTGAGCAAGCGGTGGTGATAAACGCTGAAAGTACGCCAAATAATAGAATGGCGAATCTGAATTTGTTTTTGTTGTTCATTATTGTTTTAGTTTAATTAAAGTGTATAATTACATGCGATAAAATAGTTTCTTCCCGGTGAAGTGGAAGTATTGAAAGTCACTCGATCTGAAGTATAATCGAACAAATTGGTTATTCCTGCTGTGATTCTCAGATTCTGCATGATATATTGAGATACTGTCAGATCCCAAAGACAATAAGGGTTTACTTTAGCCTGATAGTAGGCTTCTACCTTTTTTCCGTCTATTTCCAGTTCATCCAACACATCGAATTTCTTTTTCCCCATAATATTGCCAGACAGGTTGACAACGGTGGCATAGCGTGGGATGCGTGTGTTATATTCAGCACGAATATTACCGGAATGTGGACTGGAAGAGCTCAATCGGACTCCATCCGCATCTTTGCTTGTGTACAGATAATTGTATGCTCCATGCACATTGATATGTCTGTTTATTTGTATTTTGCACATGGTCTCTACTCCTGCCAGGCGGCTTTTTCCTATATTGATATAATGGAGTTCCGTTTGGTCATTGCTCCACATTCCTTCTATTTTGTTTCGGAACCAGTTGCTATAAACGTTGGCATTGATATTGATCCAACTGTTCACATATTCTCCCGAAAGAGAGATATAATTGTTAGTTTCGGGTTTCAGTTTACTGTTGCCATATATCCAGAACATGCCAGATGGTCCCAGTTCATGTACAACTCTTTAATGCTGGGTGAACGGTAGCCGCGTGCATAGTTAAAGCGGACAGTGAATGGAAAGATCTTATACATCACGGAAGCTTTGGGAGTGAGGTTGGTACCGTATTTCTCGTGATAGTCGCAGCGGAGTCCCGCTATTACGGAGAATTGCTTGTTGATGCTCCAGTCATCCTGGAGGAAAGCGGTGGCATACCATTGGCTTTTGTTTTCTTTCACACCGGTTTCAAATTTATCACTGAATAATGATTCTCTGTAATATTCCAATCCTCCCGTAATGGTCTGTTTATCGAGCGCCGTAGTGCTATATACGATACGGGGCTGGATAATATTGTTTTATATTCGAGACGACGACCGCTCTTCAGTTCGTATTTATCATATCGGTTGTAGTGATCGGTATGAACAGAGGCTACCAAAGAGGATTTGTCGGAAATCGTGTAATCTATGCTTCCGCCATAGGTATAGTCCTCTGATTTCTCGAATATATTATCTGCTTGAAAATCATATTTGTTCAGCATATAATAGCTTCCTTTTAACTGGACTTTGAGCCGTTTGCTGAAACGATAGTCCATTTTATGGGCTACTTGTACGTCTTCGTATCCCGATATACTGGTCGGGGTTTTACTGAGTTCTTCGGTAATTGTGGTGTTATAGGCCGGAAAATATTTCACGAGAGGTTTTTTATCGAATAATTGGTATCCATCGAAACTTTTGTAAAGTACGTCGGTGTTCATGGTGAACTTGCCCAGGTTCAATCCAAGAGACAGATTGGTGTTCAGATTGGGTTTATCCAGATGAATCCGATATTTGTATTGCGAATGATCTTTGGGAGTATCTTTATAGTTTTGCTGGTTTCTTCCTGCATAGCGTATGCCTGCGGAAGCCTCGAATTTCTTTTTGGCTTTACGCGTAATGATGTTGATAACTCCGCCCATCGCTTGAGAACCATAGAGGGCCGAAGAAGCTCCTTTGACTATTTCGATATGGTCGATATTATAAAGATTGATTCGCGAATAGTCGATGTTGCCACCGTTTTCGCCCGCTATACGTTCGCCGTCTATCAGGAAAAGGATGTGTTTGGAACCTAATCCCTGTATATCGATGCTGGTTCCATAGCCAACCTCCTGAAAGTTAAGTCCGGGAACCTCTTGAGTCAGAAGGTCCTGAATGTTACCGGTTCCTCTTTCTTCTATTTGCTTAGAGGTGATTATCTGAGTGATGACCGGTGTGTTCTTAATCTTCTTTTCTGTTCGGGTTGCCGTAACCACAATTTGTTCAAGATTGAAAGGATCATCGTTCATATAAGAGACTGTGTCCTGTTCTTGCCGTACATTCTGTGCTGCTAAAGGAAGTGTTCCTATAAGAGTAAGTAGTAATGCTAATTTTACTTTCATCATAATCTTTGTTTTGAGACAGCAAAGATAGAGGGTCCTTAAAGAGTGATGAAATACCTAAAATAGGTAAAAGACGGATGCCGGTTGGTACTAATTCCATTAAAATTATTAGTTCAACTTCCGAATGGCTTTTCACACCTTGCATATCGGAGGGATTCTGTGACTTCTCTTAAAGAATTTGCAGGAGATGGTGTAAGGAGTGGAATAAAAATCGTATTTTTGCAACCAACTTTTTTAAAATAACCGGTTATGGATACCATTCAGATAAAAGATAAACTATTCACTGTTTCTATCAGGGAACAAGAGATTCAGAAAGAAGTGATTCGCGTGGCGAACGAAATTAATCGTGATTTGGCAGGTAAGAACCCGTTGTTCCTCAGTGTGTTGAATGGCTCGTTTATGTTTACTGCCGACTTGCTGAAACACATTACGATCCTTGCGAGATCTCTTTTGTGAAGCTGGCTTCTTATCAGGGAGTATCATCTACCGGTTCCATTAAGGAAGTGATCGGTATTAATGAAGACATAGCGGGACGTACGATCGTTATTGTAGAAGATATTGTGGATACGGGACTGACTATGCAGCGTCTGCTGGAAACATTGGGAACACGCGGACCAAAAGAAATTCATATTGCTTCGTTGCTGGTGAAACCGGATAAACTGAAGGTGGACTTGAATATTGAATATGTGGCAATGAATATTCCCAATGATTTCATTGTAGGATATGGTCTCGATTATGATGGTTTCGGCCGTAACTATCCGGATATTTATACAGTTGTAGACTAACATAAAATAATAGGTATACCAGTAATGGTAAAATGTAGAATTATAAATAAACAAGATGCTGAACATTGTAATTTTCGGTGCTCCCGGTTCAGGAAAGGGAACACAAAGCGAACGTATTGTTGAGAAATACGGAATTAATCACATTTCAACAGGAGATGTATTGCGTGCAGAAATTAAAAACGGCACAGAACTGGGTAAAACAGCTAAAGGCTACATTGATCAGGGACAGTTGATTCCGGATGAATTGATGGTAGACATTCTGGCAAGTGTGTTTGATAGTTTCAAAGATAGCAAAGGGGTTATTTTTGACGGTTTCCCAAGAACTATTCCACAGGCTGAGGCGTTGAAAGTGATGTTGAAAGAACGTGGTCAGGACATCTCTGTGATGTTGGATCTGGATGTTCCGGAAGAAGACTGATGACTCGTCTGATTAAACGTGGTAAGGAATCGGGCCGTGCAGATGATAATGAAGAGACCATCAAAAAACGTTTGGTTGTATATAATACACAGACTTCACCGTTGAAAGAATATTATAAAGGCGAAGGCAAATACCAGCATATCAATGGTCTTGGAACCATGGAAGGTATCTTCGAAGATATTTGTAAAGCGGTAGATACATTATAATTATAAAATATGTGTGCTGATATGCTCCATGCGCTATTTATAGCCAATGGACATATTGGCACATGATTACATCGAAAAAATAATTGGTTATGGCTGAATCGAATTTTGTTGATTACGTAAAGATATACTGCCGCTCGGGTAAAGGCGGAAGAGGCTCTACGCACATGAGGCGAGAAAAATATACTCCTAACGGTGGACCTGATGGAGGAGATGGCGGAAGAGGAGGCCATGTTATCCTGCGTGGTAACCGGAATTACTGGACATTGCTTCACTTGAGATATGATCGTCATGCAATGGCTGGTCATGGGGAGTCGGGCAGTAAGAACCGTAGTTCGGTAAAGACGGAGCGGATAAGATTATTGAAGTTCCCTGTGGTACGGTGGTTTACAATGCCGAAACAGGTGAATATGTATGTGATGTAACAGAACACGGACAAGAGGTCATTCTCTTAAAAGGCGGACGTGGCGGATTGGGAAACTGGCACTTCAAGACGGCTACCCGTCAGGCTCCCCGTTTTGCCCAGCCGGGCGAACCGATGCAGGAGATGACTGTAATCCTTGAATTGAAATTGCTGGCTGATGTAGGTCTGGTAGGTTTCCCCAATGCAGGTAAGTCTACCTTGTTATCTGCTATTTCTGCTGCAAAACCAAAGATTGCCGATTATCCGTTTACAACATTGGAGCCTAACCTGGGTATTGTATCTTATCGTGACGGACAGTCGTTTGTAATGGCTGATATTCCGGGAATTATCGAAGGTGCCAGTGAAGGTAAGGGATTGGGATTGCGTTTCTTGCGTCACATTGAGCGCAACTCTTTGTTACTTTTCATGATACCGGCGGATAGAGATGATATCCGTAAAGATTATGAAGTGCTGCTAAACGAACTGAAAACATTTAATCCTGAAATGCTGGATAAACAACGGTACTTGCCATCACTAAGAGTGATATGCTGGATCAGGAGCTGATGGATGAAATAGAACCGACATTGCCGGAGGGAATTCCTCATGTATTCATTTCATCTGTATCCGGTTTGGGCATCTCGGTGCTGAAGGACATTTTATGGACGGAGTTGAATAAGGAAAGCAATAAAATAGAAGCTATTGTGCATCGTCCGAAGGATGTCAGCCGATTGCAGCAGGAACTCAAAGATATGGGTGAGGATGAAGAACTCGACTATGAATATGAGGATGATGGTGATGAGGACGATTTGGATTACGAATACGAAGAAGAGGATTGGGAAGATAAATGATTTCACTCACTGACGATAGAAAATGTTGGGGTATGGGCTGTTGGGCGCATACCCCAACATTTCTCATTTTGTAACGACCCGTCACGGCGGTTATAGTGAGGGGGCGTATGCTTCTTTTAATTGTTCACCTTTTTCGGGAGATGAACTTGAAAGGGTAGAGAAGAATCAGACGTTGTTGTTTCAATCACTATCGCAAGCTCCTAGGCATTTTGATTATTCCTTTTCAGACACACGGAACGAAAATACTTCCGGTCGATGAAAAATTTCTTGGAGCTTCTGGGCAGCAGCAACAGGAAATGCTAAACGGGATTGATGCGTTGATTACCACTGAGCCGGGATGCTGCATTTGTATTTCCACGGCAGACTGTATTCCGGTATTGTTGTATGATAGAGTACATCATGCTGTAGCGGCTGTGCATGCCGGGTGGAGGGGGACAGTGGAGTATATTGTTGGACATACGCTTGAGAAGATGCGGGCTGTTTTTGGAACGGAAGGACAAGATGTAATCGCATGTATCGGTCCGGGTATCTCTCTGCAATCATTCGAGGTGGGGGATGAAGTTTATGAAGCTTTTCGTTTGAATGGTTTTGATATGTCGCGTATCTCTTTTAGGCATTCGGTTACACATAAGTACCATATTGACTTATGGGAAGCCAACCGGCAACAGCTTTTGGATTTTGGAGTACCGGGAGTACAAATTGAAATAGCGGATATTTGTACTTATATCCGGCATGAGGATTTCTTTTCAGCGCGAAGATTGGGCATAAAGTCCGGACGTATTTTGTCGGGCATTATGATAAATAGCTGATAGATAAAATTTTGATTTATTATGTATACCATTATTGTATCGAAAGAGTTAAAAGAAGCATGTCCTGTTTTTGCAGGGGCTGCTATATATGCTGAAGTGAAAAACACTTCTTATTGTGAAGGGCTTTGGGAGGAGATTCAATCTTTTACAGAAATGCTCACTGCAACAACCCGGTTGGAAGATATTAAGAAACAACCTGTGATAGCTGCCACACGTGAAGCCTACAAACGCTGCGGGAAAGATCCCGGGAGATATCGGCCGTCGGCCGAAGCGTTACGTCGCAGATTGATGCGGGGGATTGCTTTGTATCAGATTGATACTTTGGTCGATTTGATTAATCTGGTTTCTCTCCGGACCGGACATTCGATAGGTGGTTTTGATGCCGATAAGATAGCGGGCACTGGCCTGGAACTGGGGATCGGTAAGATCAATGAGCCTTTCGAAGGGATCGGGCGTGGTGTGCTGAATATCGAGGGGCTGCCGGTGTACCGGGATGCTGTGGGGGGAATAGGGACTCCGACCAGTGATAACGAACGGACAAAGATGGGGCTGGAAACAACACATATATTGGCTATCGTTAATGGCTATAATGGTAAAGAAGGACTGCAGGAAGCTGCCGAAATGATACAAACTTTATTGAAAAAATACGCTGACTCGGACGGAGGAACAATTACTTACTTTGAATAACGGATATCCCCATGAAAAACATATTCACTTTACTGATTTTATCTGTATGCTTTTTGTGTGCCAACATATCGGGTAGGGCACAGAACAAATTTTCGGATATGGAGGTCAATCATGTCCGGGTGGCTACACCGGGACTTTTTTCCAAGGAGAATTGTGTCATGCTGGATCTGAAGTCCCTGTCACGGAATTACTCTTTCCCTTTGCCGGGAGGCAAAGTCATTTCGGGCTATGGAACACGTGGAGGTCATAGCGGTGACGACATAAAAACTTGTGCCCGCGATACGATTCGTGCAGCTTTTGACGGGGTGGTACGTATGGCTAAACCTTATGGTGCGTATGGCAATGTGATTGTGATACGACATCCCAATGGGCTGGAGACGGTATACAGTCATAATGTGAAGAATCTGGTAAAGAGTGGGGATGTGGTGAAAGCCGGAATGGCTATTGGCTTGACCGGACGTACCGGACGGGCTACTACCGAGCATCTGCATTTTGAGACGCGGATTAACGGACAACACTTTAATCCCGGTCTTATTTTTGATATGAAGAAGGGAACCTTGCGTACTGATTATTTGCAATGTACGAAGAAAGGTAAGGGAATTGTTGTTAAAGCTTTGAAAAGCGAAAAAGTCCTTCCTAAATACAAAACTCTTTCGCCTTTCCTATATGAGCTGCCCGGGATTAAAAAACCGGTATGGAATATACCAGCTAGCGAGATCCGCTGCGTATTCGGGTCTATAGCATCTAAATTGCGGGCGGGTTTCAATAGTTTATTCCGTTTGTATTGATAGTGCAAGAAGATCAATAGTTCGCTGTTCCTCATTGGATAGTATTCCACACAAACTTGTCCGCACCATGTCCGGCGATAGGTACCTTTTTCAAAGATACCGTTAGCTTTATAAATTTTTCCGGATTCGTAAATACCTTTCAGGTAAGCATTCCAATTAGGGTGGAAGCGGTAGTCTACATTGGCAATCGTGGTAAAATACTCGGTATGTTGGGCTGTCTGCGGGTTTTCCAAGTCTATGCGAGGTAAGGCGCTGATAATGCCTTTATTATCGATTCCTTGTCGGGAGTACATGAAATCCATATAAACGATCCATGGACCTTTTTCGTAAACATTGCCTGCGGTAAGATACATTATATTTCTTCCTTTGGCCTGCTGTCCCCATGAAGCGGCGTATCTCAACTGAATGGCTTTGTCCAGATAATAACTGTTCCAGTTAATGGTCGATATCAGAGGTACTTTGGTAGCTTCGACATCTGTCGGCAGGCCGTGAAGGTAAGTGTCTGCGTCTCCACCGTTACGGTTGTTGACTATCTGAAAATTGAGTTCTTGAGTCGGAGTCACATTCCAAGTGGCAGATACTCCTGCCAGAAAGCAGTTTACATAATTATTAAACTCGCTGAATTCACGTACTTTAATCGGATTGACATAGTACTCATAGCCTCCCAGCATAAGAAATTGCTTTCCGGCCGTGATGGAAAAGCGATCGGAAAGGTGATAGGTCAGATAAGCATACTCTACGGAAGAGGACAGGTTATCCAGAGCAAAGGGGTTGCTGTATTTATTAAAAGATTGCCGGAAATGGTAAGAGAACTTCCGGTTGATATTTCCTATGATTTCCAGCTTAAACCGGTTTAACTTGAAAGCAACTTCATCTAACTCATTTTCAGTAAAAGAGGCAGCACATGAAGTATATAATTGGAGATTCATGTGAGCGGAAAATCCTTTGTTCTCTTTTCCGGTGACGCGTTCGATCACAGAGGGGATAGAGTCTTTGGGGGAAATAATTGGTTGTTGTTGAGCTGCAACAGTGCTCATGGTAAACAAGGTTACCAAAAGGAAGACGTGTCTTTTCATATTTGTGAAATCTCTTAGGGTTAATAAAGTGATGCAAAAATAATAAAAAAACGTCTTCCTTTCGGTTATTCTAGGGTAAAACTGTTTGTTTCTCCTTTGCCTTCTTTTTCTATCAGTCTACAAATTTCAGGCAAACAGGTTTATCTACTTTTATATCTTTCTTGATATCAGTTAATAATCCGGTAGCCTGATCTCTTTCAAATATCTGAATGACATTGGTGTCGCGGCAAGCTACCAATAAGTATTTGCCGTTGGGAGTGATGATAAAGTTGCGTGGATGGATTCCCGTTAACTGATAACCTACCTTGGTTAGGGTACCGTTGGTCTCATCAACTTTAAAGATAGCCACTCCGTCTGCTTTCAAGCGGTTGCTGGCATAGAGATATTTTCCGTCCGGGCTAAGGTGGATGTCACCGCTTCCCTGTGCGTTTACAGTGTCAGCCGCAACAGTTTGAATTTCGTCCAACATTCCGTCAGCATATCGAAAAGCGATTACCGTCCCTCCGATTTCATTAATAAGGTAGGCAAACTTACCGTCTGAATTGAATATCAGATGCCGGGGGCCGGAACCGGGAGCAACTTTAAAAGCTTCCGGGGTACCTTTTGTGAGGAATTTCTCTTTGTTATCGCCATTGGCATTAGGGTTGATATTGAATTTATGTATCTGATCGGTACCTAAGTCGTCTGCCAGTAAGTATTTACCGTCGGGGGTAATACGTACACAGTGTAGGTGAGGCATCGTCTGCCGTTCTTTGTCCGGACCGGAACCTTTAAATTCGATTACGTCTGAGGCGGGTAGCAATGCTCCGTCTTGTCCGATAGGAAAGACGGTAATACTTCCACCGCTATAATTGGCTGTGACGATGTTCTTTCCGTTGGTGGTCAGATAGCACGGATCGGCTCCCATTGTTTTTTGTGTATTCAATAAGTGTAGAGTTCCTTTTTCTTTGTCGAAGGCAAAGGCGCTGACTGCGGCCTGGTCTTTGCTAAATTCATTGACGGAGTAGACAAACTTTCCGTCCGCTGATGGAATGAGGTATGAAGGGTTTGCTACTTCCGCATCACTCAGTGGGAGCGATTCTCCGGTTTCTTCGTTGAATCGGAAAGTGTAGATGCCTTTGCTGTTGCCGGAAGTGTAAGTTCCGACCAGCATTGTTAATTCACTGTCAGTGGTTGACGGATCTGTCGGCTGAGCTGTTGTCTTTTTGGGGGAGCAACTGGCTACAATCATACCGGCAGCACAGATACTAATGATTTTCTTGACCATAATGAATAGATGTTGTTTTGAGATTTTGTTGGTTGTCTTTGTTACATTCTGAAAATACAAAGTTAGTATAATCTCCTGTGTTTCTTTCCGGAATGAATAAAATATCTAAAATCCACCCTCTTTTTCTTTCTATATGACGAATATTATCTATCTTTGCACCTACATAAGTGGTTACCACTTCCTCATTTCAAAAGGGGTTGACTGGTTTTGACAGCGGGCAGAAATGGTGGGTAAGCATGCAGTGCGTCGGTGATTTGCACTTTAATCTCAGTTATCAAAATTTTATCTGGCGAAACTAATTACGCTCTTGCTGCTTAATCGAATCATAGTAGATTAGCTTAATCCAGGCACCAGGTGCCAGGACGAGACATCACTCGGAAGCTGTTGCTCCGAAGCATTCCGGTTCAGTGGTGCAGTTACATCGGGGATAGTCAGAAGTGGCCTTGCGCTTCTGATGAAACTTTAAAGGATAAGGCAGGAATTGATGGCTTTGGTTCTGCTCCTGCACGAAAAACTTAGGCAAAGATAAGCATGTAGAAAGCTTATGATTTCCTCGTTTGGACGAGGGTTCGAATCCCTCCAGCTCCACAATAGATGTTGATTATTAGGTAGTTATGAATAATACACCCTAATTTACACCCGGTTTAATGTGGCAGATGTTTATTTATCATTCTTTATATTGAATGATAGTCTATTTCTTAAATAAATTAACAGTATGATATTTTCTAATATACAAAGATACTAATCTATGGATTTGTTTAAGTAATAAAGAAACGTTATCTTTGCAAAATCATTTTGGGCTTGACTGGAATTGACAGCGAGTTGGAATGGTATGTAAGCATGCAGTGCGTGGTTGATTGGCACTATAATCCCAGTTTTCAAAAATTTATCTGGCAACGAAAATTATGCTCTCGCTGCTTAATCGAAGTATAGTAGATTAGCTTTATTTCCGCCAAAGTGGTAGAAACGAGATGTCACTCAAAAGCTCTTGTTCCGAAGCGTTTGATAAAGTGGCACAGTAAAATCGGGAATAGTTTGAGTTTTTCCTCGTAACTCTTACGAAACTTTAGAGGATAAGGCATAAGTTGGTGGCTTTGGTCTTGCTTATGTTCGAAAATTTTAGGCAAAGATAAGCATGTAGAAAGCATATGGTTTCCTCGTTTGGACGGGAGTTCGATTCTCCCCAGGTCCACAATACTTAGATAATTATTTTTTATGTATAAACGTATTCCCGTACAGAATTTGATGTTCTGTACGGGAATATTTTTAAGTGTTCGATTTATATGAATGTTTCTTAACTATTTCTCTGTTATCGCTTTAGACATTAAAAAGAATGAATCCTCTCCTTCATAATAAACAATATCATAACAAGCATCTTCAGATCGATAAAGGGTTTCATCTTCCCTTTTTAATCCCAAAGTTTCTGTAAGATATTGTGGTATAGCATCAAACAATTTCTTTGGATTATCACCTATCGGAGAAGCACTCACATCAATCTTTACTTTAATCACAATTGCACACTCACATTCATGAAGAATGCCAACGGAATACGTTGCAAAAACCTGATTTATGCCCCAATCTCTATTATGCAAGTCAATCATTCCACTTGTTGGCATTTGTTTTATATTGTATAAATCCATAATTTTTGGAATGGTTTGACCAATTTTTAAGCTGTCAATGCCGTCGGATGTTAATTTATCGAATATTGATGCCAATGTTTTCTTTTCATCTATATAATCGGTGGCAACTCCCCAAGCATCATAATCAGACATGGAATGAGGTGCTATTAAAGAAGACCAAAAGGGTGAATAACTGGGAGCATCTGTAAATGGGGGAACTGAAATTTTGTAATAAGAGTTGTTGTCTATCGGATTCCCTTTTTTGTCAGCAAAGTAATATTTCTCATTTTCTGCCATTATGGCATATTGGGATAATGGGTAAAAACATGAAACGTTTTCTATTTTATTTTTAATTTCACCTTTAGAGTTTATTGCATATACATTCATATATTGATTGTCCCATTCATCTCTTAAATTGGCAATTGTATCAGCAACATATATCCAATCGTCTATAATACCTAAAGCTCGCGAATATTTAGGCTCTCCGATACTTCTCCTTCTATGTTAAGTTGTCCCCATAATCCAGTTTTACTGTCTTGAAATAAGGCAACATTGTCAATGAAAGGTGAAATACTGTAAATGTTAGAAGGGAATCTCTGTGCTTTTTCGCCTTTTTCATTGAGTAAGAAGTTTTCTATTAAACAATATCCGTTTTCAAAAAAAAGTGTATGAATATTGTTGGTATCCATTGGAACTGGCTTCAAATAATTCTTTTCCATTGGGGTCGATAACTAACCATTTGTCAACTTCTTTGTTATATACAATAGCTTTTCCTTCATGGAAAGGGAAAGCGTTATCATAAATAGGTTCTATCACAACATTGCCTTGTGGATCTATATATCCGCATTTACGATTTTCTAATCGAAACCAAGCACGTTGCTCCGTAAAGAACGGAGATACACATAAGAATTCCTTCCCCTGATACGGAAGCAAATAAAAAGCAGTTTCTCCCGTTTCTGTTAAATAGTGAATACGTTCATCCGTAGACACAACTGGGATTATTCCCTCACTACATACACCTCCTTGCTTATAACCTTTTGGAGTCCCTATTAATTTAGGAGTTGGAGTTGCGGAATAGTAAAGATATTGATTTGTATCATAATCCCAAACTCTAAACACTCCATTTACTGCATAAGACGGTCTTTTATCAAATTTGTTTTCAAACAAGATGTTTCCATCAACTCCAACCATGCCCCATTTCCCATGTTTTTCTTTTTGGAAAGCTACATGGGTCACTTCAGGAAAATCGGTATTTGACTTAAAAGAACAACTCGAAAGCGTACCCATAAATATTACAAACGATAAAAACAAAGGGCGAAAATACCAATTAGTAATTTTAGGTTTCCTTTCGGCATGAACGTAGGGGATTTTGTCTAATGAATTTTCATCATCCAAAGCTCTCAGAATTTTTCGAATGGGTAAACCTTCCTTATAATCTTTATTGAAAATGCCATTCTTTATAAAAAGATGCATAAACTCTTTTGCAAGAGTCATTTCGCTTTGAGGATGTTTCGTAAAATAATCTTGCAATACACTGTTGATACTTGAAATACGTTCATTTTTCTTCATAATACGTCATATTATAAGTTATTCGGAATATGTTTTTCCATTAATCGTCACATTTGTTATGCCACTTGTATCTTTGCCTGCCATAGCGGCACCTTCCTTTACCGCCTGAATGAGAAAAGGTCCCAGTTGTTCCAAAGCTTTGTGGAATTTTTCTTCTGTTTGTTTCATCTTTTGAGAAGGGCTGAGGTAATCGCTGCAATTTGATACTTTACCGTTTTTATCGAGGGTAAATGTTTTTTCTAAGAATGAGCAGTTCCCATTCTTTTCATTTATTGTATATGCAACAGCGAAAGCTACAAATGCGCTATCACCGTTTCCTATAAATGCGAGTTCATCAAAAATACCTCGTGTATCTAATAGCTTGGTGCATCCTGGTATTGAATCTTTTTTATATGTATTATCCATTTGCCATACTTCAACGGGAATACTTGTCTTTTTTTCTGCCAAAATCCATTCCATTATTTTGTAACTTTCTCCTTCCTTTAAACTATCCTCAATGGAATGGACTACGTACTGTTTACCCCATTCTATGATTTGTTCATCGGAAGCGTTTGCAAATAGTACATCCTTCTGTGATGGTGAACAACCAAGATAAAACATCAAAATGAAAATAGAAGTAATAATTTTTTCATGATGCTATATTATTTAAGTTAGAATTAAATTTTTTGATTAATCCATAAAAGGAGAAGCGATTAGACCTATTAAAATTACTATACAAAGTAGAATGATAATGATGATTGGAATCATCAGGCAACCGCCACATCCTTGTAGAAACTCCGCTTTACCTTTTGCAAACTCTATTTGGGCTTTCTCATATTCAGAAAGTCTTTCAGCATTTTGCTCCTTCATAACTTCATTGTTTGTTCATTGGAAATATCAATAACCATTAATGACTTCATTCATGTCATCTACAACTTTTATAACATTCCCGTCAGAATCCAATACAAAAAGTTTTTCTTCCACTACGTAACCGCCATAACTGTTTTTAGCCCTATATTTATGAAGAGCAAAATAAGTATTATTGTCTTTATTATATATACCAAAGGCTTCCCAACTTATTCCTTCATAACTGTCAGGGTCTTTAAGATAATGCCGTTTAAGATAGACCTTACTCCTGCCATAGCTTTTGTTTGAGATGGTCCTTTGTTGCTCCCGTAGTTTTCGATTCTATTGTTACCCTTTGAAGAAGTGCTGTATTCTCTACTTGAAATATTAAAAATTATAACCACAACAAGAAAAATCAATACCGCTATCCATTGTCGGCGTTCTTTATTTTTATTTGTATGTAGGTGGGATTTGAATAATACAACCACAAGAAAGGCATTTAATGTACTCCTCATTTTTTAACCCTTCATCAATTGTTAGATTTATACCACAATTGCTGCATTGCATTTGTTGTGGATAAGTATTTAGTTTTAATTGGTTATTTGGTATTGGGGCTTGTTTCGCTGAAGTGCATGAACGAAGCGCAGAAAGCTCCTTGCGGAAATCAAGATTAGTTTTATTGAAATTTCCTTGCAAGTTAAGAGGGGGATTATATGTGCGAATCAATTCTTTTTCAACATTTGCATAATCATTATTTGCATAATAAAAAAGTAGCAGGTTGTCTTTCATCCATTCGGTCAGTGTACGCTCGTCAAATTCACCAAATGTAGTTTTTCCGTTTTGGGGAGAGTTAATGTCTCTTGGAATCAGTTTGAATCCCAATAAACATCCTAATGATTTACGAATTGTGGAATTTCCGGCAGTGCCAGTGAAATGTTGTTTATAGTCACGAATACGCAGACTTTTACTGCTTTTGCCTACATACACGACATTGTATTTTTCTTTTTTGTGCTGAAAAGAGGTTAGTATGGGAGTAGTGGAAATTTGCACTTTTATGGGCAATGAGGACGTACTACGTAATACTATGATATAGTTACCGGGCTTATCAGGTAAGACTGAAGCTCTCGTTTTTTGAGGGTCAAATAAAGAAAATTCATCTTGTGAAATCATGTTGTTGGTTTCATACATAGCCGCCTGAGACCCTACTAAGCAGAGTTATACAAAAAGAAGCGTGGGCCTACATGCCACGTCTTAGATGAAGGTCGTAGGAAAATACCTTGAGTACAGATATGGATATAGCAGCCCACGCCTATAGCGTGAGAACCACTATGCTATCCTTGTACTCTTTGAAAATTTCCTACGTTTTCATCTACAAGATAAGCATAACGCTTCTAAAAATTCTAATATGTCTTGGAAAGAACACACTCAATCCAGTGCAAAAATATGAAAAACAGCTGAATAAATGAAACCAAAGCCCCTTATTTTTTATTACGCTTTACATCCTCAATCCCCTTTTGGGTATGTTTTCCTCTTTTTGGGTGTAGCCTACACCCAGTTTCTCTTTGAGCTCTTGAAACTTCATTTTAAACCATTCAAGTATCGGCATTCCGTCAATGCACAGCCGGAACTTTCCTTTCTCCTGCGGATTTCTCTCTACGGTTGCCGTTGAATGCTCCGTCCTGAACTTCTCCTTGTGTTCTTTTGAATAGAGCCTTCCCTTGAACTCCACGGGTTGCAGGCTGACGATTTGCCTTGTCAGTTCTTCGGTGAACCCCACTTCCCGGCATTGTTCGGCTATGGGCAGCAGTTCCGTTACGATAGGGAAATAGGTGTCTATCTGTTTCAGCCTATTGTCATACCCTGCAATTTTCTGCTGGTAACTTCGGTCTATCCTGATTATCTCGCTGTTGTGGCGGTTCTCCATTTTTGTCTGCTCCCTCTGTTCGGCTTGTACCTGCTTTTGCAGATCTACAATGTCTCGCTTCAAATTTTCGTTCTCCGCTTCCAGCCTCTTGACCTTGCTGCCGCCCAAAAGAGAACTCACCCCGTCCGCTATGACTGTGGTGGCGTTTACCGCCGCACCTTTCATCTTCTGCACGTTGATTTCCCTCTTTACTTGCTTCAACCTCTTCTGCGCTTCCTCTTCCAGCCCCAGCAGGGCTTCTATGTTCTCTTGCAGGCTGTCCTGCTGTTCCACCAGTTCCTTGTAATATTGTGAGGTGGAAACGTGTCTTGCCAGTGAGCCGTCCACACCTCTTTGCAAACTGTACTTGTTCATGGCTTGTGCATAAGTGTCCTGATAGTGTTTCAGCTTGTGCCTTGCCATTACGTCATCAGCGCACAGCCGTACATCCTGCGGGTTCTTCTTTCTGTATTTTTTCTTCCCGTTCTGTTCGTCTTGTTTGGCTTTCCTGCGTTCTCCCGTCACTATCGGTACGATAGTGGCGTGTATGTGCGGTGTCTTCTCGTCCATGTGCAGGACTGCCGATACGAGGTTTTGCTCCCCGTATGTTTCCCGTAGCCATTTCAGGTTGTCGTTGCACCAGCCGTCAAGTCGTCCGTCCGCTTCCATTTGTTTCATGTCCTTGTTGCTTCCGGTGAGCAGTACCCGGATTGCCTTCACCTGATTGGTGCCCACCTTGCGTCTGATACCTGCCGTTTCTATCCGGTGTGCTATCGCCTGCGTTCGGTTTTTCACCCCTTCGGAAACCGCACCAGTTCCCGGTTCAGGTGCGTTCGTGTTCTGTCTGCATTCTTCGGATGAATGGTACGCTCTATGTGTGTGGACATTGCACCGTCCGCACCTTTCGCCTTTTCCAAATGCAAAACTGCATATCCCATAACTGTAATATATTTTTTCGGTTAATACTTCCCCTGCCTTGCTTCCATGCCGCATGGCTCCGGGGTTTCAAAAGGGGCGGCGTCCCTTTTGCTCATTGGGGCTTTTTTAGCGATGCGTGCATTGCGTCAAGAAAAAGCCCTAATGAGCTATACTTTTTCAAAAGTCGTCCGGTGCACGTGCGGTTACATCCTGAAACCTTTGCCTTTCCTCTCCGGCTTCTCCTGCTGCCGTTCGGGTTGTTCGTTCTGTTTACTCCGGAGGAAGTCGTTCAGGTCGTTGTAGCCTCCGTATATGTGCGATGCGTCCCGGATGCGTAGCCCGTATTCCTCCCGCAGTTCCTGAACGGCTTCCATTCCCGCCTTGTCGTTGTCAAGGAAACAGTGGATGAGCCCGTAACCGCCCAATGGTCGGATTGCTTTGGAGAGGTTGGAAGTCGAGTTCAGTACGATGTAGTCCTGCCCGTCAAGGTCGGGGCGGGCAGGACACCTTTCCAGCCGCAGGGTGAGGAAGGAAAGGTAGTCCATGAAGCCCTCGAAGAGGTAGCAGGATTCCTTTGGCTGTTCCTGCCGTATGTGTGTGATGTCTTTCGGGGCTATACAGCCCTTGAAGAATTTGTTGCGTATTTCGTAGCCTCCCGAACGGTTGGGGAAGCCGACGGCAAAGTAGGGTTTGCCGTCAGTCAGGTAGCGCACCTCCCTGCATTCTCTTTTTGCCAGTTCCGTATTTATCCCCCTTTGCCGCAGATAGGACAATAGGGCGGGGGAAGAAAGCGGCACCACCTCTAACTGCCGGAAACTCGGTTTAGAGAGTGGTTGCCCGCCAAAAGAGAAGGAGACCGGGCGCACGTTTGGTGCCTGCTCCGCTATCCGTTCCAAGAGGTAGGGCAGGCTGTCGGACGCGTAGAGCTCCTGCGCCAGTGCGATGATGTTCCCGCCCCTGCTCGCGCCAAAATCGTACCATAGGTTGCGTTCCACGTTCACCTTGAAGGACGGTTCCTGCTCGTCCCTGAACGGTGACTTGTACCATAGGCTGTCTCCCTGCCGTCTTACTGGGTTGTAGCCAAGACTGTGCAGATATTCCTCTATGCGTATCTGCTTCGCTTCATTCGTATTCATGTGGGTTTCTGTTTAAGTGGACATTGTTTTTTCTTTTCGCCCGTACTTTTTGCATGTTGTGAGCTGCATCCGCTTTATTTTACTTCGCTATATATATGCACCCTGACTAAAGTAAAGCGGTTTCCGGGCTGTCATGCTGTTTTTCTTGTCAAGTGGTGCAAATGTCTTTTTTGTTTTTGCCCGTACCTTTTCTATATATTACGGGCTATATCCACTTTACTTTATTTCCGTATATATATAGTACGTGACTAAAGTAAAGTGGTTTCCATGCAATACCGCTAATAGTGGAAATCGGGTTTGAAGGTGTATTTCCTGCCGTTCTCCTGCACGATCATCCGTTTGTTCTTCAATACGGTAATGAGGTCTGTCACCCTGTTTCCGCCAAGCATGACACCGACAGAGGCGTAGGTTTCCCTCAATACCCTTTCGAGTTCCTTGTAGCCGTATTCGTCTTTCAGGGTGAATGCCGCTTCCAGTGCGATGCGGTGCTGCTGCTCGGTGACATCCTTGTACGGGTCGAATTTCCTCCTCCTTTGCCCGGCTCCTTCTCCTTGAACTGATAGCCGTCCAGCAGTTCGGGCAGTGCCTCCTCATTGATACGGAATGCGAACGGCTCGAAATCCACCGCCCTGATATGTGCGGTTTTGACCGTACTTATGTCGGGGTTCTTGCTGTCCTTCTCCACTTGCAGTACGGTTTCCGCCTTGTTGCTGAGTTCGGTTCCGATGTGCCCCCTTGCGTTCTCGTCCCCCTTGTTCTGGTGCAGGATAGTATGGATGTGGATATTCCTTTCCCCCGTCCATGTCATCAGTAGGGAGATAATTCTTGTGACTCGCCGGAACTGTTGATGTCATACACCATGTCCCGTATTCCGTCAATGATTACCAGCCTACATTCTCGGTTCGGTAGATTGCCTCCCTTACGATTGCTATACGCTCTTCGGGCGTGTATTTCCTTAGGACGAGAAATTCAAGGTCTTCATGGTTTCTGTCTGTGGGTAGTCCCGCCATGCGCAATATCCGTTTTGCCACCTTTGCGCAGTGGTAGGTGCTTTGCTCGGTGTCCACATAGAGTATTTTCCGCTTGTTTTCGGGCAGTTCAGCCGTGTAGCTTAGTACCGTTCCGTTTTTCAGCGCAGCCGCCACGATTGCGGAAACATTGAATGTTTTCTTGCTTTTGGCTTTTCCGATTGACGCACTGAAATTGCCCAGCGTGCCTATGACGGAGCCCCGCACTTTCAGGATTTCGGGTGCCTTCTCGTAGTCATCCGAAAGGTCGAGCCGTGAGGCTTGCCATAGTATCACCGCCTCTTCGGGCGTGACCTCTTTTCTTTCTCTGTACTCCATAGCCTGCCTCCTTATCTGCGTCCCCCGTTTTTGTGTCCTGCCAGTTCCAGTGCCATGTCCGCATCGACGATGATTTTGCGTCCTATCTGCGTGACGGCTCTGTCTATCTTTCCGCTTTTCTTGATACGGTTTGCGGTGGGTATGCTGCACCCGAACAGCCGGGCTATGCCGCCTATCCCGTACACGTATTTCTTGTCCTTGTTGGCTACGGGCTGCGCTGCTCCCATTTCTTTTTCCTGCAAGGCATGGCGGTTCAGGAATATGAATTCCTCGCCCGTCATCTGCCATACGGGTTTTGATAAAAGTTCTTTCACTTCCATTTTCTTGATATGATTAAGTTTACACTGTAAGCCTGCGCGTGGGCTTTTTACCTCGTTCGAACAGTGCAAAGTTAGTCCCGGGTACGAGTGGTAAGGATGTGGATAGCGTGATTGGGGTATCACGCTATCTTGTTAAATATCAGTAAGTAATAAAAAGTGGTAGAAATTATTTTGAGTGGTAAAAGTGGTTGTGTCGTGGAATGTCGGGACATATCATCGGCTATCGGAATATTGACCGCATTTCCTTAGCAAATTCCTGATTGCTGTCACTGGGAAAATCGGAAACGGGCTCTTTGTATTTTGACTTGTAGTATGTATCGTCTATTCCCAGCAGGTTCATGATGTCCTCTTTCCATTTTTCTCTGTCCGGCTTGGGTAGCGTTTCACCCATAAGGAAAATGAGATAGCATACACGTGCCTTCTCCCTCGGTCTTATTTTCAGTCTGCTTTCGTATGGTTGCAGGTTCATGTTGGCGTAGAAGTCCAATTCGGAAACGGCTTCGAACTGCTCACCGTTGCATTTTTCGTAAACGGCTGACAAGAGTTTCATGGGGAAGTAGGTGGGCGGGGTTGTCTGTGCGGTGACAGCTTCCTTTTCTTCTCCCTCCTTTTTCTTTTGGTCTGTCAGGTATTTTTCAAGGATAGCCAATAGTGAGCCGCTCAGCCTGCAAATATCCCCGCAATGGTTTTTCAGGCATTGCAGGGCTTCACGCTTTGCCTGCTCCTTTTGCTTGTACAGTTCGTCCAGCCTGGCTTTCTCCTTGTCGTATTCCCGTTTGCACCGTTCGTACCTTCTTTCCAAAAGCTCCTCTTCCTGACGGTCGTGCTCCCTGAAACCTACCGCCTCCAAAGAGCCGTTGGCTTCCATGAGTTCCCGGTAATATTCATTTGTGACTTTCATCTGTCTGTCAATGCCCCAGTCAAAACGGCTTTCATGCTGTCGGCAGACATATCCGGTATCGAGACGGTCGAAAAACTCCTTGCAGGTATTGTAGGTCGATATATTGTTCTCAATCTCACGTTTCAGGCTGTTCAGGAGTACGGAATAGTGTGTAGCGTCCATTTCAAGTATGAGGCTGATAAGTGCGGTTTCAAAGGTCTGCGTGTCCCCGTACTCTCTGTAAAAACCGGAAATGAACTGTTGCTTCTCAAAAGAGAAACTGCCTCCGGACATTATTTCGGTGTATATCTTGTTGAGTTTCCCGTAGCGGGTATCATTGATGTTATTCTTTCGTCCATAGTTATATCAGATTAAATTTAGTCATGGCATTGATTTTAATCTCATCCGCTATATCAATATAGGGCTTCATCGCTTTGTAATCGCTGTGTCCCGTCCATTTCATTACTACTTGTACTGGAATCCCAAGCGCCAAAGCATTACAAATAAATGTTCGTCTTCCAGTGTGGGTACTTAACAATGCGTATTTAGGTGTAACTTCGTCTATTCGTTCATTTCCTCTATAATATGTTTCTCGTATTGGTTCATCTATTTCTGCCAGTTGTCCCAGTTCTTTTAAAAATTCGTTCATTCTTTGGTTGCTTACAACTGGCAATGCCTTGTCATTAGGGAACGGCACATCTTTGTACTTTTCGAGTATTGCCTTGCTGTGATCATTTAATTCAATAATAAGACTGTCTGCTGTCTTTATGGTAATAACCTCGATGTGACCGTTTTTAACGTCACTATGTTTCAAATTATACACATCGGAGTGACGTAATCCTGTGAAACAGCAAAATAGCAATACATCCCTTACTCTTTCAAGGTATTTCTTTGTTGGTGGTATTGGGCAGGTTCTTAGTTTATTTATTTCATTTTGGGTGAGGAATATCACTTTTTTGGGTGCACTCTTCATTTTAGGCGTGAATTTATCATAAGCCATGTTTTGGTGATACCCTTTTCGATTACCCCAACGTAAGAACCATTTTACGAACTTGATTTGTTTGGCAATGGAAGTGTTGCGCATGTTTTTTTCTGTACGTAAAAATTCTATATAGTCATTGAAATGTTTTTCCGTCCAACTGTCAAACGTAGTATTAGGGTCAAATGTGTAAATGTGTTTTTTGACTGTTGCAAACTTTTTGAGGGTTGAGGAAGACCAGTCATTTTGTTTGCTACATTCTGCAACAAATTCATTGAAAACTTTCATGAAATCCAATTCAACCTTCTGCTTTTCTTCATGGCTTTCTTTTTTTTCCTCTTTTGTTTTTAGGTTGAACGCTTCTTTAATTTGTGCAGGGGTGGGTATTACATCTTGCACCTCGAATTCTTTGAACACATTCTGTATTTCGGTGTATTGCCGCAATAGTTCTGCGTTGATTTCGGATGCACTTTGCTTTAGTTTGTTGGTACAACCGTTTCTAACCCGTTGCTTGTCTGTGTCCCATTTTTCTACATCAATTCTATATCCCGTTGTAAATTCGATACGCTGACTGGCAAAGATAACACGCATACGGATTGGCACATTCTTTGTGATGGAATACCGTCTTTTTTGCGGCTTTCCGGTGCAAAATGATATTTCTTTTAATATTCATAATTGGGTGTGTTTGAAAATGACACCCAAAAATACACCCGAAAAATGAGATATACAATGATATTAAGAGATATTTAGATTAATGAAAGAAAGAGATAAATAACTGATTATATGATATTTGATGTTCTGTGAGATTTTATAAAAAGGTTCGAGAGACACCCTCCAGCTCCACTTTATGACAAAAAGGTCCTCCTGAACTTATAAATTCAGGGGGATTTTTGGGTTAATAAGATCCCAATTGTCCGGGTTATAAAGTTCTTCTCTAACGTAAGTTGTTGAAATATATTGGATTAACTTCATTTTATCCCCAATTATTTGTCCGGGTAATTTATTTTGTTTTTTAAAATAAACACTCTACATTTGGCTTCGGAGTAATTTGTCATAGAGAATCGACAAATGAAAAACAATCTGATTCCAAGTCTGGTTAAGGAAATTATTGTCTACCCATATTTGTTCTTAATTCATATTCTGGAAAATGCCCCGTTAATCTGTCTTTTTTTTATTAGAAACCATATTTGGAAAACAAATTGAATATTATCCCGTTCTAATGTAGATCAGATTGATTTTTCATGTAAGTCACCTCTCTCAATGTCTTGTTACTAATAAATAAACTATGTGAACATCTCATTGCTGTTATTTTGTTAATATCCACTACGATAACTGAGAGGGATTTAAAGCGTGTAGGAGCGCTACAAATCCGATCACCTCCTTACGTGACGTGAAGAAGGTAGTATTTCTTTTCCCCCCCCTCGCTACCTCTTGTTTGATTCTTGCTTTTTATAAACTACTCCATTTAAATTATAACAAACAAATAGAATGAAATATATTATATACTTCATGATGATGTTGTATGGTTCATTATGTCATGCCATCGTTTGCAAACACATTGTAGAAAGAAGTGAAACGAATACTCGTAAAGTGTATCAGATCCAAAGGGATGCTCTGGGTTATATGTGGTTTATGAACCATGCCGGAATCAGTCGGTTTGATGGGACCAAGCTAAAACACTATAAACTGCCGGCCGAAGGGCGAACCATGGATTATTATATGGGCAATTGCCGGTTGCTTACAGATAATCGGAATGGGTTGTGGGTAGTCACCCGTAATGGATATTTATGGATGTACAATCCATCATTGGATAAATTCGAATGCAGGAATCATCTGGTTATTCCGAATGATGTTTCCCTTCATTTTCTCTGCGTAGATAACAGTAGTCATATCTGGTTTTCTGTCGGAAACCGGTTGATAGCCTATCAAATACTATCTAATACTTTTCATCGGGTGGATCATAGCCTGGCAACGATTTCCTGTATGGTAGAGGTGGCTCCGGGAGAGTATTTTGTAGGTTCGGATGAAGGGCTGTTCGGAATTACAATAAAGAATTATGCCGTCGACAGGCAAACCGGAGAATTGTCCGGTAAAAGATATAGCCGGATACATGAAATACTTTTTCATCCTTATACCCAAAGATTGGTTGTGTTTGATTATTCGGAAGGATTAGGGGTATGGGATATGAAGTCGGAGCAATTGGTTGGTACTTGGAACCGATTGTTGAATAGTCGGGTCAGTGGTCTGAGGATATGGGATGACCGGACTGTTTTGGTAGCTACAGATGGTGAGGGAATATTTCGTATGGATATCGTTAATCCGGATATTACATCTTTTATACAAACTGATTTTGAGAATGATAATTCAATTCGTACCAACGGATTGCTGACGTGTTTGTAGATGATCAGAAACTTATCTGGGTGGCGGATTATCCGGAAGGCGTATCAATGATCGATGTGGAATCTCCTGATGATTATAAATGGTACAGGGCACGGTCCGGGGACAGTCATTCACTGACCAACAATCGGGTAAATGCGGTTCTGCATGATTCGGATGGGGATGTCTGGTTTGCAACGGATCACGGTATCAGTTGTTTTCATCCGTCGACAGGCTTATGGAACCGGATTGTTACGCCTCTTCCTTGTCAGATGTATACTGCATTGTGTGAAGTAAAGCCGGGAGAGATATGTGCCGGGAACTATGTACACGGTTTGTTCTTCATCCGAAAGAAAAGTAATTATTCGGTTACACCGTATGTACGTATTTCAGGAGTAAACGCATTGTGTCGTAAGGATAAAGACGGTTTTTGGATTGGAACGGATGAAGGGGTGTTTTTTTATTGTCCGGAAAACGATAGTATCGTGGAGGTAAAACGCTTGTCCGGTTTACACATTCATGCTTTGCATCAGTCCGATGATTGTCTTTATATTGGGACTGAAGGAAACGGATTAATGGTCTATCATCCGGAGCATGAGCAGATGGATACGGTTGCTGCTTTAGGAACCGGTAATGTATATGCTGTTTGGTCGGATGATAGCAGGCGGTTAATGGGAAGCAGTGATGGGTTTGCTTTCTCGCTCGATCTTGTACAACATTCATATTACAGGTTTCTGAGTAAAGGAATTCGGATTACATCGGGTACTTTCTTAGGTAATGGAAGATACATTTTGGGCACCTATCAAGGCGCAATTGAGTATGATAAACAAGAGGCTCGACCGCTGCGTAAAGCTTGTTTGGGATTTTACTTGGACGAACTTCGGGTTTTGGACAAAGAGGTGACCGTCGAAACGGAGAATTCTCCATTGAAGAAAGCTCTGAACTGTACAGCTACGTTACAGTTGGAGCACAATGAAAATACTTTTTCGTTTACGGCTACTGCCATTCGCTATACTGAAAAGCAGGATATAGCTTACAGTTGGAAACTCGATCATACGGATTGGAGTGCTCCGTCTGTAGATAATAGAATTCGTTTTTCGAACCTTCCTCCGGGTGAATATATCTTTTCTGTGCGGGCGTATCCATTGATAACGGTCGGCCGTTTGCGCAAAGAAATATGCACATCATCATTCGTCAACCCCTTTGGAAGACAGGTGGAGCTTTCCTTTGTTACGGTCTTTTGGCACTTATGTTGGGCCTCTGGCCGTACGTTCATGGTTCGTATGGCAAGACAGAAACCTTTCAAGAGAACAAGTACGGTTGTTTGCGAATACGACACGTAACCTTTGTCTGCCACTTACACTGATAAAAGTTCCTTTGGAATATCTTTATGAAAAGTCATCTTCCGAACTTGTTAGTAACGTATTGCAACAGATAAAGGGAGTGAACAATTTATTGGCTGAGCTGGAAAATATCAGTCGTGTTTCTGCTGCTCCAGGGCGTCTGTCGCTTGCCGACTATGAGTTATCCATATTCTTGAAAGAGACAGTAGCCCGAATTAGAGATTATATCAGCGAGAAGGACATTATGCTCCGTTGGACGGAGGAGCCTGCCTTTGCTACCGTATGCCTCGATAAGGATAAGATGTCTGCCATTCTTAGAAACCTGTTAATGGCTTTTACAGACAGTATGGATCGAGGTGGCGAAATTCTTCTGAGTACTTCGTGTAACAATCAAAAGTGGGAGTTGAGGCTGGAATCTGAGGATAACGGGTTTCTTAAAAAAAAATTCTAAATTATAAAGGGTTCGTTTCGGGAGGTTCTTCCGAGACAATGAGTTGGTTATTTATACGTAAATTAATCTGTTTGCATAAAGGTAAAATCAAATTTGCTTATAAAGAAGAACAAAAACTGGTGCTTATTTTAATTTTTCCTATTGTCATCCGGCAATCGGAAAGAGTTTCTGAATTCTCCGGGATATTATCCGTACCGGAGCTCTCCACAGGGAATAGTGAGTTGTTGTCGGTTACCGGAATGCTGCCGGCAGTGAAAACTTCTGAGCAGAAACGTCCGGATAAGAAAAAAGAGAAACATTCTCTGGTATTGGTTGAAAGGAATAAGGATTTGTGCAATTATCTTGTGCAAATCCTGATGAAGGAGTATAAGATTGTGTCTGTTTGTGATGCGGAGGCGGCCTTTGAGACTGTGTGTGAACAATGTCCGGATGCAGTACTGGCTTCTTCTGTTCTTACCCGTATTTCGGGTGAGGAACTTGCCGTTCGGATTAAATCGGATGACAGAGTAGCACATATTCCGGTAATATTGTTAGTGAAACCGGGAGAGGATGACCGGTACATTCAACGGAATGCCGATCTTTATGTGTGGATGCCTTTTGCCATATCATCTTTAAAGACTGAGATTGCAGCTTTGATTGCTAACCGGGAAATGATCCGTAAGAGGTATATTCGTTTGGCGTTGGGGGGTGAGGCCTCGGGCCCTATTGATAAAGAGGTAGAGTCATCAGAAGGTGATCGGGAGTTTATCCGTCAGGTGAGAAGTCTGATTGAAGAGAGGATGACCGATTCCGGATTTAAGATTGGTGAACTGAGCGACTGCATGAATATGAGTCGTTCGAGTTTTTATAATAAGATTAAGGAGATAACCGGGCATGCTCCTGTGGACTATGTGCGTAATGTGCGGCTCAACAGAGCATTGGTTTTGTTAATGAGCAGAAAGTATACGGTGGCTGAGGTTGCGGATATGACGGGTTTCAGTGATCCTAAATACTTCGGGATCGTGTTTAAGAAATATTATGGGGGCTCACCGACGAAGTATATAAACAATTTATAGACCGACAGAAGACCGGTAAGGGAGCCACCTTGCCGGTCTTCATTTTATTAACTAATCCGGTCGACTGGATTGAGAGAATTACTCTTATCTTTGCTATCCGAAAGGAGAACTGCGATGCAGAAGGATTGCAGAGATGAATGAACGTAAAATTATACATATCGATATGGATGCCTTTTATGCTTCTGTGGAGCAAAGGGATCATCCTGAATTGCGTGGTAAACCGCTTGCCGTGGGGCATGCCGAGGAGCGGGGAGTAGTAGCGGCAGCAAGTTATGAAGCTCGTCGTTATGGAGTTCGTTCGGCTATGTCGTCACAAAAGGCGAAACGTCTGTGTCCGCAATTGATTTTTGTTCCCGGACGGATGGAAGTGTATAAATCCGTTTCCCGTCAGGTACACGAAATATTTCATGAGTATACCGATCTGATTGAACCTCTGTCATTGGATGAAGCGTTTCTTGATGTGACGGAGAATAAGCAGGGGATCTTGCTGGCTGTGGATATAGCTAAAGCTATCAAGCAACGTATCCGTGAAGAACTGAGCCTGGTGGCATCGGCAGGCGTGTCGTATAATAAATTTCTGGCTAAAATAGCTTCGGACTTTCGTAAACCCGACGGACTTTGTACTATTCATCCTGATCAGGCAATCGATTTCATTGCCCGTTTGCCTATTGAGTCATTTTGGGGAGTAGGGCCGGTGACTGCCCGGAAGATGCATTTACTGGGGATACACAATGGACTTCAGTTACGGGAGTGTTCGTCTGAAATGCTGGTACGTCAGTTTGGTAAAGTGGGACTGCTTTATTATGATTTTGCACGTGGAGTCGATCTTCGACCGGTAGAAGCAGTGAGAATACGTAAATCAATCGGATGTGAGCATACATTGGAGAAAGACATCCATGTAAGATCGTCTGTGATTATAGAGCTTTATCACGTAGCTACGGAGCTTGTAGAGCGATTGCAGCAGAAAGAGTTCCGGGGAAATACACTAACTCTGAAGATCAAGTTTCATGATTTTAGCCAGATAACACGAAGCATGACACAGGCACAGGAACTTACGAATCTTGAGAGAATCTTGCCCCTTGCCAAACAATTGCTGAAAGAGGTGGAGTATGAGCAGCATCCCATTCGCTTGATCGGGCTTTCGGTATCGAATCCGAGAGAAGAAGCGGATGAACATCGGGGAGTATGGGAACAACTGAGTTTTGAATTTAGTGATTGGGGAAAATAGTTAAAGGTGGAATCCTAAGAAAAAAATAGTTGCATGATCGTATTTGTCCGGCATTATTTTTATATATTTGGAAGTAATATCATATTGAGAACTAATAAATTATAAGGAACTATGAGCTTGCATAAATATTCGATTGTTTTATTGGCATTATTGGCGTTACTCTGCAGTTGCCATGATGAAGATAAAGGAGATATCCCACAGTCCGATGAGCGAACCGCAGATTTTATTGTGAAATATAAGGATGATTTCGGAATACATACGGATTATAAAGCTAAGGTATATATCTATTATGGAATATATTCAATGGATATTGTAGGCTTTCATTATCTTCCGGACGGGGTGCTGGATCATGAAGGGAAAGAAATAACTCCTGACATTCGTCTATCTGCTGATGGAAAAGAAGATATAACCTTGTTATTGGATAATGCTGAAAAGGTAACGGTTATTGTTGAAAGCTCCTATTATGAGGGAAGAGTGGGAATAACAAGTTACTCTCCGGGCGACACACCTATAAAAGGGATATTTACGTTTGGGGAATAGTGAACGGTATGGAGGGAATCTTTGATGTCTGTTTCTATTTCATGATATATTAAAAGAAGAAGTCTGAACTTCTTCCTTTTTTAATGGAGGATATGTTTCAGGCAAGTGCCCATTTTATTCTATAATCCATGGATTACTTTCATTAACTGTTCGCCCAATCCGATGGTATAACCTTGTGACACGAAGACTACCCGGTTGAATGTATCACCGATAATAAACATGGGCAGGATGGTGCTGTTTGGCAACTTCATCGATTCGGCAATTTGTTTCTGGATCGCTCCATCTACGTCGATACCATAGGTAATGGTTGAAGGCAATCCGGGGAATTCTGACGGGCGGAACTTTTTGTACTGTTCTTCACTAGGGAAGAGCAACACCATTTTGCGTCCCCATTTTTCAAATTCACCGCTTAAAGCTGCAATATCCCGAAGGCATGGTTAGTGGGTTCTTGTCCGGCTCCCAGCACTGCTACAACGTAGTATCCCCGGCCACAAGTCTGAAGAATACTTTGCGGTTCGGAGGTTCCTATAGGCAGATAAGTCGATTCGGAATTAAAATTACCAATTACTTGTACCTGGTCTTTGCTTTCGCGCATGACCAGATCGACAGTTGTTGTCTTTCCCTCTTCAATGGTGAAGAAAGTCACATTAGCCAATACAGCTCCGCTTGCCATGCGAGTACCGGTTACCATCATATAGTATCCTGTGTCCAGGCGTGCACCATTTTTCAGCAAGTTCGACCAGGTGGCTCCCCCACCCATATCTACGTCACCTTCGTCGTAGTTGAGGAGTTGGAAGGTTCCATTGCGGAACTTTGAGAGGGTGAAGTGTGAATAGTATTTTGGATCACTCAACGAAGGGATCGGCCGGTAGCGGGCTACGAGCGTTCCGGTTGGTGCCTGCGTTTGCTGTGCGGCTTCAAAATCGACATCATAGACCTTGCCGTTCTTGAGGTTGTTGTCATTGAAAGTCCGATATTGAATCTTGCCGGTCACTTCATCTATCCAGGCAGGAATACCCAGGCTACGGGCCATGGATACAAAGAAAATGTTACGGGATTTCTCGTCTGCTACCCGGGCTTTCCATACACCCATTGGTGACATTGGTATACGTTGTGAGTTTAATTCGTTATTGATTGTGATCTCTTTTTTACACCATTCTACCAAAGCTTGTGGATTTTTGCGGAAGGCTTCTGCTTCACTTGCCGGAATCTCTTTCCGGAAGAATGCTTTGTAAGGAGTGATCATTTCATTGGCTACACGCGGGTTCAGTACGTTGCTACAGAAATCTTCAGAAGTGGCAGGCCGGAGTTATTCAGATGGTCGTTCAATACTTCCGGCTTACGTCTCTCAGGTCTTTGGCCGAGATTACTTTCAGCAGGCTGATAGCCTGACCGGCCTTATCGGCTTTTACAGCATCAGAAAGGAAATCGGTTAAAGTCTGGTGGTTACCTCTGGAAGCTATCAGTAAGCGTACTGTTTCGGTTTCATCCAGCTTATTCTCTTTGGCAAAAGTCCGAGCTTGCTCTTCGGTAATGAAAGTGGCTACGTATGCGTTGCGGATAGAATCTTCCTGTGCCATGCGCCGATCATTTTCAGTACGTTGTTCCGGAGTCACTTCGGGCAGGTTGGCGCCTTCGGCAGGAGGAACGATGTCCAGTGGAAGCGAATAGGTTTCACCGGCGTTTTTGTCCAGTGTGATCTTCAGTTCATTGTCTTTGCCGAATGATAGTTTAGAATAACCGAACCGTCCGTCTTTGGAGGCCCATACCAACATATCACCCTTGCCGGCAGTCAATGATGCATGCCCGCTCTGGTCTGTATGTTTGGTGGCCACCGTATAAAATTCAGCGTAGTTATAGACCTTGAACTCTACGGTAGCATCGGCTACCGGCTGGCCTTCGGCATCTGTCACGAATACGGAACCTTTGGCAGTCGGAGCATAATTGTCAATCACGTTGATCTCTGTATAATTCGGAGTTTCGTACATGATTTCTTCTTGTCCGGTATAGCGTCCGAATACCTTTGTATGCATCAGCATACCACGACTGGCGGGAGCATTAAACCAACCCAGATTCAAAACCGGTTCCGGTTCGCAGGCACCAAAGAAATACCATTTGCCATCTACCCAGGCTTCTACCCATGCATGGTTGTCGTCGGTATGTGCCCAACGCGGAGTATATACCTGTCGTGCCGGAATACCTACCGAGCGGAGAGCTGCTACGGTGAAGGTGGATTCTTCACCACAGCGACCATAAGCGGTTTTTACGGAAGCGAGTGGAGAACTCGTACGGGCATCACTTGGGGTGTAGATTACCTTTTCGTGGCACCAGTGGTTTACCTCGAGTACAGCGTCGTGCAATGACAGATTCTTCACACGGTCTTTCAGTTCATTGTAAAACACCCGGCGTGAGTCATCCAGGTTTTCATTGTTTACCCGAATGGGGAGCACAAAATGACGGAATACGTCATCGGGGATTTCTTTTCCCCAAGGCATTTCCCGACGTGCCTGATCGGAGAGTCTGACATTTTCCAGATAGTAGTCGCCTGTATAATCCGTTACGTCACCTGTAGGCATGTAGGCATAGAGGAACATTAAAGCCTCTTGTTCGGGAATGGTGAGCTTTTCATTAAACACTGCAAACAACTCTCCATTGGGAAGTTGCTGCTTCTTCATTTCAAAATCTTGCGTCACTTGGTTTCGGTAAGCCACATCTTTCAGGAAATGGGACTCACTGCATGAAAAGAACGCAACCGACAACATCGGAATGATTAGAAAGCGGGTTAGGGTTTTCATACAATTTGTTGTTAAGTAAGGCCTCACCCCCGTTCCTCTCTTAAGGAGAGGGGGAGTGAATGCTTTTGGTTCATTATATTTAGTTTTGATTTCTTTCTCTTTTTGTTTCATCTTTCCGGAATTACTGTTTTCTACTTTAATCTTTCGGTATCTTTATGGTCATTTATGAAAATTCTGGTTTACATTCTTCGGAGTCCGGCTCTTTTCCATTTTCCGGGTGAAGGAAAGAGAACGGAACCCTAAAATCCATTCAATGGGAAAAGTACCGTGGGAATCAGTAGTACCATTCCTAGGATAATGAATAAAAGAAGTATCTTCCAGAACCATTTTACCCAAATCTCATAAGGTATGCGGGCAATGCCTAAGGCACCCATCAATACAGCAGAAGTAGGGGTGATCATATTGGTAAATCCGTCACCAAACTGATAAGCCATTACCGTAGCTTGCCGCGAAAGTCCGATGACATCGGAAAAGGGTGCATGATAGGCATGGTTAACGCTGCTTTGGCGGACCCGGAAGGGATAATCAGGTTAATGAGTGTCTGTATCAGATACATCACCCCCAAAGATACTATTTTTCCGGCTTCTCCCATCAGTGAAGCCAAAGAATGTAAAATGGGTCGATGATATGTCCGTCTTGCAGTATTTGAATAATCCTCCGGCCAGTCCCACAACTATGGCGGCCGACAACATGTCTTTGGCTCCATCCATGAATTGCTTGATGATAGCATCTGCATGTTCACTATTGGCAAACCCCGAAAGAATGCCCATTGCCAGAAAGATAGCGGATATCTCCGGTAAATACCAGCCATGACCCATGACACCGATAATCAGGAAAAGAATAGTGAATGCGAGTAAGGTCAATATAAAGAACTGGTTGGATTTGCGTAAACCCAGCCAACCGAAAACTGCAAACAAGATAGATAAGGTGGGAACTGCATAGCAGGTGACTGATGCTTCACCTACTGAAAAAGTACTGATCGGGTAGATGATGGAGAACAACCCCAAGGACACGAGTAACAATAGGTATACGATCCATGCTTGGCGAGTCGTTACATGGGATATCTCTCCACAGCTTTCTTTTTCCCGTTTCCGCCAATAAGCGTCAGCATGATACATAGGTGATTTTTCCGGATGCTTTTTGACGACAGCGGCATATCTGAGTACACAAACAATCAGGCGGTGGTCAGTACCAGCCAACAAAACATACGGTATTCAAATCCGGAGAACAACGGGAGATCAGACAAACCTTGCGCAATGCCGATCGTAAAAGGATTCAGTACTGCACCGGAAAAGCCGATATGGGCAGCTACGTATACCATGCACAGCCCGGTGATGGAGTCATATCCCATTGATATGGCAAGTGGGACAATGATGATGACGAAGGCCAGTGTCTCTTCACTCATACCGAATACGGAACCGAAAAGGCTGAAAAGGATGATGACTAAGGATATCACTACATTGTTTACTCCCAGTATTTTGATCAGTCGGTGTTTTTCAAGTCCTTTCGTGAAATTCAGAAATGAAAAAATGCCGGTATCAATAGCACGGCTGCTATTCATTATTTGAAAGGCACCTCCCATAATCAGTAAGAAAGCTATAATTCCTGCCTGACGTTCGAAGCCTTCAAGAAGGGAGCTGAACACTTGCCAGGTCTGGGGTGTCTGTTCTACCCGGTGGAAAGAATGGTCTACAATGACAGTGCGGGAAATACCGTTTACGTCGATTGTCTCTCGCACATATTCTCCGGCAGGAATGATCCAGGAAAGCACTGCACAGAGTAGAATGACCGAAGAAATGATGGTGTATGTGTGGGGTATCCGTTTGAGCATAGTCGTTTTTCTTGATAAAGCGCAAAGTTATGCAATATATTTGTAATATACACTTGCCAAATCAGGCCTTATAAAAAGAAAAATCAACTAACGATACACTTTTCTTATGTTTTAGAACATATTTTCGAAAACATTTCGTATCTTTGCAGTGTTAATAAAGAAAACAAGATGTAAAACCGCTCTTCAAAACGTGGAGAGCAAAAAAAGAGGACCAAAATTATGAAAAAGAATGCAAATGAAATTATGATGTTGCAGTATCGTATCAAACGTTACCAAGCAATGGGAAATGGAACAATGTGCCAGCTGTTAAATGGCAAACTTCAAAAACTGCTTGCAAAGCAGGTTACCATGTAATTAAACACAATCTATATTATATGAATAAGAAGCGGGGAATCGGATGATTCTCCGCTTTTTTGTCATTTATCCGTTTATATCCGGAACAATCATTATAAAATATTCGTTAATTAGACAACGAATTCTATTTTTTCTCAAATTTATTGCTACGTTTGCAGCTACTATGATAAAGTACATATTCTGCATATTGATAGGTATCTTTTTTGTGTATGGAGCCGGTTATACCGCTTCTATAGAAGAAACTGCAGAACTTCCCGCCGAAGTTACTGCCACCTTTGTATCACAATATGCCGGAGACCATTCTTTATTTAATGATGAGACGGCTGAATCCAAAGTGTGTGATGCTATTCTTCCCCATAGTTCTTTTTCACGGGAACTAAGTTCTTCCAAAATTTTGAAACTCAAATTGCAGACTGCTATCCGGCTGCTCAATGCCTCACTTTTCCATCAATCGGAGAGGGGAGATACTTATCCGGACTTCAATCATAACTTCATTAAATATTCCAGCGGGTATTATGTATACTCGTTAGAGCATATCCTGATTTAGCTTTCCGATTCTACACTTCTGTATTGAAGTGATTGGGTAACCCCATTTATCCATTCCGATAAATGCCGGGAGGTGCGTCTTGTATTTTCCGGCGGTCGGTATACATTGCATTTTATTTTTCAATCTAAAATCATACTGTGTTATGTTTAGCTTATTGTTATCCACTTTTGCCATGATGGGGCTTACCTTCGTCATTGGTTTTTTCGTTGCCGGGGTGATAAAGTTGATTGCCTCTGCAGCTGATTCGTTGGCTTTTTATAGTTCGCACCAGGAAGAATTGGCCCGGCTGAAGCGTATTCGGAAACTGCATCAGAAAGTAGCTACGTTAATAACTGAAAGTGCTCTGAGTGATGAGGAGTATGGCAGTGATGGGCGTGAAGACTTCAGCAGGGGGGTCACAAAACATCCCGGAGATAATCGTGGGTTTTATCATGGTGTCAGTCCCGGTGAATCGGAAAGGTTAATGGTAATTGATTTTATCCCGGAAGACACAAGAACGATGTTTCTTCGGAAAGAAGAACAGATGTTACAGCATGATAAAAAAAATAATAAGACATCCTCAACCAATAAAAAACAATAAATCTTGATAGTATGGAAAGTATAGACTTTGGAACCTGTTTCAGGGATTTGGAACAATGATAGCCAGCGGATGGTTTCTGGCCAGTGCCGTATGTTTTTAATAGCTTTGGGTTTTCTGCTCATTTATTTAGGTTGGAAAGGGGTACTCGAGCCAATGGTGATGATTCCGATGGGCCTGGGAATGGTAGCTATTAATTGTGGAACACTGATTATGCCCGACGGAACATTGGGGAATCTTTTTTAGATCCGATGCTGTCGGATACCGACGCATTGATGAACACGATGCAGATTGACTTTCTGCAACCGGTATACACATTGACCTTTAGTAACGGATTGATAGCCTGCTTTGTATTTATGGGAATCGGTACATTGCTTGATGTGGGATTCCTATTGCAGAAACCGTTTGCCAGCATTTTTCTTGCTTTATGTGCTGAATTGGGTACATTCTTGACAGTGCCTATTGCTTCCGGTCTGGGACTGTCTTTAAAAGAAAGTGCTTCAGTGGCAATGGTAGGCGGAGCTGATGGTCCGATGGTTTTGTTTACATCGCTTGCTTTGGCCAAACACCTGTTTGTACCTATTACGGTGGTGGCTTATCTTTATCTGGGATTGACTTACGGGGGATATCCTTATTTGGTGAAATTACTGATTCCTAAACGTCTGCGTGCTATCAAGATGGTAGAAAAGAAAGCTCCTAAAAATTATGATGCGAAAGTGAAGCTGGCTTTTTCTGCAATCCTGTGTGCAGTATTGTGTTTCTTGTTTCCGGTTGCTTCACCATTGTTCTTTTCGCTATTCCTGGGAGTGGCAGTACGTGAATCTGGTATGAAGCATATATATGATTTTGTGAGCGGTCCGTTGCTCTATGGTTCTACTTTTATGTTAGGATTATTATTGGGTGTACTTTGCGACGCACATTTGTTACTCGATCCGAAGATTCTTAAACTGTTAGTATTAGGTATGCTTGCTTTGTTACTGTCGGGTATCGGAGGCATCATGAGGTACATTATGTATTTCATTAAGAAAGGGAACTATAATCCGGTGATCGGCATTGCAGCCGTAAGCTGTGTACCCACTACGGCAAAAGTGGCTCAAAAGTTGGTAAGTAAAGATAATCCGAATTCTTTTATTTTGGGTGATGCATTAGGAGCCAACATTTCAGGAGTAATCACTTCGGCCATCATTACAGGCATTTATATAACGATTATACCTTATTTATAAATCATAGAGCTGGTGACAAGATAATTGGTGGATGACTATAGAGAATCATTCGGTGGTTATTGGTAACCCGGAAAGATTGAAATCTATAGTCATCCATGTGTTTCTATAGTGACTTTGTTTTCGGATTCTTAAGTCTCTGTTTAAATTTTACTTGAGATTGTCTTGAGATTTGTTTTCAAAGATCTTTTCTCGTTTTTCTGAGGAGCATGGCAGGCTATGTAATGAATAAAAACGGAAAGATAGACCGAAAAGAAATTCAAGAACAGACCGATAAAACTTTTATAAAATTTATTTAAGGAAAATCTAAACAGGGTTTACTACTTCTTTTAATTTTTCCAGCATTATATCCGGATCGACATCAACTCCTGACCAGTATTTTATGGCAATGACCGCTTGATAGACCAGCATTTTCATTCCGGGCAATACATGACAACAACCGCGGCGGACCGCATCTCTCAACAGTTGGGTGTATACCGGGTTGGGGATGCAGTCGGCTACTACCATATGTGGCAATAAGGTATCTGTGTCTATGTTCAAGCGTTGGTCTACGTTGGGATAAAGCCCTACTGAGGTGGCATTGATGACAATGTCGATATCTGTGGAAAACCGATAAGGATGGTCCCAAAGTACAAATCTGGCAGTTGCAACCGTTTGGCTGTTCAGTAAATCTGCCAATGCCTGGCCTTTGTCTCTGTTTCTGTTCAAGATAGTGATCTCTTTCACTCCCGCCAGAGCCATTTCGACAGCATGGCACGGGCAGCACCGCCAGCACCTAACAAGGCAATCTTCTTGTCTTGGATGGTGATAATTTCCGAAATGGCTTTTACAAAACCTTTTCCATCTGTGTTTTCTCCGGTAGCCCTCTGATCGTCTCCAATGACAACTGTATTCACTGCACCGATGATTTTTGCCGATTCTCCTAATTCGTCCAAGTATCGGATGATTTCCACCTTGTTAGGCAGAGAGCAGTTGAATCCTCTCCATCCCATGGCTTTTGCACCCTGTATGGCAGCCGCCAGATTTTCGGGACCGACTTCACAGTTGATATATCTGTAGTGCATATAGTGGTGACGGAATGCTGCTTCCATAATGGCAGTAGTCGGATTTTCGGCTGCCGGACAAGAGAAGGAGCCTACCAGCTTGGGAAGGAAGTCGGGGGCTGTCTGATATTCTTTTAAATCATTGATTGTCACTACCGGATATTTGTGTTCTAGCCCGAATTCTATGATTTCGGGTAAGCGCGCCATAGTTCCGTCATCATTGGTCAATTCACAAAGTACGGCACAGGGTGCAAGTCCTGCCAGTTTCATCAGGTCTATGCTGCCTTCGGTGTGACCGCTCCGTTCTTTGATTCCGCCGGAACGGGCTATCAATGGGAATATATGTCCGGGATGATGAAGAGATTCGGGAGTGGCATTGGGGGCAATGGCCGTCCGGATAGTCTGTATGCGGTCGGCTGCTGATACTCCGGTGGTCACTCCCTCTGCTGCTTCGATCGAAATGGTGAATGCGGTACCATATTTACTGGTGTTTTGCTCCACCATTAACGGTAAGTTCAGTTGTCGGGCTTTCTCCTCCGTGATGCACAGACAAACAATGCCACTACAATGCCGTATCATTATGGCCATGTCTGCTTCTGTCATACTTTGGGCAGAGAAGATCAGGTCTCCTTCATTTTCTCGGTTTTCGTCATCTACCAGAAGAATCCCTCTTCCTTCGCAAACGGAGGTAATGGCGCTTTGAACTCTTTGGCGATGATCACCAAATTGGGATAGTAAATCATTTGCTTTCATTGTATCTTATTTTATTGATTTGTTTGAATATATATGATAGTATTTATCAGTCATAAATAATATAGAGATTTATATAGCTCATGGATAGAGGCTTTAGCGATTTATGTTTTTTACGATAAACCTATCAGATGTGGCAAAGTTACACATTGTCTTTCTAATGGGATTCTATTTTATTTGCAGTATATTTCTGTATATTTGCATTCGGAATCCAAATGGATCTTTATGGCTATTTTAGAACGAAAAATTATACATGAGATTGATACCTCATGCAGTCATATTATCTATCCGCAATTTGTGTTACCCCGACACAAGCATGCGGAATACGAAATTATGCTCTTCACTCAAGGGAGTGGAAAACAGTTTGTAGGAGAAGGAGTCGCGGACTTTCAAGAAGGGGATATTGCTTTGATAGGGAGCAATGTGCCTCATCTGCATCTTTGTAATTCAAAACTGAATCCTGTTGCGAACACTGTATGCAGTGCCGGAGAAGCCTTACAGTTTCTTCCGGACATATTTCCTGTACATATAGAAAATTTGCCTGATTATCAAGAGATTTATCGTCTACTGAGAAAAAGTCAATATGGCGTTCGCTTTTATGATAAAGGGTTGTATGATGAGGTCAAAGAATTGTTTCAGGAGATGGATCTCTTAAAACATACTAATCGTTTGATCACTATATTACGTATCTTGGGGAGACTGACTGAATGTCGGAATATTAAATTACTTTCTGATGTAGCCTACAATGGTTCTAATAGGCTTCTGGAAGTGAATGAACCGGTCAATAAAGTGTATACCTATTTATTTAATCATTTTAAAGAGAAAGTTCTCCTGCAAGAAGTGGCTGATTATGTAAAGCAGAATCCTTCTGCACTTTGCCGTTACTTTAAACAACGGACAGACAAAAGTATTTTTCAGTGTCTGGCAGAAATCCGGATAGAACATGCTTGTAAATTACTGTCATATTCAAACTTGTCTGTTTCGCAAATAGCTTTTGAGTCCGGTTTCAACAGCGTACCTTATTTTATTAAGCAGTTTCAGAGTATCACTGAAAAGACTCCCGGTGAGTATAGGGAATTGATAGGCAGATAAAGAACCCTCTATGCAAAGTGGCGGAGCGATGGGAGCAAGCTGACTTTTGACGGTTTTCATTTTTCATCTTAACAGCTAAGATACGGATCTTGCGGTTAAATATGAAGTTTATATGCTGATTTTAAGTGTTTTAATCGAAAATAAGAGTAGGAATGGTCAGGGCGTGAACGGAGTTTTATGCGTTTGTTTAACCGTATCCAAGCAAGTATACATGATATCTATTGGGAAAATCAGTGCACAGACCATCTCATGACAGATGAATTGCGAAGAGAGGAGGGGGAACCTTTACTGCTATCTGTGGCAGATGTTATGGAAACTTTAGTTTGGAAAGTTTTGAAATAAAGTAACTTGTACCCAATGTCAGAAACTGATTGAAAACAGTGCCTCTACTTGAAATTTGCCATAATCGATCGGCTGTATCAAGCGTATGCCTGTTGTAAGCGGATAACTCATTCGTAGTATATTCCAGTCGAAAATCAGATCGCCTCCGTATGAACTTTGGTTACTCCACCTACTTTTAGAACTGGCTTGATTGCGCGATAGATCATAAAAGAGGTTTGCACGCAACCGACGGATGTAAATAAGTGAGCCGATGCTCCAATCGGGTGACAGCAGGGGTAAAGCATAATCTGCTTTGAAGGCCCATTGTTGGCGGGTTTGATACTGGAAATGGTATCCTCGGGGTTTTTCCAAAAGATGTTTGGGAAGGTATAATGCTTTGTTGTCAAGATCCTGATACTGATAGCCGACACGGATCATCAGCCCATGATTCCTGATTATTCCCGGCCAGTAAGTAGTCAGGTGGGCGGCATACAGGCTTCCGTAATTTTCAGAATTGAATGGAGTCTTCAGGTATTGCAAACGTAATTGATAGCCTGTGCGGGGGAGAATGTCTCGCTGAGCTTTTCGTCTGTAATCATAGAATAGAATTTCCGGTAGGATATATTGGAAGTTATGGAATTTCCGACTGTGATATTCCTGATATTTATTATTGGTAAAATAATAAGTTAGAGCCGGTTGTATGCCTCGTATTCGTTGGTTGTGTGTTAAGTTGAAAGGGAGATAGACACGTGCTTCTGCTTCCACCAGATTTCGTTGGGTATAATGGCCCTGTGTAATGTCTTGCCCTTTGTCATTCTGTGTCCAGTCTACATTGAAAGCTTTATCACCATAGTCTACCGACAGATTGATAACGGGGAACCAGCCTTGATAGATAAATGACAGTTTACCATGATGATAGCCTTTGTCTATATACCATCCGGCCTGCATGATGGCTGTGTTCAGGGTATTTTGGGACATCAGGGTTGCTCCGGGTTTTACTATTGTACTCAGATCGCTGGCACCTGAGTTCATTGCCTCAGCCACATCATAATAGAAAGGGGCCCAGCTGTGAATTTTGAACGTATGTTCCGCTTTTCTATAACGTTTCGGATTGAAATCGACTGATGTCAGACGTGCCGAGTCCAGGTTGAATTGCTCTTGAGCGGCAAGTGTTTCAACAAATGGCATGGAAGCCGACTGGTTGAGATCTGTCTTTTCAAAGAGCATACTGTCAGTCGGGAGTGAGGCAATGCGATATCCGTCGGCTTGGTAATCAGAGAAGAACAAACGTCCGTCTGACGATCCAAAAGAAGGATCGAAAGCTCCGAAGCGGGCAGCTGTCATTCGGTAGACTTGTCCGTCTGCCGGATTGAGGCTGTAGATGTTGTTGGTGCCGTTGGCTCCCGATTCGAAAAAGATTTTTCCATCTTTCCAAATAGGAGAAGTGATATTGACGGAAGTTGTTTTTAACAGTTCTTTCCATATTCCGTCTCCGAAGTTGAATTGTAATAGGCGGATACCGGAATCTGCGACAGCTATCAAGATAATTGTGTCGCCTCCTGCAAATGTCAGTTCTTTGATAAATGCATTATCGGGAACGTCGAAAGCAGCGAGTTCATTACCTTTTTCTGCTTGTATCAGCGCGAGTTGGTTTTTACCTTCGACTGTAGGACGTGAAACGGCAATGTGCTGTCCTTGCTCGTCAATGGCCGGGGATAAATAACGTTGTCGGGGAGTGAGGGTTTTTATGTTTTTCTTATCCAGATCATAGTACTTTATAATTGAGTAATTCTGGTGTGTCCAACGTAGTCCGGGTACTAGTTCGCTCCAGTAAACCCGGCCGTTTCGATAGCTCAAACGGCTATTGATACTACCTATATAGTCCAGATGTTTTTCTCTGCCATTATTGATGATCACTAAAGAGTTGATATCTTTCAATCCCGACTTTACGGCAATCACTATAGAATCGTTGATGGGTTGTGGGTATCGATAGGAGGTATAAGTCTCTTTTGCAGGTGATAGATATTGCGGGGACTGTGTACAAGTATCCTGTTTCTCCCACTCTGCACGCAGGAAGTCGAACGTATCATGTTGGAGACGCTTAAAACTACTGCCCGTATAATGCTTAAATGAACCTTCGAACAGTAGGTTCCGAATGTATCTACTGGTGCTTTTATCCCAAATATCGGCTCCGTAGCGTTGACGAGCATAAGAGGTCATATCAAACCCCAGTGCATAGTAGGTACCGGTATAGTTTTTGTAAGATCCCATTAGCCACTTGTCGAAGGAATAGTTCTTTTTTCCTCCTAACATTTGGGCACGGTAAACCATGTTAAATTCCGGTAGTCGTCCACGACCACCGTTAGACATGGCAGTCTCCGTACTTACGGCATCTCCTTCAAGAAACCATACCGGCAAGAAAAAAGAGGCTACTCCGGCTGCCTGTTCACCTATTATATAATAGAGCGGTTTGAAAATGCCGTGCATTACCTTTCCTGTCTGGAAAACATGGCGTGACTCGTGCAGTACCAGATGCTTATCCCAACTTTGGTTATTCAGATCCGAAGAAGGCGTTGTAATAAGTTCCATTCGTCGGGGAGCCCAGGATACCATTCCGTTGGATTGCATGTTGCCCGGATGAAGAATGACCGGAAACTTAGTTTTGATCGGTTTTCCAATGGTCTTTGACATGTGTGGATAAACATTCTCGAGAAAGAGGCATAACGGTAAGCCATGGAATCGTTTCCTTGCGGATAAACCAGATTGTAGTGGGGTAATCTCGCGATATTCCATTTGAATTTAGCAGGATCCGAGCCGTAATCCATAAATTGAGCATGGAGTCGGAACGATGTCAGCAGGCAAATAAGTGAAAGAAACAGATATTTTGATTTTAACATGAGCTGATTTTAAATGGTAATCTATCGCAAAGCTATAAAAAATCTCAGTTCGTTCTGTTAAATTCGTTTATACATCAAGAAATTAGTCATTTCTATGTCACCAACAGATACTGTTTGTTCTTTTTCGATACTATAGCCGTGTTTCTCAAAAAATGGGCGGGCAGTGATGCTCACTTCCGAATAGACAGATACGCCTTGACGGATACGGACATACTCTTCTGCTTTTAGCAATAGGCGCGAAGCTATTCCCTGGCGTTGATAGTCGGGATGTACGAACATGCTATGCAGATATCCTTTAGAGTTGACAGATGTGAATCCTGCCACTTGAGACTTTCTGCTGTCTTCTGCCAACAGAAAGTATAGGTCGCTTTGAAACAGTTCATGCCAACGTTGTAGAGTTCCCCGTCCGGTCCATGCTTGGATTTGTAACCTGTTATAGTCAGCCGAACAGGTATTCTGCACGCTTTGTGTAAATAGGGTTCTAAGCAGATCTATATCCTCAAGAGTTGCTTTTCGGAGTCGGATGGGAGGAATTTGCAGGTGTAAAATGGGGAATGGCTTACCTGTTGCATCCAATGCATCGCGACCGGTAGTCTCAAATCCCATATGTAAATAGAATCCCAGTGCTGCTGCATTTTGTTCGTTTACGTCTACTTTATAGATTCGTTTTTTCCGAATGGCAAATTCAACCAGCGACTACCGTAGCCATGTCCATGGGCATTCGGACGGACAAACAACATTTCTATGCAATCATTACTTAATCCCATGAAGGCTGCAATAGTTCCTGAATCTTCGCGAATGATGTACAATCGGACTGCGGCAAGATATTCATGTCGGATCAGCGGCTTATAAAATTGTATGTCTGCTTCGGTCAGGAAATGGTGTGTGCTTCGGACAGCTTCTTCCCAGATGGAAAGAAGTTCATCATATACTTTTGGGGAAGGTTGTTCTATCATGACTTATCAATTAAAATTCAGCTTTCTTTTCGATGACCATTCTTTGCCCGGATACGGGGTGGATGAATTCCAGATATTCGGCATGCAGATAAAGGCGTTCTGCTTTCCGTCCATAAAGCTCGTCTCCTACGATAGGGCAGTTTAATCCCAACGGATGAGCTGCATGTACACGCAACTGATGTGTCCGTCCCGTCAGCGGGAAGAAAGCAATACGGGTCTGTCCGTTTTTCCGATCCATCACCTGATATCGGGTGATAGCTGTTTTTCCTAGCTCTTCGTTCACCATTTGTCTGGGTCTGTCAAGATAATCCGGACAGATGGGAAGATCGATAACTCCTTCTTCTTCCGGAAGGATACCATCCAATAGAGCTATATATCGTTTTTTGATGCTTCGGTTTTCAAACTGGGCCTGTAGGTGCCGGTGTACTTCTTGGGTCTTGGCAGCCAGCAGTAATCCTGAAGTGGCCATATCCAATCGATGTACAACGAGGGGACCTGTCGCTTCAGGATAGCGGGCTCTAAGCAGACTGTAGATCGATTGTTCTTCTGACTTTCCGGGTACGGAGAGTACTCCTTCGGGTTTATGAAGAACTAAAAGCCATTGGTCTTCGAAAAGAATCTCCGGCATATTTTGTGATAAAGAGTATCTTTCTGAGGGTGCTGGCTCTACATCGAGACCTTGCAACATGTGTCGCAAAATGGGTTCGCATTTTCCTCTGCAAGACGGATAATAATAACCGTGGTGTCTGATCTCTGTCTTAGGAGATTCCCCCACCAGAATTCGGCCATGGCAATGGGGCTTAATCCGCTTAGATAAGCATATTGCAATAGTTTCGGGGCAGCACATTCACCTGCTCCGGCAGGTGGCGTTTTTTGAACGGTTTCTTCGAAGATAGCACACAAATTTTTAGTTTCCCCCTTGGCATTCAGGAAGTTGAACTGTTGGAATAGCTTTTGTTGCAATGCTGCCGAACGATTTCTGCGTTCGGCTTTGAGAGCCTCTATCTGTGACGAGAAACTTTCCAGTTCTGTCTTTATTTCGGAAATTTGTTCTTTCCAGTATCTTTCCAAACGCTTGAATTCTGCTTTCTGGTATTGACTTTCGCGAATCATGGCAACTTGTTCATTTTCGTTCGGTCGGTGAAGTCTGCGCTGTTCCCGTTTCTCTTTTGCTGCTTTCAGAACTTTTCTGGCCTCTGACAAGGCCTGCTGTGAGGAAGCTGTTTCTCTCTCCATCTTTTGTTGGAGTTCCAGATATCGGTCACAGTTTTGTAACTGTCCGATTTGGTGATTGATAGCCGAGATTTGTTCTTCTTCTATCTTGAAGAAACCATTCGGTTTCAACAGATCGTATACCGGCGGTACAAAGAAAGAGTGTGAATTGCTTCCGCACAAATTACCCGAAAAAGCAGCCAAATATCCCGTTTGTCCGTTAGAAGTACGGACTATCAATACGCCGAACATTTTTCCTTTGTCCAATTCTTCTTTCCATCTTGTCTGCTTATTTATGTAAGCCTGTACTTCTCCTGCTGCCATTACACATAACGGATGAGGAGTGTAATGGAAGGGATAAGTAAACAAGCGGGGCAATTCGATGCCGGCAATGGAGGTCTGGAAGGAATGAAACATGCTACTTTATTGGATTTAAACGGATTCTTGTGTGACGATTTTCAAGAGATCTTCGAAGGAGCTTACTTTATTATATTTAAGTTTCCCACCGTTTGTCTTCGCAAAATGTTTTTTGGCACATTCGATTTTTGCCTCTTCTATTCTCCGATCTTGCAGGGAGGAATCGCTGGCTTTGGTTTCGGCAATAAAATAAGGATACTTCGATAACTTTTGTTTGAAGACGATGGCCCAGTCCGGATGGTATTTTCCCATCGGAGTAGGGATATAGAAATTGCCGGGTAGTTTTACATAAGCTTCTATTTCGTCATTTTCTTCCAGTCTTTCCATGAATGTTTTTTCATTTTGGGAGTCGAATCTCACATGATCGTACAGATGTTTATCTGCTTTTATTGTGTTTACTCCCAAACGTCCCTGAATAGTTGCCCGGGTAAAGACCGATACATCATAGTACTGGTCGATTGGGGTATATTCGATATGTTTTACTATCAGACATGCTTTTTCTTCGTTAATCAGTTCCGAAGCCTTGATAATAAAATCCTCGGGATTGTTTTTGAATTGGCCGAATACATTCGGTTTTATCCGGGAGAGAATCTGAGCAACTGCCTGTCGGGTCAGATTGGTGGCGTCTGTGAGTTTACCGAGTAAGTCATATTTTACTTGATCGTTTGCCATGGCATCTATCTTTTCATAGTGCGCCTGATTGGCATCTACCTTAAATGCCTCTCCCGAAATTAAAGCTGCTTTGGACTTGATTTTTTCCATTTGGCCTGTAATGACAGAAAGATAGAGCTGGGATACTCTTAACTTTTCATTTAAACTTTCGATCGCTCTCTCTACCAATTCTTTTTCGTCAAACTTTACGGTGTAGGTTGACTTACTGCATAGCAGTTTTAACAGTTCCTGAAGTTTGCTGTTTTCAAGTTTATCTTTTGACAACCGAAGATTTATCTTACTTTTCCTTGCATCGTTCGGCTGCATCTCCCTTGGATTATAGATAGAGGCCAGGATGGTCATGATAGACGCCTTATAATCGGTGAGCTCGTCGTCGAAAATCACTTCTCCCTGTTTACGGTCTTCATAGAATTTGTCTGTCAGTTCTCCTTTCTTGATGTACTTGTTTTCAAGTAAAGAGTCGTAGATACTTTGTGCTATATCTTCGGTGGCTATGATGGTTTCACCGTTAGCTAATCGGAGCGACTGGTCCTTGAATAATTGGATGGTTACTTTCTGTGGACGGTCGGCTATGGCTTCCGCCATTTCTGTCTGTAAGCCTTTGGCAAACGATTCGTACGATTCGCTGGCTATCACGGTCAGTAGGTTGACACGATGCACTTCTTCGCCTAAAACGTTGGCGTCCATGCGATCTCCCTGTCCGTTTACACAGAGGCGCAGCCCTCGTCCCACTTCCTGACGCTTGCGTACCTCTGCCGAACTTTGTTTCAGGGTACAGATCTGAAAGACATTCGGGTTGTCCCATCCTTCCCGCAGAGCGGAATGTGAGAAAATAAAGCGGATCGGCTCTTTCCGGTCAAGCAGACGTTCTTTATTCTTCATAATCAAATCGTAAGCATCTTCATCTGCCGATTCTTTGGTTCCCCGCTCGGTTTTACTGTCAATCAGTTTTCCTTTTTTATCTTTGGAGAAGTATCCTTCGTGAGCTTTCGATGCCACAGTCGATTTCAGGTAATCGATATATTCCGGCTGATTGAATAACGAAGGATCCAGGTGCTTTATGATATCGGTATATTCCTGTTCGAAAATCTCGGCATATTCTCCCTTTCCGTCCGGGTTATACCGGCGGTATTTGGCTACTTCATCGATGAAGAAAAGGGAGAGAACTTTGATGTCTTTCTCAAACAGTTCCTGTTCTTTTTCTATGTGTGACAAGATGGTTTCCCGTATCTGGATACGTCGTAGTTGAGTTTCGTTGACGCTACCCGCTACGTCACCTGCATAAAGTTTGATGCCGTTCCGGAAGGTGACGGAGTCTTCAACGCCGTTGATATCTGTAATTACATAGTCGTTCCGGTATTCTTCCAGATGGTTTGATTTAGCATACAAGTCATCATTTATCTTCAGAGCTCGTACTACCTGATTCACTGCTTTGGTTCTTTTTACTTCGAATCCGATATTGGCAGTCGGGTTTTTGTCCGGATACAGGTTCAAACCTTCCAGATAAACGAATCCTTCAGTAGCTGTTGTCCCACTGATAGAGATACCCTTGACAGCGATCTTCTTAACCAGTTGCAGGTTGTAAGCTTCCATTGCGTCCAGGCGATAGACCAGATTATAGAGTTCGCGGTGTGTAGCCGAATAACGCAGTGTGAACAGGGGATTGAATCGTTTCAATCCCTCTTTTGTTTTGGCTCCTTCTACTGACTGAGGTTCGTCGATAATCAGTATCGGATTCATCTGCGCAATCACATCGATGGGACAGTTTCCGCCAAAATCATCCAGCTTCATGTAGATGCGGCGGGCATCTTTGTTCGTTGCATTGAACTTCTGTGAATTGATGATCATTACATGGATTTTGCTGTCTGTGACAAATGCGTTCAATTCACCCAACTGTTTGGAGTCGTAGATGAAATAAGACAGAGGGGTGCTGTAATCCGAGGCAAAGTGTTCCTTCATAATCTCCAGGCTTTTGTGGACTCCTTCGCGGATGGCAACACTGGGTACGACAATGATGAACTTGCACCAACCGTAGCGTTTGTTCAGTTCAAAGATGGTTTTGATGTAGGTATACGTTTTACCTACACCCGTCTCCATTTCGATGGTGAGATTGTATTTCCCTTCCAGCGCTTCCGACGGTTTGATTTGTTGGGCACGCTGGATATCCCGGATGTGTTTCAGAACGATCTCATCTGTGAGTTGAGGTACGATAGGGTGGTTACGGAATCCTGTAAACTTTTCAAAGCTGGTCTGTCCGTCTTTCTTCCGGGTCTCTACTTGATAGTCGAATATCTTGTATGGCTGCCCGCCAAAGACATCACATACCGCTTTTGCTGCGTCTTCCTGAAACTTCTGATGTTTGAATTTTAATTTCATTTCTGTATCTTCCTTCTCTGTTTAAAGAATCTCGATCGTAGTACCGGGAGATAATGTTTTGAATATCTCGTCTATATTGATACGATCGGCACTGTCACGGAATGAGGCGTCGCGGAAAACAACCCGGCGTGGTTGCCTGCCGGCTATTTCACGGAAGACTTTTTCGGGAATCTGTCTGCGAAACATGCCATTAATTCGGTCTTGTCGACAGAATAAACCGTATATCCATGTATATCCTCTTCATCATGTGGTAGAGACAGGGATAGTCCCAGGTTGGTCAGGCAACCATAAAGCAGATCGAGTCCGGTACGGTCTTCTTTGATATTATCAGTGAAATAGAATAAATCACTCTGTGAATATTCCTTTGCACTGTAGTACACGTCCTTCATATTGCTGTCGGCAATCCGAAAAACACGGAAACCGATGTCCGGGAGGTCCTTTGATTTACGCTGGTTGCATTCCGCCTCAATTGTGTCTCCGGCACGTCGAATACGTTCTTTGGACAGTTCGCAGATGTTCAATGCTTTATGGTTTTCCGTAAGGAAGTCGATTGCATTCTGCATAATCTCTTTTTCACTGGGAGTTTTGGCCTTTTTTATTGTTTCAGTCACATCTTCCGGCAGTTGTACGAGGATGTATTTCACCTTGTTTTTACGTGGTTTCATGTTCATCCGCATAACTGCTTCGGCGGTCGTACCGCTTCCTGAGAAAAAATCCATCACGATGCAATCTTTGTTTTTGGTGTCGATAAACTCACATAAATATTGGATCAGGCTGACAGGTTTCGGAAAGTTGAACACTTTCTTATCAAAGAACTGTAGTTGATGGTTACCGGCCTGTTCATTGGTTTCGACTCCTACTTTGTAATTGATCAGGTTGGGCGGAACTTCCGGATCATATTCCAGCTTTTCGTACGAAGGACTTAACTTGAGAGTCGGTATTTTGATTGTTGTTCCTTTTTGTATCTCTTTGTCCAGATTCGCCTGGCTCCATTTGAATTTGGCTTTCAGTTTGACGGGGGCTGTAAACAGTCCGCCACGTACGGTGGTGTCTTCCAGTAATTCCACATCATAAGCATCTGTTCCGTACATGCCTGCTTTGATCACTCCGTCGGGGATGGAAGTGACTACTTTGTTGGCGGGGAAGGTCAGGATACCGACGGAATTCGGTTGATTCAACAAACCGTTCGAACTGACCGATTCCTTCTTCAGACCCTGGAATTTCATGTCGTTTTTCTTCTTCTGATAGCAGACGATGTATTCGATGATTTGCTTACTTTTTTTTGAGAGATTTTCCGGAGTTTCCGTCTTGGCCCAATTAAATACATCGATGAAATTAGAAGCATTGAATACTTCATTTCCTATTTTGATCAGATTTGCCAATTCGTGATCATCAATGGAAATGAAAATGATGCCATTATCATTTAACAGAGTGCGGGCAAGCATCAGTCGGGCATACATCATGCTACACCAATCGGAGTGAAACTTTCCGTTAGCCTCCGTATTCTGAAACAATCGTTGCCCTTCTTCATTATATCTTCCCTGTTTCTCGTCGGACTCTTCCTGTGAAAGAGCGAATGTATCATTGAAGATAAAGTCTTTACCCGTGTTGTAAGGCGGATCGATATAGATAACGTCTACCTTTCCTGCGTAACTCTTTTTCAGGAGTTTCATTGCGTCCAGATTGTCTCCCTCGATGTATAGGTTTTGGGTCTGTTCCCAATTCCTACTCTCTTCCGGGCAGGGACGCAATGTTTTTCGGATAGGATGCGCCACCTCTCTTATCGCCTGCTTCTTGCCCACCCATGTTAATTCGTAACGTTCGTCGTCATCATATACCACTCCCATTTCTGCTTGGTTGGCTGTAAGCAGGAATTTCAGTTTATCAAAGTCGATAGCTTTATGTAGTTGTCCGTCCTTACCCATCGATTCAGTGACTACGTTTGGGAAGAGTTCGGCTATTTTATTCAGGCTGTCCTCTGCGATGCTCACAGATTCCATTTTTAGCTTTTCCATATATGATTTCATTTTTGTTCTGCAAAGTTAAGATTTTCATTCTGATTGGCTAATTTCCTCTATAAATAATGTGTGTTTAAGGAAGTAGTCTACCGATATCACGAACCGGTTGTTAGCTTACGTAACAAGGCAAGTGCTTTATCTTGCTGACCGGATAGTCTTATGTTCTAATGCCACATAGGAAAACATGGGGATGTTTACTATCAAAACATGGGGATGTTTAGGTGGACAACATGGGGATGTTTAGTATAAGAACATCCCCATGTTTTGAGATTGATGATTAGGAGGAAAGAGGCATAAGGTGCGAAAGTACTTCCTGAATTATAGGAAGCAAGCGTATTTACTTGTATTTATTTTCATAAAATATGTCTTTTATGAATACTTTTGCCTATTTTTGCGTATTCAATCTATTGACAGAATGGAGTAATATTTAGTTGAAATTTTATAGTAAAAATCATGAAAAACGCAATTGGTAATTGTAGGCAGCGAAAAGCAGTGCTGTTCGCCCTCGCTTTGCCTCTGATGTTTTCCGGTTCGCCTGCGCAGGCAATGCACAGGTCCGAAATCGTTAGAGAAGTGACACAACAAAACTTGAAGATCGTTAGTGCAAAGAAAATCAATCCGACAACGATTGAAGTATTATTCTCTAATAATCAGAGAATGACATTCGATTTCTACGGGGAAAACATCTTCAGAGTATTTCAGGACAATGCCGGAGGAATCATCCGTGATCCGGAAGCAAAACCTGAAGCACAAATTCTGGTAAACAATCCCAGAAACACAGTTTCTACACTCAACTTGAATGATGGCAGCAATCTCATCTCTATCACTACGGGGAAAATCAAAGTGGAAATCGACAAGAATACTTCTTTGATGAAAGTGATTGACTTGGAAAAGAATACTGTTGCCTTTGAAGAGGTAGAACCCGTACTGTTCGATAAGGGAAAAGTGACTGTAACCCTGAAAGAAAATCCCAATGAATATTTTTATGGTGGCGGTGTGCAGAACGGACGTTTTTCACACAAAGGAAAAGCCATTAATATTGTAAACGAGAATAGTTGGACTGACGGTGGAGTAGCTTCTCCTGCGCCATTCTATTGGTCGACCAATGGCTATGGTATGATGTGGTATACCTTCAAACCGGGTAAATATGATTTCGGTGCAGACGAGAAGGGAAAAGTGAAACTTACACATGATTCTCCATATCTCGATCTCTTTTATATGGTTAGCGACGGAGCTGTGGGCGTGTTGAATGATTTCTATCAGTTGACCGGTAATCCGGTGTTACTGCCCAAGTTCGGTTTCTATCAGGGACATTTGAATGCTTACAATCGCGACTATTGGAAAGAAGACGAAAAAGGAATCTTGTTCGAAGATGGAAAGCGTTATAAAGAAAGTCAGAAAGATAATGGCGGAATCAAAGAATCATTGAACGGTGAAAAGAATAATTATCAGTTCTCGGCCCGTGCAGTGATTGACCGTTACAAGAATCACGATATGCCGTTGGGCTGGCTCCTGCCGAATGATGGATATGGTGCCGGATACGGACAGACGGAGACACTCGACGGAAACATTCAGAATCTGAAAAGTCTGGGTGACTATGCCCGTAAGAATGGCGTTGAAATTGGATTGTGGACACAATCGGATTTACATCCGAAAGAAGGCGTCAGTGCATTGCTGCAAAGAGATATCGTGAAAGAAGTTAGAGATGCCGGTGTGCGTGTGTTGAAAACAGACGTAGCATGGGTCGGTTGGGGATATTCGTTCGGATTGAATGGAGTGGCAGATGTGGGTCACATTATGCCTTATTACGGTAACGATGCACGTCCGTTCATTATTTCACTTGACGGTTGGGCCGGTACGCAACGATATGCCGGAATCTGGTCGGGTGACCAGACAGGCGGTGTATGGGAGTACATCCGTTTCCATATCCCGACTTATATCGGTTCAGGCCTGTCAGGCCAACCTAATATTTCTTCGGATATGGATGGCATCTTTGGCGGCAAGAATATGATTGTCAACACCAGAGACTTCCAGTGGAAAACTTTCACTCCGATGCAGTTGAATATGGACGGATGGGGATCTAATGAAAAGTATCCTCACGCTCTGGGCGAACCTGCCACTTCTATCAATCGCTGGTATCTGAAACTGAAATCGGAATTATTGCCTTACACTTATAGTTTTGCAAAAGAGGCTGTAACCGGTATGCCGCTTATCCGTGCCATGTTCCTGGAATATCCGAATGCTTACACCTTGGGAACAGCTACGCAGTATCAGTTTATGTATGGTACCGATTTTTTAGTAGCCCCCATTTACAAAGCTACCAAAGCAGATGCTGAAGGCAATGATATCCGTGATGGCATTTATTTGCCAGAAGGAGAGTGGATCGATTATTTTACCGGAGAGAAATATCAGGGTAACTGTGTTCTCAACAATTTTGCCGCTCCTCTCTGGAAGCTTCCGGTATTCGTAAAGAACGGAGCTATCATCCCGATGACCAATCCTAATAATAACGTTGCTGAAATTAATAAGGGACTTCGTACCTACGAAATCTATCCGTATAAGCACATGATGACCGTTGAATATGACGATGACGGTATATCTGAAGCATATAAAGAGGGTAAAGGAACCACTACTTTCATTGAATCGAATGTTGATTCAAAGAATAATGTGAAGATTTCGATTCGTCCTACACAGGGTGATTTCGACGGCTTTGTAAAAGAGAAAGCCACAGAATTCAGAGTAAATGTTACTGCTAAGCCGAAGAAGGTTTCTGCTCAGATAGGTAAAGGCAAAGTGAAGTTGACCGAAGTGTCTTCTATGGATGATTTCCGGAAAGGTGAAAACGTATACTTCTATGACGCTGCTCCTAATTTGAATAAGTTTGCTACAAAGGGCAGTGAATTTGAGAAGAAGGTTATCACTAAGAATCCTCAAGTTCTTGTGAAACTGGCCGCTACCGATATTACTAAAAATCAAGTTGTAATGGATATCGAAGGCTTCCAATATGCACCTGCCGATAATTACAGAGTAACCTCCGGTTCGTTGACCGCTCCTGCTGCCCGAATTGCTGCCGAAGATATTGAGGCTTATACCTTGAAGCCGACATGGAACAAAGTGCCGAATGCTGATTTCTATGAAATAGAATTCAATGGCATGCTGTATACAACAATAAAGGATACTGAGTTGCTGTTTGACGGACTGGCTGCTGAAACAGACTATACATTTAAGATTCGTGCCGTAAACAAGGATGGCTATTCGGATTGGGCTGAATTCGGTGCTAAGACAAAAGCTAATCCGCTGGAATTTGCTCTTCACGGAATCAAGGGTGAAACAACTGCGAAGAATCAGGAAGGATTTGATATCGATCGTTTGTTCGACTTTGCCGAGCTGGGTGATATGTGGCATACGAAGTATGGAGCAAAAGCACTGCCTTATGATATGATTATCGATCTGCGGACAGTGAACCAGCTGGATAAATTCGAATACCTGCCACGTACCGATGGTGGTAACGGAACGATCCTGAAAGGTACTGTATATTATAGTATGGATAAGGAAAACTGGACCGAGGCCGGAGCAATCGACTGGAAACGTAATGGTGATGTGAAAGTATTTACATTTACTGAACGTCCGACTGCACGCTATATCAAACTGGCTGTAACAGAAGGTGTAAACAACTATGGTTCGGGTAGGGAATTGTATGTATTTAAAGTTCCCGGAACCGAGAGCCGTTTGCAGGGTGATATCAATAACGATGGTAAGATCGACAATAACGATTTAACCTCGTATACCAACTATACCGGTCTGAGAAAAGGTGATTCCGACTATGAAGGCTATATCAGTGTAGGCGACATTGATCAGAATGGTTTGATTGACGCTTATGATATTTCTGTAGTGGCAACACAATTGGAAGATGGTGTAAGTGAAGAGCCGATTGAGAAACTGGATGGTACCATTGAAATCAGTACTGCTAAACGGAATTACAGTAAGGGTGATGTTGTTGAAGTGCTTGTAAAAGGTGTCAACCTCCGCTCTGTAAATGCGTTGAGTTTTGCGTTGCCATACAATCAGCAGGATTATGAATTCGTGGGTGTAGAACCTCTGAACCTCAAAGCTATGGAAAATCTGACTTATGACAGACTCCATACCAATGGTACAAAAGCACTCTATCCTACATTTGTTAACCTCGGAGCTAAAGAAGCCCTCGAAGGAACAAACGATCTGTTTATTCTGAAGCTGAAAGCGAAACGCGCTGTGAAGTTTGATCTGAAAGCTATTGATGGCGTTTTGGTCGACAAGAACCTGAACACACGTAAGTTTTAAACTTCTGTAAAAGAATACTCCGTTGTTTGAACGGAGGCAAATAAAAAGCTGCCCGGAAATTTTCCGGGCAGCTTTTTATTTGGAGTATCATTTAAATAGAAACAAGGACTTTAAAGTAAAATGTATCATGGAGTGGAAAAGTGGAGATGGTTTTAGTACGTTATAATACCATATTCCATTTACTTCTGTATGTTTGGTTCGGAACTATATTATTCCGTGTAAATCATCTTTTTAGTCATCCCTCCGTCAATCGTGATGTTTTCACCGTTGATAAAGTCATTTCCTTCTTCACAAAGGAATCTACACATGCGGGCTATATCTTCCGGTTTACCGACTCTTCTTGAAGGGTGTTGCGCATGGTCCTCCGGACGGAGACGATCGTAGTCATGGGTTTGTATCCAGCCCGGCGCAATAGAATTGACTGTGATATGGAATTGGGCAAGTGACAAGGCTAACGCGTGTGTCAGTGAATAGATTCCCCCTTTAGAAGCTGCATATCCCTCGCTGCCGGATTCACTCATTAAATACCTGGTAGAGCAGATATTGATGATTCTTCGTACGGATTGGATGTTGTTTGCGATTGACGGTGGATAGCTATGAAGCGTGAAGTAATAAATACCGGGCGTAGATTAATGGATAGAATCCTGTCGAAATCTTCTATGCTTGTTTCAGTGATAGGAGAGAAGTCACTGATACCTGCGTTATTGATTAAAATATCAATGTCATCCCATTCCTCAATGATGGATTGCATGCAGTGTTCAAGCATATCCTTGTCGCTTATGTCAACTTGATGAAAAATGGCTCCTGTTTCTTCTGCAGTACGTTTTCCTGCTATTCCGTCTTTGTCGCAAAATGCCACCCGATACCCACTTTTACAGAATATTTCTACAATGGCTTTACCAATTCCATTGGCTCCTCCCGTAACAAATACTCTTTTATAATGATGGGGCTCTGTTGTCGTTTGGCCCGGTTGTTCAGTTCTGGCAGGGTGAGTGATCCCCGTTTTCTTTTTGCCATATTTGCGTGCTTTTTCCCAAGCCGCTTTTCTGGCTTCATATTGTTCGTATTGTCTTTCGATATAATTGTCTGCCATAATATTTAGGTATTCAAATTGGGTATAAGGCAATGATTCTTAGGTTGTTTATTTTCCGATGCAGCATATTAGACTAATTGACTACCAATAGTTTGAAACTTAAACGGTAGGAAAGTCTGATTTTGCTCTTTATTCTTCGCTGAACTTTTGCAAAGATAATGCGTTTTTCCGGTACAAGGAAAACAAATGAAAAGACTTTGATAAAAAAGGTGGTTTTTGGTGCAAATTTGCCAGCTGTGCTATGAGGTTTACGGAAGATTATGTATAGAATTTCATTGCTGGCGAAAAGAAAATAATACCAGTAAGTAAGCTAATTTTCTTCTCTCCCTCTATTTGACTTAACTTTATTGCCCGTGTATATAATAACGGTCATTAAAGTCAAGTTGAGAGTGGAGACATATCTTTTTCTTTTGGCAAGCAAAATTCAGTTATTGGAAATTTTCGAATAACTGAATTTTTAAAGCCCCAACATATCATATAATATACAAAAAGGAGCATTTTTAGTTACTATATGATATATTGAGGCTTTAGCGTATTGCTGACGAGTTCATGCCTCACATCACCTTACATTGTAAGCGTCTCCAGATTTACGTCTTGACGTCTGCATCTGCCTGATTTTCCTTTGTGCTTCATTAAAATTATGTAGATATGGAAGTACAATGTAATCACACTCCTGAGTTAGCAAGTATCCGCTATACGCGTGTCTGGGCTGATTTTTCTGCATTGGTGCAGAGTGGTCAGGCGACAACTCTCTCATCATATTGCCGTATTACGCATACTAGTTATGAGGGTATCAAGTATTGGCTCCGTACAAAGGGTCTGTCTGTAAAATCACTTAAGAAGTCTAATTGCACGCGAGATACAGCATTGATTGCTGGTTCCTCCGAGATTAAGCCTGTCTCGTTTATTCAGTTTGCACCCTCATCCGCACCGATGCCTTCAGCAGCCATGCGAGGCAACAGCATCACCTTCCCGGACGGAGTGAACCTGTCGCTTCAAGAAGGCACTGCAGAGGGTATTGCAGATTTATTGGCAATCTATCGCAGCCACTGTAGGATGGTAGGAGGTATGTGATGTTCGGGCTATCAAACAATGTGAGTTACTTCATGTGCCAGCATCCCGTGAACATGAGCAAGGGAATAGACTCCCTGTTCAATCTGATTATCTCAGAGTCTCCACTGGCACCGATGACTGGAGATGTGTTCGTGTTCTTTTCCAAGAATCGCCAGTCTGTCAAGCTTCTGAAGTGGGATAATGATGGTTTTCTTCTTTATCAGAAGCATCTGGAGAGAGGCTCGTTTGAGATGCCTCGAAAGAATGCCGATACCGGATATTATGAGCTCTCCTGGGAGACTTTCTCTTTCATAATGTCCGGCATCTCACTTGAAAGTGTGCAGTTCCGCAAACGTTATAGAACACAGTTTATATGCAGATAATCTTTTAATTACCAATAAAATAAATCTTAAAAACTATTACATATCTCGTTTTTCTTCGTACCTTAGATGTATGGGAAAGGACATGATAATCAAACTTTTGGAGTCTCGGCTGAAGGCGTCGAATGCGACAAACGATCAGCTGAGACTCACTATTGACAACATGTCTGCCAGCATGAATGCCATGGTCGTGACCATCTCAGAGCTTCGCGAGACTATAGCGAATCTGGAGTCTCTCCTGAAAGAACGCGACAAGAGTCTCGACAAGGCCAACAATCAAGTTCGTGGCATGTCAAAGCTTCTTGAGAAGAAGTCAGAGAAACAAGCATCTACTCCAGTAACTCCTAAGACAGAAGAAGAGATTGCTCAGAAGGAAGTTGAGCGCAAGTCCCGCGGTAACAATGGTGCAAAGCGTAATATGCATTTCGAGATGGAGACAGTCAAGCATGACGTGTATCCTGACGGCATGGAAGGACGGAAGCCGCTCAGTACAAGAGAGACTGTCCGCTATGAGATGATACCTCCAAGGTTCATCAAACACTTGTATTATATCCACACAGTAAAGGATGGAGATAAGCTTGTAAGCGCAAAGGCTCCTCTTGCACCTCTTCAGAACTCCAGCTTCGACGGGTCGTTCATCTCAGGCATAGCCCAGCTCCGTTATCTGTACTCAATGCCGGTGGAACGTATCGTGGCGTACTTTAACGAGAACGGCTTCAATATCGACAAACAGACCGCTCACGGGCTGCTGAAGAAGACAGCACTTCTGTTCGAAAACTTATACAAGGCGATGCAGAAGGCAGTCAAAGAAGATAACTATCTCTGCTGCGATGAGACCTACCACAGAGTTCTCGTAAAGAAGGAACTGAATGACGGCAAGGGAAGCCGCAAGGGTTATGTCTGGGTGATTGTAGCAGCACATCTCGGCCTGGCATACTTCTTCTATGATGATGGTTCAAGAAGCGAAGAGGTAATACTGAAAGAGCTCAAGGGATATAGCGGAGCGATACAGTCAGATGGCCTGGGAGCTTACAAGAAAGTCGCAGCACAGTCCGGAGGAAAGATATTAAGACTAGCCTGTCTTCAGCATTGCAAGAGAGAGTTCCTGGACATGAAAGGCAATGCTGATGCAGACAAGATACTGACTCTAGCCAATCAGCTCTATCAGAATGAACATAAGCATAAGATCGGAGAAGACGGCTGGACGGTCAAAGATAATCTGAGGTGGCGACAGGAGTATGCGTCTCATATACTCAGGCAGATGAAGGAGATGCTTCTCAAGATCAAGTCTCAACCTCGGAAATATCCTCCAAAGTCGCAGATGTTCAAGGCCGCCAAATACATGCTCAACGAATGGGATGGTATCGAAGCTATAACTACTGGTGGAGACTACTCGTGGGACAATAATCTCATTGAGAGAATCAACAGGTACATATCCTTGTCCAGAAAGAATTCCCTTTTCTTCGGCAGCCATGCCGGAGCAGAGCGTGGCTGCATCTTCTACTCTCTCGCATGTTCATGCAGGCTGCACAAGATAAACTTCTTCGAGTACCTCACAGACATACTTAACAGAGCGGATGTCTTGCAGAGGTCCGCCACACTGGAAGCGTACAGAGATATACTTCCAGACCGCTGGAAAAAGAACAAGCAGGGCCAGTGACCCTGCTTTTCTTATGCTGATACGGCATCCTGGAGACGCTTACCTTACATTAAATTCTTTTGCCATATAGAAAAACACTTGGCTTGAAATTTTGTATTATGCTGCATAATCATTATGTTTGCAATACATAATTAATGTTGAATATGACTTCGTTGATAGAATAGAAGAAACAGCACGACTGAGGGATGCTCTTTCAAGAGAGAAGTCCTCGTTGGTCGTAGTGTACGGTCGCAGGCGATTGGGTAAGTCAACACTTATCAAAAGGGTGTTGTCGGACAGTGATGTATATTTCCTTGCTGACCGTTCGGAAGGACAGCACCAAAGGACTTTACTTGCAAAGGTAGTAGCACAAGTATTTCCTGATTTTGACAAGTTGACTTATCCGGATTGGGAGTCTCTGTTTCGTGCGGTCAATTATCGCACAGACAAGCGTTTCACGCTATGCCTGGATGAATTTCCGTATCTGGTGGAACAATCCCCGGAACTGCCGTCAGTGTTGCAGAAATTTGTTGATGAAAAGCAGTTGAAGTATAATCTTGTACTTTGTGGTTCATCGCAAAATATGATGTATGGACTGTTTCTTGATTCTACGGCACCTCTCTATGGCCGTGCTGATGAGATTATGAGACTTATGCCTATACGCTTGCCGTATATTCAGGAGGCTTTGAACCTTGACGCTGTGGGTGCCGTTGAAGAGTATGCTGTATGGGGCGGTGTGCCTCGTTACTGGGAACTGCGAGAAAACAGAAGTTCACTTTCCGATGCGTTGTGGCACAATATCCTTTCTGTAAATGGCACTCTTTACGAGGAGCCGATAAAACTGTTTCAAGATGATGTGAAGGACATTGTCAAGACTTCTACAATCATGTCCTATATCGGATCCGGTGCAAATCGTCTTTCTGAGATTGCTGCCAGATGTAATGAGCCTGCAACTAATCTGTCACGTCCATTGAAGAAACTTATTGACCTCGGATTTTTAGAGAAAGATGTTCCGTTCGGAATTGACGAAAAGAATGCAAAAAAGAGCCTATATAAGATTGCAGACCCTTTTATGGCATTCTACTATCAGTTTGTCGTGCCTAACCGTTCGTTCATCGAGCTTGGTCGTCGTTTACCATTAGAACAGGCATTGGCAGCCCATTTCTCGGAGTATGTGAGTATACATTGGGAAAAACTATGCAGGGATGCTGTAACGGGAAATATGGTCAATGGAATTGTTTACGGTAAGGCAAAACGCTGGTGGGGTTCTGTTCTCAATGAGGATAAGAAGCCTGAACAAGTGGAATTTGATGTAATGGCTGAATCTCTTGATAAAAAATATCTGCTGGTTGGAGAATGTAAATGGACAAATCAAGAGAATGGTAAACAGTTAACAACTGAACTTCTTCGCAAGGCTAATTTATTGCCGTTTGCCAAGAACTATACCATTGTTCCGATGTTGCTCCTTAAGAATGCTCCGAAAGATGATGCAGGGAATGCGATGTTGCCGGAAGATGTTGTTGAGTTGATGAAATGAATTGATTAAATTAAAGAACTATGAGTGGCGGATATTTTGATAGGAGCACATATGCAATGCGCGAGATAGCGGATACTATTGAGCGTGATATAGCAAGAGCCTTACAGCCAAAGCCAGAAAAGGTTTATGAAAACTATTGGACTATTTACGAGAAAGATAGCTTTGGCTCATACCATAGCTATAAGGACTACATGAGTTTTGCCAGTTATAAAGATGCGGAATCTTTTCTTCTAAGAGATACAACTATCGTTAAGGCAGAACAAAAATATGTAGACCGACAATTCTTTGGTGATGGGGTGATATTCCAATCAACAACGCGATATATGTCTGACACTTCTGACGGCGAACAGATTCCGGTATTATACTCAATCCATCATTGTTATTATGACCGCTATCCGTATGACGCTGATGTCTTGAATCTGTCTGACGAGACGATAAATGTTATGAAGGAAGCCTATCGGCAAATGCGTATAGCAGAAATATATGCAACTCGCGTAGATCGGATGATGAGTGGTGATGACGGAGAAGAGGGTCTGCAAGAGAGACTTAGTGCGGATTTGGAGGCCTTTGGGAAAGAGTTTCAGACGAAAGATTGGACTTGTTCATACGAGGATGATGAAGATTGAATGAATACCACAATGATGTATAATGCCACAAAAAATATTCAATTTTGTGGCAAAAATTACTTCAGTGCCCTAGTAAAGAAAACGAACGAGCGCATTGATACCCAGAATAAAAATAACAGGCCGTTTCAGAGGCCTGCTATCTCCATAAAGAGCAATGCTTAATGCCTGGTGTCCTTGGGTGGACATAGGTCATTTCCATAGCTGTTGGGATTTTGGTAGTGTAAACAAGACTTGACACAGTTCAGTTTACACTACCTTGAAATTCTAATGCTGATAACTGAGAACTTCTCTGATTAAATTTCATCATCGATAGTTTCGTTAATGTTGTCCAAATATTTCTGCATATCGATTGCTGGCACTGTACCTATTGATTGTTGCAAATAACTTGTAAGCTGCATCAGAAACATAATCAGGGAATGATTTGGATTGCTGAATTTGATAGAATTAAATTCTCTGTTATTGTAGTATTTTTGAAAATCCTCGAAATTCGCAGTCTTAATTTCAGTTTCTCCCTCTTTGTTGTTATAGTCAACAAAGAAACTACCGTTTTCAATGGTACACCCCATTTCTAATGTATAAAATCCAGAAAGTTCTTTAATATGCTTTTCGACGGTATCTTCTTTTTGTGAACAATTGGTGCCGAGATACCTCCGATAATTTTAGTTAACGGTCGAGGGGCATACTTTTGACCTGAATTAATCATATGAGTACTAGTTCTCATAAGTCGTCTAACACTTGCGACTTTTTCTCCAGCATATACAATATTGTGCTTACCGGCGGATGTTCCTCCAATATCAGGCTTCACCTCAAATACAGCATATACACCCTCGGCAGGTATATACTTAAATCCATTCTGATTGAAAATAAAGGGAGTATACCAATTATCATATATGACAATATCAATCTGCTGGCTCACATTACCTTTATGATCAATAACCATTGCTTTATCAACACTGTACCGATTTGGTAGGTAATTTCTCAGCAAATCTATCCATGCATTTTCAAGGGAATCACCTTCACTGCCGGGGTGTGTTATGAACTTCGAATTGGTAGCCAATATCCCCTGCATCTGGGATTGTAGGCTGGTAAATAACTCTTTAATATCAATTTTATTCTCTTTCATATTCTATGATTTTACCATTGTTATAATAATAAGCGCTCATCTGGTTAATCTTCTTTTTTGATAAGCTCACAATCATCATAATTGGATTATTGATAAGGACCGTCTCACTCCGAGCTATATTAGTAAGAGCTTTTTTGTCTGTTACACTATACATTGAACTTCCATTGGGATGGGAATGCCATTCGCCTAAATAGACTAAACCTTCCTTATATAGTTCATCCCAAACACTTTCCATTCCTTCTGTTTCTCTCTGAAAACAAGTCGGTCCTGATATGATTTTAACAGGAGTTAGAACAAGAGAAACAATTGCGGTGTTGTTGTCAGCCGAATATTTACCAACGAGGAATCCTCCAGTCTCATTCGGAAGAGCTTCAAACGCCTGTTTTTGGATTTCTTGCACTATCTTATTGTCTATTTCAAGACTGAGATTATGTATATTGTCTTTGTAAATCAATATTTTAATATTTTTAAACCATTGTCAGTATCCCTAAGAATAAAATTTTGCTTCATTTCCGTTCCATTCAGCATGTTATAGATATGTCGTATTGCGTATTGTATCATCAGTGCAATGTCATTATATGACGCTTTGAATGTCGGGCTCCAGCATCCCGTAGGCTCATACATATCTAAGTCATCATTATGCAGCATATTATTGAATACAATGTTAACAAAATGCTCAATATTGGGAGAAAATGCACAAACTAGCTCCGAGGCATGATTGGTAATTGAGATATTTATAATTTCGGGCTTCAGGTTCAATTCTTCCAATATGTGCATCAAGTCATCATCCGTGGAACAATCGAAAATAAGGTCATAACTATCTAATTCATTTATCGTATATTCTTTATATTGTTTATTGAATTTAGATGATTTTATAGCAAAATCATACTGATTAGGTAGGCACTTAATTTCTACATAAGGGCTTATCGCAGATAATTCTGCTGAAAGTTCCGTTACTTTATCTGTAACTCCTGTTAAAAAAGTATATTCGGAACGGCAAATGTTCTCAGGCTTCTTTAAGTCGTAATCGAGCAAAGAAATATTGGTACAACCACATTTTACCAATGTTTTAGCAAACATACTTCCAATAGCTCCCACTCCTATTACCAATATTTTCTTTTGGTAAATGTCTCACAGAATGCTCCTCTTCCGAAAAATAAATTGTATGAAGCATCATATGTCATTGCCCATTGGATTCTATCTTGATAAAATTTGGTTAACCATCTTCCGGTCTTTATTCCATTCTTGGTTTCCGGTATGCCTTCCGTTGGGAAATTGCCTACCTTGGAGAGCGATGCTATCCAATGCAACTCCCCACTTGGTATTTTATACCCGAGCAATATCGGAACTGGATATCCACCAAGTTTCTTGTTAAATCTATTCTCGTATGAGTGCAAAAATTTCAATTGCTCAGAGGTAAAATAATCATTAAGATCTTTGAAATCATCCAAAGCAAATTTGTTGTATTTACAAGGAATCTTACTTAAAACCACATATGGGCAAAGAATGTACTTTAATTCATCATATTTAGAACTCCATAAACACTTAATTCTATTATTCCCATTTGCGTCTCCAATTGATTGTACAACAAAATTCTTAACTACTTTTCCATTGTAATCGCCGTCCATTATTGGAGCAAGGAATGCATATCCATATTTATCTGCTTCCACCTTTTTCTCGAATTGAGTAAATTGTATGGCAAAGTAACAATCATCTACAGTTGACGGCTCTACAACAATGTGTTCATAATGAACATCCGTTTCTTTATTTACATAGTATTTTACTACCCAATCTCTCAACTGTAAAAAATCAGACTTCAACCTTTGAATCGGGTCTACCCAATATGATGTATGAAGACAAAGTGAACCGCCAGCATAATATGAGGGTATTCCATTAGTGAGTTGTTACGGAACTGAATAGGTTCAATACCTTGTACCTTATATGGATAGTAACTTGATATGGATGTTTGAAACACAAGTGCTGACGGCATACCTTCTACAAGTATACCCACAGCACCTATTATTGTACTACCGTCGTCAACCTTGAATGGGGTTTCTATGTGTATAAAGGAAAGTCCCTCCAATACATTGTTATATCTTCAATCCTCATTTACTCTCCGAATCTTTGACTTGTTGGCGGATATGAAGGCCAGATGATCCTGATTTGTATCCGTATCTGTTTTCCTGTTTTTGATATTTTGCATTAATCGGGAAATAAATGGCAACGCTATTTGAATCATTATCAATCGCATTGATGATAGTTCGCATTGTTGTTGACAACATACTGCGTTTATTCATGTCAATAGAAGAAAGCACATTGTTATTAGAATTGCCCGGGTCAATTAGACGAAAACTTTCATCCGTAACATTATCAGCAATATATGTCATTACATATTTAAGCTTATCCCATAAATTATTGTCACCCGAGTATGATGCCATTGCTTTAATTGTAAACAATTCCAACATAAAAGACTTATAGTCCTGATGATTGGTGTTTTTCCAAATCTTAAGCAATCGTATCACTTACGTTCTTCCGACTTGCCGGAAATATGATCAATTTGGGCATGGATATTTGTTTTTTGTCGAGAGCCCTTTTTATATCCCAATGGTCCTCGTTGAAATACAAATTCAGATTTTTTGTATTAGGATAATCATCTTTATTGAGCTCTCGTCCCGGGACAACATCCAACTTGACAATAACTCCATTTTTGTCAATAGGGAATGTGAGACCAATAGAAACTTTCTGCTTTCTGATATAAGTTCCATCTTTATATTCATTAACCAAAAAGTCATATACATCATTATACATAGCTTCGAGAGTGTCAAAACTTTCGTATTTAAAAGGAGCTACCAGATCAATATCAAATTTAATATTTATAGCGGTATTTTTGGCAAATGATCCGGAGCGAAAGACATAATACAAATTACACCCATAATGAGTCTCCAATTTGCTTTTTACTTCATCCGCTTTTGCTTGAAAGGCATCAACTTCCTTTTGAATATGTTTCATTTTATGAGTCTCAATCGACTCGGATAAATACTGATTTATATCTGTCGCCATATTATTAGTTTTAATACAATTATAACAAAACAAATTATATACCACCTGTCATAGTATGACAATTTGGCATATCAATAATAAGCAGTATATAAATTGGAGCATTTCTCAAATAAATTGTAAACTTCCTTTTTTAGAGTAACTTAGAATAAAAAGTTGTTTTACCCTTTTAATCTGTGTGGAAACAAATAATTTGTTTGTCCGTCCATTCCTCCTATTGCCTCAGGACGTTTCAGATTGTATAGTTTGTTTTGCTAAAATTCATTTCCGATAAGTCAATATGTTGAACATCAGCATAAATAAATTTCTTCAACGAGGAAGATGGTAGGTGGAAGAAATTAAAAATATTAACTATTAAGGATGGAGATGAAAAATTTCAATCCGTATCAAAAGGAAATTACGGATTTGAACTAGATAGGCGATGCCTAATAAAAAGATGTTATACGTAAAGCAATAAAACATTATAGTTCTGTTGTACAATAGGTGATTCTTAAGTTTTGGCTATCAAACAACAACCTGAAAGTTGTGTTATCTCAATTATTTATAGTACCTTTGCCTATAAAATAAGGCAAAGGTATTTTTGATTCATACAATGGCTGAAGGAAAGATAGACAACGCTTTAGAAGAAGTAAAGAATATAATGGAAAACAAAAGAGAGGATTGGGTTTGCCATTCACAGGCTATAGCTGCAACTATGTCGGACCGGATGGAGGAACTTGGCATGACACAACGAGTGCTGGCTGAGAAAATGAATTGTACCCAGCAGTATGTTTCTAAAGTGTTGAAAGGTCGAGAAAATTTGTCGTTGGAAACCTTATGCAAAATAGAAAATGCATTAGGTATCAAGATATTGCAAGCTAGAATAAATAAGTAATAACACCACAGCAGGACAAGAATATGTCAACACAAAGCGAAGCGGCATTGGAAGCCGGACTGATAGCTACACTCCGACAAATGGACTACGAGTATGTCCAGATTGTCGAGGAAGATAATCTTTATACCAATTTCAAGCGGCAGTTGGAGATTCACAACCGCAAACGATTGGAAGAGCACGGACGTACTGAGTTTACGGCAGAAGAGTTTGAGAAGATTCTCATATACCTTGAAGGTGGTACTCGCTTTGAAAAGGCAAAGAAACTCCGTGACTTATATCCGCTTGATACGGCTGATGGACAGCGTATATGGGTGGAATTTCTAAATAGGCAGCAGTGGTGTCAGAATGAATTTCAGGTTTCCAACCAGATTACGGTGGAAGGACGTAAAAAATGCCGCTATGATGTGACGATTCTAATCAATGGTTTGCCACTTGTGCAGATTGAATTGAAACGTCGTGGCGTGGAACTTAAACAGGCATACAACCAAATACAGCGTTATCACAAGACTTCGTTTCACGGATTGTTTGATTATATCCAACTGTTTGTCATATCCAACGGTGTTAATACTCGCTATTTTGCCAATAATCCAAATAGTGGGTATAAGTTCACATTCAACTGGACAGATGCTGCCAATCATCCGTTCAATGAATTGGATAAGTTTGCCGTATTCTTCTTGGAAAAATGTACGCTTGGCAAAATCATAGGAAAGTATATTGTGCTGCATGAGGGCGACAAGTGCTTGATGGTACTTCGTCCTTACCAGTTCTATGCAGTGGAGAAGATTCTGGATCGTGTGCAGAACTCCAACGATAACGGCTATATCTGGCATACTACAGGTGCAGGAAAGACATTGACTTCGTTCAAGGCCGCACAACTTGTGTCAGAATTGGACGATGTGGATAAGGTTATGTTTGTTGTTGATCGACACGACCTTGATACCCAGACTCAATCGGAATACGAAGCGTTTGAACCAGGGGCTGTAGATAGTACTGATAATACGGATGAATTAGTGAAACGGCTTCAAAGCAATTCCAAAATTATCATAACCACCATTCAAAAACTTAATGCGGCAGTTAGTAAGACGTGGTATAGCAGCAAGATTGATGCTATCCGTCATTCACGTATCGTTATGATATTTGATGAGTGCCATCGCAGTCATTTTGGGGATAGTCATAAGAAGATAATGAAGTTTTTTGGCAATGCCCAAATATTCGGTTTTACTGGAACACCTATCTTCACCGAGAATGCGGTGGATGGACATACCACTAAGGAAATATTCGGAAACTGTCTTCATAAATATCTTATTAAAGATGCAATAGCGGATGAAAATGTGCTTGGCTTCCTTGTGGAGTATTATCACGGCAACGAAATAGTTGATAACGATAACCAAGCTCGTATGGAGGAGATTGCCAAATTTATCCTTAACAATTTTAACAAATCTACATTCGATGGAGAGTTTGATGCTTTGTTTGCGGTGCAATCCGTGCCGATGCTTATACGCTATTACAAGATATTCAGATCGTTGAATCCGAAAATCCGTATTGGTGCTGTGTTTACTTATGCTGCTAACAATAGTCAGGATGATGAACAGACCGGCATGGGTACAGGGCAGTATGCAAAAGAGAGCGTGGGTGAGGCGGATGAACTGCAAGCCATCATGGACGATTATAATGAAAACTTCGGCACATCTTTTACCACGGAGAACTTCCGTGCTTACTATGATGACATCAATCTGCGCATGAAAAAGAAGAAGGCGGATATGAAACCGCTTGATCTTTGTCTTGTTGTGGGTATGTTCCTTACAGGCTTTGACAGTAAAAAGCTGAATACGCTCTATGTGGACAAGAATATGGAATATCATGGTTTGCTGCAAGCGTTCAGTCGAACCAACCGAGTGTTGAACGAGAAGAAACGTTTTGGTAAAATAGTTTGTTTCAGAGATTTGAAAAACAATGTTGATACGTCTATTAAATTGTTCAGCAACTCTGATAATCCTGAAGATATAGTACGCCCTCCGTTTGAAAAAGTAAAGCAGGAGTATAAGAGTTTGGCAACTGATTTTCTGCAAAAATATCCAACACCAAGTAGTATAGACTTTCTGCAAAGCGAAAATGACAAGAAGAATTTTGTGCTTGCATTCCGTGATATTATCCGTAAACATGCAGAAATACAGATATACGAAGATTACAGCGAGGATGCTGAAGACCTCGGCATGACTGAACAACAGTTTAACGATTATAAGAGTAAATATCTTGATATTACAGTCGGGTTTATTGACCCACCTGCTGCACCGTCAACTGTTGCGGAAGATCCTGTTCCATACGGAAATAACCAAGGATTGGAAGATATTGATTTCTGTCTTGAGCTCTTACACAGTGACATTATCAATGTGGCTTACATTCTTGCACTAATTAATGACCTTGACCCTTATAGTGATGATTATTCTGAAAAACGCCAGAATATCATTGATACAATGATTAAGGATGCCGGAATGCGTGGCAAAGCCAAACTCATTGACGGTTTTATCAAAAAGAATGTTGATGAAGACAAGGAGAATTTCATGAACGGTCGTAATAAGGCTGACGGAACAAACGAATTGGAAGAACGATTAAACCAATATATTGTGTCAGAACGCACTAAGGCCGTAAATGATTTGGCTGATGAAGAACAGATTTCAGCGGAGGTGCTTAATCATTACATGAAGGAGTATGACTATTTACAAAAAGAGCAGCCGGAGATTATACAAAAGGCATTGAAAGAGAAACATCTTGGTCTTATCAAAACCCGAAAGGCTTTGACGAGAATAATGGAAAGACTGCGTAGTATTATAAAAACGTTTAATTGGGAATAAGGATGTCAACATACAAGATAAATAATGAGCAACTAACGCTTATAAAAGAGATGCCATTTAAGTTGGAGAAGGAAATTCAAAACATCGTTGAAAGGAATCTCCAGACGTTGCTTGGGCTTGATTTCATCAAGACGGAATTTTCTATTGGTTCTTTCCGTATAGACTCTTTGGCTTTTGATTCAGAGAAAAAATCCTTTGTAATAATAGAATATAAAAGAGATAAGAATTTTAGTGTAATAGACCAAGGTTATGCTTATCTATCCCTGATGTTAAATAACAAGGCTGAATTTATTTTAGAGTACAACGAGTCTAAGTCGGGTGCACTCAAACGAAACGATGTGGATTGGTCTCAGTCAAAGGTGTTGTTTGTTTCACCTAATTTTACAACTTATCAAAAAGAAGCTATCAATTTCAAAGACTTGCCTATAGAACTATGGGAAATCAAACGTTTTACAAATGATACGCTTTCATTTGAACAGATAGTAAACCGTTCAAGCAAGGAAAGTATTAAAACGGTTTCTAATAGTGAGGCAATAACAACGGTAAGTAAAGAAATTAAAGTTTATAGCGAACAGGATCATTTAGAGAACATAAAAGATGATTTTCTCAACATCTATACAGAAATCAAAGAGTTTTTGCTATCATTTGGAGAGGATATTACAATATATCCCAAAAAGAAAACTATAGGTTTCAAAATAGGAGGAAAGGTATTTTGTGATATAGTTATGCAAAACAAGGGAATAAGGCTGTTTCTCAATGCTAAGAAAGGAACACTCAAAGACCCAGAAGGTATTACTCGTGATGTGTCAGAAGTTGGACATTGGGGAAATGGGGCTTATGAAGTTCGTTTCCCATTGAAAAACGATGCTGAAATAGATTTTGTTTTTAACTTGTTGCGTCAAACAATAAATAAGAATAAGGAATAAACATATGGCTTATTTTAATACTACGATAAAGGATTTAATATCCGAAAGAATAGGGAGGAATACTTTTTTACCTGCTATTCAGAGAGAATACGTTTGGAATCCAGCGCAAGTAGAAAAACTGTTTGATTCTATTATGTGTGGATATCCTATTAGTTCTTTCCTTTTTTGGAAGATTAGAGAAGAAAAGAAGAAAGATTGGACTTCATATGAATTTATAAAAGACTTTGATCAAGCAAAACCGCATAATAAAGAGGCTAATTTGGATGGTGTAAATCAAGATATATATTTGGTTCTTGATGGACAGCAGAGAATAACATCTATAAATATAGCCTTACGTGGTTCATATCGTTTTTTTTATCGAAAGTGGCGAACAACAAGACTATATTTAAATCTTCTTTGGGATAAGGGAGATGATAATCCAGAGGAGATGACATATCAATTTTTATTTAAAGAGGATGAAACACCTCTGCAAAGAACAGATTATCCTCAATTATGGTATCGTGTTGGAGATATATTAAATTATGATGATGCAGAAGATGCTAAAGATTCTATAGAAAATCAGCTTAATGCTTTTGATGATGAAGCTAAGAAAAAAGCTCGAAAAATGATAAGTAAACTTTTTAGTGTAGTAAATGTATCTCAAAACATAAATTATTACGAGGAAAAATCTGATGATTATGATAAGGTTTTAGAGATATTTATTCGTACCAATACTGGTGGCCAAAAACTAGAATATAGCGATATTCTTTTGTCAACAGCGACTGCTAAATGGAGGAATTTGAACGCAAGAGAAGAAATCAATGAATTTACAGATGAAATTAACAAGATAGGAACTGGTTATAATTTTGGTAAAGACTTTGTGATGAAAGGGGCGATGTATCTAACAGAAAATCTTCCTATACAGTATAAACTTAGTTCATTCACGAAGAAAAACCTAGAATGTATAGAAGATCATTGGGATGAAACAAAAGATGCCATTGCCAATAGTATAAAATTGGTTAGTCGTTATGGCTTTACAGATAAAAATTTAGTAGCAAGGTTGGTGTTACTTCCTATTGCTCAATATTTGAGAGGGAAAAACAAAGGCTATCTCACTTCCTCTAATTTGAAAGATGTTGAGGATCAAAATAATATTCAAAAATGGATTATCATGATGCTGCTTAAAGGAGTGCTAGGTAGTTCAACTGATAATAAATTGAATAGTATGAGACCTGTTGTTAAATTAGCAACAGACTATTTCCCCTATGTTGAACTTAGTAAAGAATTGAAAATTGAAATGACATTCAACGATATGGAGATAGAAAATATGCTGAACTATAGTTATGGTACTAAATATAGCTATTTGATTTTATCATTGTTGTATCAAGGGAGAGATTGGAAAGATAAGAAATACAATGAAGACCATATTTATCCTCAAAATGAATTTAAAATAAAAAATCTTCGTGCAAAAGGATATGATGATGTAACTATAGAAAAGTACCAGGCCTGCTATAATTCAATTTTGAATTTAGAATTGTTGGATGACTCAGAAAATAAATCTAAAAATGCTAAACCTTTTGATTTATGGCTAAAAGATCGAGATGCTAATTTTAAGGAACGTCATCATATACCTGAAATGAACGACTATAGTTTAGACTATTTCCTTGATTTTATCAAAAAGCGTAAAGCATTATTGACTAAGCAGATTAAAGAATTTATTTTACAGTAATTAAAGATTAGAAATAATGAGCGAAGAATTACAGCAGAAACTCCGTGACCAGCTTTGGGAGGTTGCAAACCGTTTGCGTGGTAATATGTCGGCAAGCGACTTTATGTATTTTACATTAGGTTTCATTTTTTATAAATACCTGTCGGAGAAAATAGAAAAATACGCCAACAATGCTTTGGCAGATGATGATATAACTTTTAAGGAATTGTGGGAAACGGACGATGCCGATGCTATTGAATTGCAAGAGGAAGCAAAGAACCAATGCCTGGAGAATATCGGTTATTTCATTGAGCCCAATTTTTGTTTTCGTCAGTAATTGAAGCTATCAAGCGAAAAGAAAACATCTTACCCATGCTTGAACGCTCATTGAAGCGTATTGAGGACAGTACTTTGGGACAAGACAGCGAAGATGATTTTGGCGGTTTGTTCTCAGATATTGACTTGGCTTCACCTAAATTGGGTAAGACAGCCGATGATAAAAATACACTTGTCAGCAATGTGCTTCTTGCATTGGACGATATAAATTTTGGATTAGAGGCATCGCAAGAGATTGATATATTGGGTGATGCTTACGAATATATGATTTCACAGTTTGCTGCGGGAGCCGGGAAAAAGGCTGGAGAGTTCTATACTCCGCAGGAAGTTAGCCGTATCTTAGCAGAGATTGTTGCCATTGGACACCAGCGTTTGCGCAATGTCTATGACCCTACTTGCGGTAGCGGCTCGTTGTTGCTTCGTGCTGCAAGTATTGGTAACGCTGTAGATATTTACGGACAGGAAAAGAATCCGACAACTACAATCTTGCTCGAATGAATATGTTGCTTCACGGCATTAAGTTCAGTAATTTCAAGATAGAAAACGGTGATACACTTGAATGGGATGCCTTTGGCGACACCCAATTTGATGCTGTTGTAGCAAATCCTCCGTTCTCTGCTGAATGGAGTGCCGCCGACAAATTCAATACCGATGACCGTTTCAGTAAAGCAGGACGGCTTGCACCACGCAAGACAGCCGACTATGCTTTTATCCTGCACATGATTTACCATTTGAACGAAGGTGGTACGATGGCTTGTGTTGCTCCGCATGGTGTACTATTCCGAGGAAATGCAGAGGGAGTGATCCGTCGTTTTCTCATAGAAAAGAAAAACTATGTGGATGCCATTATCGGTTTGCCTGCCAATATTTTCTATGGTACGAGCATCCCGACCTGTATTCTTGTATTCAAGAAATGTCGCAAGGAGGATGATAATATCCTTTTTATTGATGCCAGCAAAGAGTTTGAAAAGGTCAAGACACAAAACAAGCTTAGGGAACAGCATATTCAAAAGATTGTTGAGACCTATCGTGACCGTAAGGAAATAGAAAAGTATAGTCATCTTGCCTCTCTTCAAGAAATAGCCGAGAATGATTACAATTTGAATATTCCTCGTTATGTTGATACCTTTGAAGAGGAAGAACCTATTGATATTAAAGCTGTAATGGCAGAAATAAAGGAATTGGAAGCCAAACGTGCTGAACTCGATAAAGAGATTGAAGTGTACCTGAAAGAATTAGGCATTGTAGAATAGTTCAGAAAGTAATAGCAATGGGTGAAAATGACAACATATCTCAGATGACACCTTCATTTGAGAATATATGCCGCAAGGATGAATACGGGAATAAATACTGGAGTTCCCGTGACCTTTGTGGTGCAATGGGCTATTCTGCTTATTGGAAATTCCAACGGGTCATAGACAAAGCCATCAAGGTAGCCGGAGAGAAAGGAATGAATGTGGACGAGCATTTCAACCAAGCGGTTGATATGGTCAGGATCGGAAACGGTTCATTCCGCAAGGTGAATATATTCCGTCTTTCTCGTATGGCATGTATAATTATTGCGGAAAATGCTGATGGCAAAAAGTTGCTTGTTCAACAGGCACGAGACTTTTTCTCGCAATCTGTCTCAATGGCAGAATTTATGCATAATTCGCTAAGTTCTAATATATTATTGTATAAAACAGCCCAAGGAGAAGCACGGTAGAAGTCATTTTCAACAGCGAAACATTCTGGATGTCACAAAAAAGAATGGCGGATTTGTTTGGGGTTGATGTAAGAACCATAAATTATCATCTCGGACAAATTTACGAAACAGGAGAACTTTCCAAAGAGGCAACTATCCGAAAAATTGGGATAGTTCAAACAGAAGGAGACCGGGAAGTGGAGCGTATGCCGCTATTCTACAACCTCGATGCTATTGTAGCGGTGGGGTATCGAGTAAACAGCTATCAAGCTACTCAATTCCGCATTTGGGCAACTTCAGTGCTGAAAGAGTTTATCATTAAAGGATATGCCTTGATGACGAGAGGCTGAAACAAGGCAAACATTTCGGAAAGGACTATTTTGACGATTTGCTTGAGCGTATTCGTGAGATACGTACTTCAGAGCGCAGATATTACCAAAAGATAACTGACATTTATGCAGAATGTAGTGCAGATTACGACCCGAAATCTGAAGATACAAAGTTGTTCTTCAAGATGGTACAGAATATGATGCACCTTGCTGTTACCCATCATACAGCTGCGGAAATTATCTATCAGCGGGCCGATTCTGAGCAACCTTATATGGGACTTACCACATGGAAGAAAGCCCCTGACGGAAGAGTGCAAAAGTCTGATACCATCGTCGCGAAAAATTACTTGTCAGATTCTGAATTGTCCCAGCTGAATCTTATTACAACAGCCTTTCTTGATATGGCAGAATCACGTGCTTCACGTCATATTGTTTCAACTATGGATGATTGGAAAAAGTTCCTTCAACAATATCTTGCAACGATGGATTACGAGCTGTGCGATACAGCCGGGAAAGTGACACAAGAAGAAGCAAGAGATAAGGCTTATAGAGAATACGAAAAATATAAACTGATTCAAGATAAATCATACATATCTGATTTTGATCGTTTTAATGAGGGTAATGATGAAACTCCATTGCTTCCATTTGATTTGAATCCTACAAAAGAATGATAACTATGGCAATAGATAATAAAGATAAAAAGGTCCTCAAATCTTCGATTGAGCGAGAGCAGAACGAGGTTGCTTGCTCTGCCGAGTGTGAGAAGATAAAAGGTTCGAAGAACCTTAATGTTCCCCATTTGAGATTCCCGGAGTTTAGTGGGGAGTGGGAAATGGTATCACTTCAAGATATAGCCACTATAAATCCAAAATCAGATCCGCTTCAGAACACTTTTATTTATATAGACTTGGAAGCCGTTGAAAAAGGTGAGTTAAGAAAAATACAAGAAATAATGCGAGAAGAAGCACCAAGTAGAGCACAACGTGTTATAGATAACAATGATATTCTGTTTCAATGTGTGCGCCCCTATCAGAAAAACAACTATATTCATAGGATTCTAAATACGAGTAATCAACAATGGGTTGCTTCTACTGGATATGCTCAAATTAGAACAACAGAATTGCCAAACTATATTTATCATCTATTGAATACAGACGAATTCAATAGAAAAGTAATGGTTCGTTGCACAGGTTCAAGTTACCCTGCTATTAATAGTGAGGACTTAGCAACAATTCATCTTTATTATACACCCGACAAAAAAGAGCAACTTAAAATATCTCGATTATTAGATTTACTTGACAAACGCATTGCTACCCAAAACAAAATCATTGAGGATTTGAAGAAACTAAAGTCTGCGATTAGTAAACATTTGTTCGCACGCAAAGATTTGTTAGAAACTACTATATGCTTGTCGAATATTGCGACATTGAAAAATGGTTACGCATTCCAGAGTGGCAAGTATAATGCACTGGGCAAATGGAAAATCCTCACAATAACAAATGTGTCTGGCGAGCGATATATAAACGATGAAGATTACAATTGCATAATCAACTTGCCGAACGATATACAAGACCACCAAGTTTTAAAAGAAGGAGATATTTTAATCTCTCTTACGGGTAATGTTGGGCGTGTTTCTCTTTGTAAGGATGGAGACTATTTGCTCAACCAACGAGTTGGTTTGTTACAACTTGCGAAAAATGTAAATCAAGAGTTTCTATATCAAATTTTATCTTCTCAAAGATTTGAAAATAGTATGATTGCTTGTGGTCAAGGTGCTGCCCAAATGAATATTGGCAAAGGGGATGTAGAAAGCTATGTATTACCATATTCCTCGAATGTCAATAACATTCTTTTGGTCGCAAAAATATTACACTCATACGATGAGTACATCATTAATGAGCAGCGGAAACTAACATTGCTAACCATGCAGAAGCAATATTTCCTTGCCCAGATGTTTATATGAACATCTGTTGCAATAGATATAGCTTTTGTTTCTGCATGACATTCTGTATTCTTTCTTCAATCTCGGCTTTTCTTTCAAGCGATGACAGAAAAGTTGAGATTTTTATTTGCCACTCAATTTTTGGTACTATTATTTTGAACATTGCCAAGTCTTTCTTCTGAATATTTGGTAAGCCAGAACCTATACGCAGTTTCATTATGGCATCCTCATTCGATTTAAGATAATGGTACAAGTACATATTATCCACCTTGTCTGCAATGTTTTGAATGGAATAACAATGACCACCGCTCCAAAATGGTGAGGTGTTGAATTGTACATACCCACAAGAGTTTCCGCCCTCACTTATTGAAATAGTACTGGCTTCTACATTGTAATTGTCATAATAGCCAGATGGCTCTGTACCACCATTCATTACATAATAATTACCACTATCAGAGAGATTTTCCCCATTGATTTGTTTACCCTTAACAATGTCACATAGATCAGACAGTAGAACAGTAGAACCTTTTACGCTTTTGAAAAGTCTTTCTGAAATCGCAGACTTTAGTTTCTTCAAATCCTCAATGATTTTGTTTTGGGTAGCGATGCGCTCATCTATAAGTCGCAAGAGCGTGGCTATTTTCGTTTGCTCTACTTTGGACGGAATGCCAATAAAGCACTCGGAAAAATTCTTTGTGCTGATGGAATAGATTTTTGTTCCTTGTGCTATTCGTCTAATCTGATTATGAAATGCAGATGACGAAAAAGCATATCCTTTGAAGCCGATAACAGTTTTATTTTTATTGTCACGTCCATGAATTGTATGCAATCCACATACAATGTTTTTTCCTGCAAGGTCAAAGAACTCAATAGGCTTGGCTACTTCATTCGTATCTTCCGAGGCATCTGCAAAAGCCACATCACCCTCTTTACACAATTCAAAGTTCTTGGGCATATTGTCCTCTTTGATATTGGGTAAATTATCTCTTGTCAAATCAACCATAGTAGGAAGCCCAACATGAATTAGTCCATAATGTAAGTTCATTATGGCTTTCGTTCCATATTCAAGTTGCTCCCAGCTTAAAGAATTGGTTGAATAGAAGTCCAATAGCTCGGACACTTTACATATTTCCCACTCTTCACTAAACTCCGGGAATCTCAAATGGGGAACATCAGTGATTTATTATTCTCTAATTATATGTACAATATAAATATACGATTATGGGACAAAAAACAATTAGAGAAATCTCGGTTGCATGGAAAGAGTACAAACAACCTTATGTGAAGCAGTCCACAATGGCTGCTTATGTGCTTATCTTGGAGAATCACATTCTTCCAAATTTTGGAGAAAGTTATGCACTCCATGAACAGGCTGTGCAAGACTTTGTTTTGCGGAAAATTGAGAATGGAATGAGTGTGAAATCCGTCAAGGACATTCTGATTGTCCTTAAAATGGTAATGAAATTCGGAGTTAAAAATGAATGGATGGACTATCAGGAGTGGGACATCAAATATCCGTCTCCTTCAATAACCAAAGAATTGGAAGTATTGTCAGTCGCTAATCACAAGAAAATACTCAGTCATATTCAAAGCCATTTCTCCTTTGCCGGGCTGGGTATCTACATCAGTCTTTGTACGGGGCTGCGCATAGGGGAAGTCTGTGCTTTAAAGTGGAGTGACATCAATGTTTCTGAGGGCACGATTACTGTTAATCGTACAATTGAACGTATTTACATTATTAATGGGATGGAGAAACATACCGAATTAGTTATCAATACTCCCAAGACTCAAAACTCATGTCGGGAAATTCCCATTACAAAGGAGCTTCTTGCAATGGTAAAACCACTAAAGAAGGTCGTCAATGAAGAGTTCTATGTCTTGACTAATGATGAATATCCAACCGAACCTCGTACCTACCGTAATTATTACGGCAAATTAATGGCGAAGTTGGGTATTCCCAAATTAAAATACCATGGGCTTCGTCATAGTTTTGCCACTCGTTGTATAGAAGCTGGTTGTGACTACAAAACCGTTAGTGTATTGTTAGGGCATTCTAATATTTCAACAACTTTGGATTTATATGTTCATCCAAATATGGAACAGAAAAAGCGGTGTATTGCAAAAGTATTCAAGTCTCTTGGTAAATGACGAATAAAGAGTGGGAGGATGTTCAAATGCAATTCTCTCACTCTCTGTTCCAAAGTGATTGGCAATTTTTGAGTTCGTAACAGAACCATCTGAGGTTGGCAAAATCGACCTAAAGAATCTGGCAGATTCGTTTCGACTGATTGGCAAGCGTTCGGACAATAGTTCTGTGTTCATTATCAAGTATCTGCATTTATGGTGGCCGACATTACTCCGGGATATCAACCTAAAAGCAGGAAAAGAGTTCACATAAGAAGTTCATAAAAGAACCGGTAGGGTTCATAAAAGAGTTCGTAAAAGCATTATTGAAATGTGCTTATCCCTGCCAGCTATCAAACAGAGGATAGCCCAACCAAAACATGATTGCGTGGAGAGCTGATACATCCCATAATTGCAATAATTCCATATCCAGCTTGCATGGTTATTGGCAATTTCTCACGAGCGATTCATCGCTTGGGGTATTGAGTTACCCCAACTCAATAAATGTTGTATAACGGGCAAGCCCAGACGCAAATTGGCGTGTTGATTTCGTCTTTGTCAAGAATGACATATCGAAGCTGGCGAAAAGATAAAAGGTTCAAATAACGCCTTTTTCTCATCAATCAGCTTGCTGAAATATCTGGCACTCTCAAACGACCGCTTGGTCGCTTGGGGTATTAGGCTCCCCATACGAGATAATGTCTGTACAACGGGCAAGCCCTTGGCTTAAAAAGATAGGTTGGGGAAATAAGACGGCAACGACCAGTTTCGAGAATTATCATGAAACCAGCCGTTGCACTAAACTTTGGCTTATACAAGAATACACGCTTTGAGAATAAAGTCAAGTGGAGAGTCAATAGTGGTAATCCGGCATGAAGCGATAAATGCCACGGTTTTCCTGAACCACCATCCGTTTGTTCGTGAGAAACTTGATTGTTTCCACAATCTTGTTGTGATTCAATTTTGTTCCTGCCAGTTCGTAGGCAGTGGTCAGTTCTTCTTCCAAAGCCTTATATCCCGAAATAGTCTCTTTTCCCTCAAAAGCCAGTTCGAGAGCCTTACGGTGGGTGGATTCGTGAATGTTCTTACCTGGGGAGAATGGTTCTTGCTTGGGACGACCAGCACTTTTCTTGGTCGGCACATAGTCCGGCAGAAGTTCGGGAAGCGATTGGTCATTGATGTAGAAAGCGAATGGCAGAAAGTCCTTTGAGCGGGTATGCACACTTTCCACTTTGCTGATGTTGCTGTCGTCCTTGTCTTTCTCGATTTGGATAACCGTTTCCGCTTTGTTGTTGATTTCCGTGCCAATGTGTCCACGGGCATTTTCATCACTTTTGTTCTGATGAAGAATGGTGTGAAGATGAATCTGGTATTCGTCAGTCCACTGCATAAGTTTGGATATTACGCATGTGGCTTCACTTGGTGAATTGATGTCATAAACCAAATCACGGATTCCGTCAATCACAACAAAGCCAAGCCCTTCAATCTGACTGATAGCATCGTCTATGATAGCCAAACGCTCCTTCGGATTGAACTTGCGTAGAGCGAGAAAATAGAAACGGTCGCAATCCTCATTAGCTGGCAATTCTGCCAGTTTCATGATACGATGCATTACAATCATGCAATGGTTCTGACTCTGTTCAGTGTCAATGTAAAGGATGCGGTTCTTTCCATCGGGAAAATCCGTTGTGTAGTTAAGGACTTCCTTACCGGACAAAGCTGCTGCCACCATAGCCGACACATTAAAAGTCTTTTTGCTTTTTGCCTTGCCAATGGATGCACTGAAATTTCCCAATGTCCCGATAGCCACTCCGCCTATACTCAGGACTTCCGGCTCCTGTTCGTACACCTTTTCCAGACTGAGCATGGTCTCTTGCCATCTCGTAGTGATTTGAGCAAGATCCTCAATGGGTGTTGCCGTTTCCATACTCACCAGTTTTTAGGATTAGGCTTGCGACGGTGTGAGGCATACATCGCTTCGTTTTCTTCCTCATAGGTGAGAGGTACTGAAGTTTTGCGAGATGCCTCCAGCCATTTGTCGAGCTCGTCACGATAGATATAAAGGTGCTTTCCTTGCTTGATAACCGGAATGTTGTCCTTCTTTATCTTGTAATAAAAGGTGGAGACTGGCATTTTCAGATAGGCACAGGCTTCCTGCACTGTCATTGGTACGTGCAAATTCTCTTTTGGTTCGCTTTGGCGGTTAAGAGTGTCCCTAAGTAAATTTTCCAATCCTGCGATTCTCCTGCAGAGTTCACCTACACTTTGGGCAGGTCATTAAAAGTCAAATCTGTTGTGTTCATATCTTCAATAATTAGAATTAATATGCTGCAAACCAACAGAATGAAATTTTACAGAAATCTGTCAGCCGGAACAATGATTACCGTCTGCACGATTTAATTTCCAAGTATTGTTGTGAAAGTGGAAATCTCCTTTGTCCGGCACGTCAATAGGAATGTCGCATGGGACATTGACACGCAAATTGGCTTCCAGATATTCTATATCGGCGTTGCGCAATTCGTATGGGAAAGAAGATTTAATGAATATCGCTCTGTCGCGACGGGAGACTCCAAGCCGTTCACCGATATTCCAAGCTAAGTGTCTTAAAGAGGGAGAACTGATCTTTGCTTCTTTAGTTGAATGGATTGGCTGACAATCGTTAACCCGGTTTTCGGCAATACACTCTATATTCCGGAATAGTGTGCTGATATTCTCTTTTGAGAGATATTTCGAGGTCTTTTCCACTACATATTCGCGGATAGCTATCATGGTGTCCCTTTTTCGTTTCACCTCCTTCAGTTGCTCTTCCACAAGAATGCTCTCATATCTCTCCAAACTATCAGGTATCTGTTCCTCTTCGACTGGATCTTGATTAGCATTTTGATGGCTGCTTTCTTGCGAACATTCGCTTTGTACTTGCTTATTTGCAGTACTACTTGAGATTGTCGTAAAAAGCCCTGCCATTACTTTGCGGAATATGGCAAAGGTCAAAATAAGCATTACCAAAGAGATAATAAAAATGGTGGCATCAAACAGGATGTTGTGATTGAACTTTTCACCGATATTGTATGCGGTGAGTGCCGAGAGTGAAACGATGACCACTCCAGCCAAACTGCTGATATCAGCTGCTTTCTGAACTTGTATATTATTCTCCATATAGTTGTGATTGTTTACTGTTTTATGGTGTAAAGTTCAGCACTAATTTCCATATAACCATAAATACTAATGGTTATTGGACTGATATTTACAAATAATTATGTTAGAATATGAATCATACTCGAAAATCATACTCTAACCATATAAAAGAGGCAAAAATGACCGTTAATACTTACGGATCAAGGAAATTTTGTTGCTGGCTTTTCGCTTGTTGCTATCCACCACTTTCATGTATCGTTGGGTTGTGGTGATGCTCTTGTGTGCCATGATGCTTTGGATGGTTCGGATGTCTGTTCCGGCAGCAGCCTGTAAAGTGGCAAATGTCCTTCGATATGAATGGAAGGTGATGTTTTTGGTGATACCTGCGGCTCGGATCCACTCTTTCATGGGGTATTGCGTCCAGCATCTTTTCAATCCTTTGAATACCAGCTGTCTTTCGGAGTGAATAACCAATCAACTGCAAGGCTTCGTCACTAATGGGGATGATGTCTTCTGTCTTTGTCTTTTGAGTGACGGTGTGGACGCATTTTCCTCCGGCAGCAAAGTCCACGATTTCTTCCCATCGCAATGTGAGAATATCGCTGATTCTCAGACTTGTCAGACAAGAGAATAACGAGGCTGTTTTCAGAACAGGTATTTTGCAAGGTGTTTCTGCCAATCTGTATAGTTCATCTACGCTCAGGTAGTCTTTCACTACATCTTCCGGCTCTATCTTCTCCAAGAAATCATTTACATTGGAGTGAATCAACTTGTTGCGATAGAGTATTTTGAGAAATCCTCTGAATGTGGACCAGTAGCCCACAGCCGAATTGCGTGATATGGGACGTTCAGGACGTCTAAGTTGCTTCGCATTAAGCAGATACTCTCTGAACTTGTTGCATAAGTCCACATCGATTTCCTCGAACGAACATTTCCCACCCACGAAATTGAAGAAATGCAGATATACGAACTCCCATTTCTGGTCGTGCTTGCGGAGTGTCTTCTTATAATAGGCAAGAAAATCTCCTTTCATCTTGCTCTTGTCAAAGAAATCGTACCGTTCATTTACGATGGATTCAAAACGTCGGCATCGGATGGCTTCCGCTTTTTCCGACATGACGGCATTAAAGTTCTGTTCCCGTTGATTCTTTGGTTCGGCATAGATGTAGATGCCCAAAGATTCGTGACGGATTACCTTCATACTTCTTTGTCGCGATAACCGGGATAATAATCCAAATAGAACGACAACATGTTTTTCTTTAGAGTCTTGTCCTCAATGTTACAGTTTTACATTCGTGCATAATGATATGTTTTTATAATTGGTGATTAATTTGTTGCAAACCAATACAATGAAACAATGCTGATGACTGCCATTGCTGAAAATGACTCTTGTCTGTGCGGAATAATTCTCAGATACCGGATTTTTCAGCCATCACCTTGTCAAAATCCTCTTTCAACAGGAACATGGATTTTCCGTGATGCATCTTCCGTATCTTGTTATACCTCGCATAATTGTAGACATCATCTGCGGAGACTATATTTTTCCATTGCTTCGGCTACGCTGTAATACATTTCCCGTTGGTCGAAACCTCCGCTTTTGATGATGTCGATATGGTCTTTTGAATATTGGACTTTGCCATAAACAAAACGGGACGGGATTTTATGGCGATGTACAAATGAGCATCTGGCATCTTTGCTCATACCGTAGATTTCTTCCATCTGCTCTGCGCCAATCCATTCTTTGATATTGTCTGCAGCCTTGTATTTGGCAAAGAATCTGTCAACTGACAGTTGTTCGTAATAATTGAATCCACCATGACTGATTTTAGGAATGTCGTTTACACGGCATAGCTTGCAAATGGTTTTCCTGTTCATATGATAAGTTGCCGCAATTTGCTCGGATGAGTAATAACCTTCAGGGATTACAAAGGTCTTTTTCGGCAGGTCGCTTTTCTTTTCCCGTTTCTTGGGTGTATATGTTCCATCACGATGCTCTATATAGACTTTGTCAAACTCGGAACGTAGCACCATTGTCCGGCTTCCTTGCTTGAACCGTTTGATGTCGTATTTGTTGACATAGTAGCTGATGTTTATCTTGGAAAGCCCGTATTTTTCGGTGATTTCCGCATAGGTATAATAGTCGGGATTCAATTTGTCCTGCTTTTCTTTGATGGCGTCTATATGGGCACGGGAATAATACACCTCGTGGTGGCGGTTGATTCGGGGGATATTGTGCCGCAGGGCAAAGGTGACAACGGCATTACGACTCATACCGTACTTTTCCATGACCTGCTCTGGGGTATAATAACAGTCCGGATTGATTTCTTCGGCAAGGTCGGCAAAGTATTTGTCTATAAGGATGCGGTTGTAGAATACACGATTACCTTCTTCAACCTTAGGGATGTTGTATAACTTACATCGACGATACAGTGTTTTCTTCTGAATTTGGTATTTCTCCAAAATCTCATTCGTGGTGTAATAGAGAACCGTCTGTTTTCTTCCATAACTCCGTTTCTTATAACCGGGTGCATCATCAAACATTTTTTCAATGTCCGATTTGCGGATAATGGTACGCCCGCGAAGTTGCAACGCCCGAATGATACCAGTAGCCATGTGTCGGTATATGGTGGCTCGACTGATGCCTAAAATGGTTGCGGTTTCGGCAGGGGAGAGATACAGCTTGCTTCCTACGATACCGACTTCCTGCATGGGCTGCTCATTTTGCCGTTCCTCGTATTCCTGTAACCTCTGCTTCCGCTTCTTCTCTTTGTACGCTTTTTCATTGCACGATTTGCTGCAATAGCGTGTTACCATCGTGTGTGCTATAAATGGTTTGCCGCACCACTGGCATTTTCTTTGGATTTCCATATATTAGTCGCCTTTAATTTCGCCTATTCTGTCTCAATGCGTCTCACAATTTCTCACAGCGTCTCACACTGTGTCTTCTATAGCGGTTCCGCTCATTCTCATCGCGTCTCACATCGTGTCCAAGATGTCGCTATGATGAGTGCAAAGTGTCCGCTTAATTGTTCGGCGGTAGAATTATGGTACAAAATAATGCTGGAAATCCGCAACCAGTCAGATTTGACTGAAAACCATATAAAAATAAAAGTCGCTGATATACAGCGACTTTATTCTAAATGGTTGTAGTTGGTTACGGCTGTTTCTAAGCCATCATTTCCCGATGCAAAAATGCGCAAATATATTTTGCAGCACCATATCATTTGTCACTTCCCCTGCTATATCGGATAAATGGAAAATACATTCGCGTATGTCTTGTGACAGAAAATCTCCGGAGATATTTGCGTCCAATCCTTCTTGTACCCGGTGAATTGCATCCAGCGCACGTGTTAGTGCTTCGTAATGGCGGACGTTTGTTACAATGACATCATTCTGGGTGACTGTTGGTAAATGAGCGGCTGCTACGAGTCTCTGTTGGAGTTCATCCGTGTGCAAACGTTGTTTCGCAGAAATAAAAATAGATTCTATTTCCGAACCTATATGCTCAGAAAATTGTGAGGTAAGTTCGTTTTTCTGAGTTTCATTTATCAGTTCTACCTTATTAAAGACTAAAATCAATTGTTTGTGTTCACAACGAGGAAGAATCTTATCGGAGAGCAGTGTTAACTGTGAAATTGCGTCAGCCGAATCAATTATCCACAGTACAATCTCTGCCTGATCGAGTTTTTGAAAAGTCCGTTCGATACCCAGGCTTTCTATCGTATCACTGGTCTCCCGGATACCGGCTGTATCGATAAAACGGAAAGTGATACCACCTATATTCACAGTATCCTCGATGACATCCCGTGTAGTGCCGTGAATATCGCTTACAATAGCCTTGTCTTCATTCAGCAGGACATTCAGTAGAGTTGATTTTCCTGCATTGGTTTCTCCGATAATAGCTACCGGTACACCATTTTTTATGACATTCCCTACACTGAACGAATTGGCCAGACGTGCAATGACTTCTTCTATCTCGTCAGCCAGTCGGCGTAGGGCGGAACGGTCCGCAAACTCTACATCTTCTTCACTGAAGTCCAGCTCCAGTTCAATCATTGAAGTGAAGTTCAGCAGTTTCTCACGTAGAGTTGTCAATTCTTTGCTAAAGCCACCTCGCATTTGACTCAAGCAAGACGGTGGGTAGCAGCAGAGGAAGAGGCAATCAGGTCGGCAACGGCTTCGGCCTGACTTAAATCCATTTTACCATTAAGAAACGCTCGTTGAGTATATTCTCCCGGTTGCGCCATGCGACACCCGTTCTTAATCAGTAGTTGCATCACTTGTTGTAAAATATAAGATGATCCGTGACAGGTGATTTCAGTGCTGTCTTCCCCTGTATAAGAGTGTGGAGCCCGGAAGAGACTGACAAGAACTTCATCTATCATTTCTTCTCCGTTATAAATTCGGCCGAAAGTAAGCGTATAAGGTTTCTGTTCACTCAGTAGCTTTCCGGATTTGGCCGGGGTAAAAATACGGCCGGTGATGGTAATAGCTTCAGGACCGGAAACACGAATGCTTCCGATGGCTCCTCCTTGAGCGGTTGCTATGGCGCAAATTGTGTCTTGATTCATTATCTAATTCATTTTGAGAAGCAAAGATAGAGCTTTCTTGGTAAAAAACAGAGCAAACAGATAGAAGTTATACTTTATTATTTTATCTTTGTTCGCGTACAGCAAGACAAACTTTATGGCTATGGCACACACACTGGATTCATTCCCGGATACCGGAGACCTTGAGAATTTGAAAGATAATTATCAGAAAATCACTTCTGTCCTGGCAGGACATCAGATTGCATTTTGGGAATATGACATTCCTACAGGAGAGTGTAATTTCACAGATGAATATTTCCATATTTTAGGGTTGAAGGAGGCCGGAATCATATTCAGAGATATTAATGACTTTTATCGGTTTGCCCATCCGGAGGATGTTATCTCTTACCAAACGACTTTTGCGCGGATGCTTGAATCGGAAACCAAAATCTCCCAAATTGTGGTACGTTGTGTAGGGAGGCAAGGAGAAACAATTTGGCTTGAAGATAATTTTATTGCTTATAAGAAGAATAAGGAGAATGGCTCTGATAAAATTATAGCATATACTGCCAATATCACTTCACGTTGTGAAAAAGAAGTCCAGATCAGGCAGCTTGAGGAACGAAACCGGAAAATTATTGAAGCACTACCGGAGTTCATATTTATTTTTGATGATAATTTTTTTATTACGGATGTATTGATGGCACCCGATACAGAGTTGTTGCATCCGGTGGAAGTGTTAACAGGAGCAGATGGGCGATCTATTTATTCTTCTGAGGTCAGTGACTTGTTTATTAGCAGTATTCATGAATGCCTAAAAAGTGGGAAGTTAAAAGAAATAGAGTATCCTGTGGATGTCGAAGCCGGCAGACATTTTTTTCAGGCACGCATTGCTCCGTTTGAGGGAAATAAGGTGCTGGCCTTGATTCATGATATTGGTGATCGGATGCGACGTTCGCAAGAGCTACTTGAAGCCAAGCAACGGGCAGAAGAGGCTGATCGGATGAAATCAGTATTTCTGGCCAATATGAGTCATGAGATACGTACTCCTTTAAATGCCATTGTGGGCTTTTCGGAAATTATAGCTTTGACTGAGGATGAAAAGGAGAAAGAAGAGTATTTAGGGATCATTCAGCAGAATAGCAATCTACTGTTACAACTGATTAATGATATTCTTGATTTGTCACGAATCGAGTCGGGTAAGTCGGAAATGCATTGTCAGTTGACGGAAATGAGCGGATTGGTAGATGAAGTGGATAAAGTACATCGTCTTAAAATGAAAAAAGGAGTCAAGCTGAATGTGATTCGTCCATCAGAGGAAATTTGGATTTCGACAGATAGGAATCGGGTGACGCAGGTATTGTTCAATTTCTTGTCGAATGCAATTAAAAATACCATTGAGGGTAGCATTACTTTCGGACTTGTAAAAGAGGAAGAATGGGTTAAACTTTATGTAACAGATACCGGCTGCGGTATTTCCAAAGAGAAATTACCTTTGATATTTACCCGCTTTGAGAAGTTGAATGATTTTGTACAAGGAACAGGGCTGGGATTACCTATCTGTAAGAGTATTGTAGAGCGGTTGGGCGGTCGGATTGAAGTGGAATCCGAGCTTGGGCAGGGGAGTACTTTCATTCTTTATTTGCCCAATAGGCAAGTACAGGAAGTTGTGGTTGGCAAAAGAGAAAACGCAGCGGGTAATATGGGAGTGGAGAACCGGCAGAAGAAGATACTGATTGCGGAAGATGTGGAGTCCAGTTATCTGCAGATTAATGCCTTTCTGAAAAAAGAATATACGATTCTTTGGGTGCCTAATGGAGAAGAAGCTGTGAAGAGTTTCATACGCGAGAAGCCCGACTTGATTTTGATGGATATCCGAATGCCGGTGATGAATGGTATTCAGGCAACAGCAAAAATTCGTGCTATCTCGCAAGAGATACCGATTATAGCAATTACAGCATATGCCTTTTGTCCGGAAGGAGAGCGGGCTCTTGAAGCAGGGTGTAATGAAGTGATTGCAAAACCATATCCTCTGGAGAAGCTGAAAGAAACGATCGAAACTTATTTATAGGAGGGAGGAATAGTCAGTCTTTCAATGCAACAATTTATCATATAGTATGTTCTGTAGTAAATAATGCTATAAAGATAAATTGGATTATGAAGAAAGTAGTACTAATCGGGGCCAGCGGCTTCGTCGGTTCGGCTATTCTGAATGAAGCTTTGAACCGTGGATTCCATGTGACGGCGGTAGTTCGTCATCCTGAAAAGATCAAGATAGAGAATGAAAATCTGGAAGTGAAGAGAGCTGATGTTTCTTCATTGGATGAAGTCTGTAAGGTTTGTAAAGGTGCTGATGCCGTGATCAGTGCTTTCAACCCGGGGTGGAATAATCCCGATATATACAAGGAAACCATTGAGGTTTATCTGACGATTATCGACGGTGTAAAAAAGGCTGGAGTTAATCGTTTTTTGATGGTGGGTGGTGCCGGTTCACTGTTTATTGCTCCCGGCATCCGACTGGTCGATTCGGGAGAAGTTCCCGAAAAGATATTGCCTGGTGTGAGAGCCTTGAGTGATTTTTATCTTGATTTTCTGAAGAAAGAAAAAGAGGTTGACTGGGTTTTCTTCTCGCCGGCGGCAGATATGGCTCCTGGAGTACGTACAGGCAGATATCGCCTGGGGAAAGATGAGATGATTGTGGATATGGTAGGTAACAGTCATATATCTGTGGAAGATTATGCGGCTGCATGATTGATGAGCTTGAGAAGCCGGAGCATCATCAGGAGCGTTTCACCATAGGGTACTGAGCGGACGGTATTTTTCAAGGAAATTGAGATATAGCTTTGCACATCCCCGGGCATCGGAAAGTGCTTCGTGGTGTTTAAGTTCGATGCCTTCCCGTTCGCAACAGGCGCTTAGGTTGACCGGCTTGTATCCTAAAGAACGATAGATGCGGCAGGTACATTCCCAACGTTCAGGAAGCGATAACTCATCATAATCCAGTCCGTACATCCGCATGGTATTCTTCAGTACATTGCGGTCGAATTGTTCATTGTGCGCAACTACTACTTTGCCTTGTAAGCGTTTTTTGACTTCGGGATAGATGGCATGAAATCCCGGGAGTGACTCTGTCATTCCCGGCGTTATTCCATGTACAAGCATATTTGCACGCCAATATTCATTCTCCGGTGGTTGAATCAGGCTGTAATATTCGTCTGTAATCTCTCCGTCTGTAACGGTAACGATACCTACCGCACAAGCACTTTCCATGTATCCTGTGGCGGTTTCAAAGTCAATGGCGGCAAATGATAAATTCATCAGATTCGATCGAGAACTGTTTTAATTAATGTATCGATGGTGTTCTTATAGCCTGTGTTCGCTTCTTTGATCAAGCGGTTAGCTATAACCATACAAACGGTCATGGCTTTGTGTCCCATCAGCTTGCTGAGGCCGGCAAGGGCGGAACTCTCCATTTCGAAGTTGGTTATCTTGTAACCTTTATATTCAAACTTTTCGATTTTATCATTCTGCTTAGGGTCCGCCAAGGGAACACGGAGTTCGCGTCCTTGCGGTCCGAAGAAACCACCGGCTGCAATAGTAACACCGCGCACCATATCTTCTTGCGCAATACGGTCTATTAATTCTGCATTGGCATCAATAACATAAGGTGCAGGAGCACACATGTTACCGGACCAACCCATGTGATTCAGAAATGCCCGTTCAAAGGAAGGTCACAAACAGCATTGCGTCCGGCATAGAAGTTCAACAGTCCGTCAAAGCCGATTGACTTTTCAGAACAGACGAATGTGCCGACCGGTGTGTTGGGTTGCAATCCTCCGCATGTACCGATGCGAACTAACTCTAAAGAGCGGAGGTGCTCTTTTTCTTCCCGAGTCTGGAAGTCGATATTTGCCAAAGCATCCAATTCATTGACTACGATATCGATATTGTCACAACCGATACCGGTAGAAACGACAGTTATCCGTTTGCCTTTATAAGTTCCGGTAACCGTTTTAAATTCGCGGCTTTCCACTTCACATTCTTTATTTTCGAAGTGAGAAGCTACGAGTGCCACCCGTCCGGGATCACCTACCAATATTACTTTGTCTGCCAACCATTCCGGCTTTACATGCAAATGGAATACCGAACCGTCTTCGTTGATAATTAATTCGGAGGAAGGAAAATACTTTTTCATGTTATTGAAAGGTTTTAGTTTAATAAATATGTTCACCACAAACTACATGGATTAACCGCTTGTTTCCCGAGATTGTTCTCTCCGGCGGTTATACTGCTCTCTGTTGTTTGTGGTGAAATGCTTTCTCTAATCGCTCAACGGTTTACTGGTAGCTCCACCGATAGGTTTAGCTATGTTTTCACGCATTGATGTATCAGCTTGAATATTTTTCATTTTATAATAATCCATAATGCCGAGATTTCCACTACGGAAAGCTTCAGCCATGGCCTTTGGAACTTCCGCTTCTGCCTGAATTACATTAGCACGGGCCTCTTCCGCTTTGGCTTTCATTTCTTGTTCGGTAGCCACAGCCATTGCGCGGCGTTCTTCCGCTTTTGCCTGCGCGATATTCTTGTCGGCATTTGCCTGGTCTATTTGCAGGGCAGCACCAATATTCTTACCTATATCAATATCAGCGATATCAATAGAGAGAATTTCAAATGCAGTACCGGCATCGAGTCCTTTGCGCAGCACTAGTTTTGATATGGAATCAGGATTCTCAAGTACTGACTTATGGTTTTCAGAGGAACCGATTGACGAAACGATACCTTCACCTACACGTGCCAGGATTGTATCTTCGCCGGCACCACCCACCAATTGGCGAATATTGGCACGTACCGTCACACGTGCTTTGGCAATCAGCTGGATACCGTCTTTCGCAACAGCTGTTACGGGTGGTGTGTCGATAACTTTAGGATTAACCGACATCTGCACGGCTTCGAAGACATCGCGACCTGCAAGATCAATTGCAGTAGCCATTTGGAATGGAAGTTCGATATTGGCCTTCGATGCAGATACCAATGCATGGACTACCCGTTCTACGTGTCCGCCTGCCAGATAGTGTGCTTCAAGTTCATCACGGGTGATGTTGCTCAGACCTGCTTTATGTGCTTCAATCATACCCGGTACGATGATGTATGGCGGAACATTACGGATACGCATCAGAAAAAGTTGTACCAAAGAGATATTAACTCCTGATACTTTGGCTGATAGCCATAGGAAAAAAGGTACATAATGAAAGAAAAGAACCAGGAAGATAATACCTCCCGCTATCAAGAAGATAGTCAGATACATAGGTTCGACATTCATAATTGTGCTTGATTTTAAGTGAATATTAGGATTTTAATTTTTCGACAAAGATTATTCCATCAGTGATCCGATTGACAACAATCGGAGTTTTTTCATTCAGTAATCCGTCCATTGACTTGACTTCTATGATATTGCCATTGATTTCAGCATTGCCAATTTGAGCCAGTCGGGTAATCGTGATACCTGTATCGCCAACTTTTACTTTTTCGGCAGCGCTTCGGTCTATTTTGGATGTTATGTCTTTCTTCAATGCCAATTTATCCAAGGTTTTCGACCGCATGAACCAGACAAGCGAGCCGATACAGGCAATTCCCGATATAATAAGTGTTATAAACCCTGCACCTGTTCCCAGGTTAGCAAAAGCATAATAGTTTGCATAGATAATGCAGACCAAAGCTGAAATACCGGCGAGGCTGATACCCGGAATTACGAACAGTTCAACTAAAAAGAGTATTACTGCGGCGGCTATCAGTGCAATGATGATCAGTACATCCATAGTTTGTTATTTTAAGTTTTGTTTTTCTGCATTCCGGACTTCAATAGCCTGTTTATCCAGTTCTTCTGACATCTGAAGTACCCTCTTCTCAAGATCGCGGATAGCCGGTGCCATTTTACTTTGTTCGTCTTTATTAGACCGTGCGAATCCTTCACGCTGGCTTTTCAGTTTACCGGTTTGCTGGCGGTAATCTTTTTCCATCTGTTCATATTTCAGGTACAGTTGTTTGGCTTTTGGAGACTTGAAATCCGTTAAGTGATGGTAGGTAGAGTGGTCATCAATGATAAATTCAAAATCAAAGTTTTGTTCTACAGCCGGTTTATGGTTGATAACCGCTTCAAGTCGTTGACGGGCATCATCCACTATTTTAGAGTCTTTCCAAGTGCTCTCTAGAGAATGGAGCTGGGCTAGTTCAATCATTTTTTCCGGTTCCATAGCTTCGTAGTTGTAAGTTCGTTTAGAATCATTGGGTACGAATACGTAGATACAAACTTTATCTTCAGGTTGATACCTGTCAGAAGCAAACCATCCTAAATTATTATATTCATCAATGACATACATGTAGTCGTTATAAGGTGAGTTGAAAGGCATACCCACGTTTTCCGGTACCAGATAGGTATCAGTGTTTGTGTTATATCGGGTTACAAAAATGTCATATCCTCCATGGAGCCATCACCATCCGAGGCATAATAAATGGTCACTCCATCCGACAGGACATACGGATAATTGGCATTTCCGGAGGCGTTGATACTTCCCGGAAGTGGTTTTCCCTGACTCCACTCGTCCAGCATCTTGGTTTTAGACAGAATATTCAGACTCTCTTCTCCCTGCTCGCTGTAGTAAATACGGTTTCCGATTTCTGTTTCGTAAACTGTTCCCGGATGATAGCCTTTCGTCTTGAAATAGTCATTGTAAGTGAAGAGCTTTCCAGATTCTTCACTAATTTTATAAGCTTTGAGGAAATTGGCTTTGTCTATTACAAAACTGTCAATAACACATACGTCTTCCACCCCTTTCAGCATGCGAAGGTTTCCTTTAGCCTTTTCTAAAAGCTGCTCGGCTTCTTCTGTCGGTTTTTTGCGTTTAGACAAGTCTGCAATGTATTCTTCGTAGCAATCTACTGCATCTTGAAAGCGGTATAAATCATTATAAGTCTGAGCCAGATATAGCTGTCCGCTCGGAATGCGTTTCTTTACTGCCGTCTCCAGGTATTTTAGGGCCTCGGCAGCATTACCTGTTTTGAGGCAACACACACCGTACCATAGGTTGTAATTACCGTTTGCCGGTTGCGATTTGACATATTTTTGAAAAACAGGTTTGGCTTCAGCGTATTGCCCTCTGCCATACATGCCTCTTGCTTGTTCCAAAGTTTGTGCCGATAGGCTTGTCAGGAGAAAGCATAATAGAAAGAATAGGATATTTTTTTTCTTCATAAATGGTCTTGGGTTATTATTCAGAAGTTCAAAAATACAAATTAATTGGAAATAAACCTTTTTTCTCTTCTTCTATTATGTTAATTCTTCTTTAAATCATTCTTTTCTCTTACTTTTGCAGCCGATTTTTCAAAAGAGTTATGGCACAGTTTACGGAAGAAGAGAAAACCATTCGGCGTATCGAAAAGCGTTTTAACAAAGGTATGGTTCAATATGGGTTGATTGAAGAGGGTGACAAAGTGCTTGTTGGCCTTTCAGGAGGAAAAGATTCCCTGGCATTAGTCGAATTGCTGGGCAAACGTTCGCATATTTTCAAACCTCGTTTTTCGGTGGTAGCTGTACATGTGGTTATGAAGAATATTCCATACCAGAGTGATTGGGATTACCTCCGTGAACATGCTGAAAAGAATGGTGTTCCTTTAGTTGTTTACGAGACTTCTTTCGACCCTTCTACCGATACGCGTAAATCACCTTGTTTTCTCTGTTCATGGAACCGGAGGAAAGCTCTGTTTACTGTGGCTAAAGAGCAGGGTTGCAATAAAATAGCCCTTGGACACCATATGGACGATATTTTGGAAACTTTATTAATGAACATTACCTATCAGGGTGCATTCAGTACAATGCCACCACGTTTGGTAATGAACAAATTTGATATGACCATTATTCGCCCGATGTGCTGGTGCATGAAGCGGATTTGTTGGAGTTGGCGCAAATAAGGGATATCGCAAGCAAGTGAAAAATTGTCCTTATGAATCCCAATCGAGCCGTAGCGATATGAAGGGGATACTCCGACAATTGGAAAAGATGAATCCGGAGGCTCGGTACAGTCTGTGGGGGAGCATGACAAATGTACAGGAAGAATTGTTACCCAAAGAAGTGGAGTTTTAATTTTGAATAAAATATGAAAGGTATTTATGCTATTTCGTTGTTAGTCGTTTCCAACATTTTTATGACATTTGCCTGGTACGGGCATTTGAAGCTACAGGAAACAAAAATAATCAGTAATTGGCCTTTGTATGGCGTGGTTTTGTTTTCATGGGTGATTGCGTTGGCTGAGTATTCTTGTCAGGTTCCTGCCAACCGGCTGGGGTTCAGCGGAAACGGAGGGCCGTTTTCATTGATGCAACTTAAAATTATCCAAGAGGTGATCACACTGATTATATTTACCGTTTTTTCTACCTTATTATTTAAAGGGGAGTCACTGCATTGGAATCATGTGGCAGCTTTTGTCTGCTTGATAGCAGCGGTATATTTCGTGTTTATGAGGTAGGCGGTTTGTGCCGGTATGGGGTGTCAAAAGCATTTGGTTTGATATGCAAATAGATGTATTTGTTATCCTATCCGTTTATACCATTTAAAGCAGTTTGTTTTTCTTAGTATCTTTAGTGAAAATGGTAGGGAGCTTATCTTGAACCACATGCCCGGGTATGTGGGTTCGTGAACCTGCGTACCCGAGTTGAGATAAAGATGCTTTAAAAAGAGATAATATGCTTATTGATAATGCGTTATTCTTGCTTCGGAATCAACTTGCTTTTTGGGTAATTTCTGTGCCGGTCATTCTGAATACCTGCTCCCATGGGGCCGGTTATGGGAGCAGGTATTCACGCTATTTGTCAAGATATTGCTTCATGTTCTTTGTAAAATAGCTTTTCACCTCCCCTTTTTCATCACTGTAGATAAAATAAGCACCTATGTTGGGGTGTGATTTTGTAAAAGCTTCCGCTTCATCCAGCCCCATTACCATAAAAGCTGTGGCTAATGCGTCGGCAGTCATACAATCGTCGGCAACTACGGTTGCTGAAAGAATATTATGTTGAACCGGATATCCGGTACGTGGGTCGATGGTGTGGGCATACTTCTTGCCATCTTTGTAGTAAAAGTTGCGATAGTTTCCGGAAGTTGCTATACCTACATTGGTCAGTTTTAATGTTGTTTGTATCTCTTGGTTAAGCGACAAGGAATCGTCTACAGGCTTGTTTATGCCGATTCTCCATGCTTCCTCTTTGGGATTCACCCCTTTTACCACCAGTTCGCCACCTATATCTACCATATAGTTTTTGATACCTTTGCTATCCAAATACCGGGCTACTACATCTACGGAATATCCTTTGGCTACAGCACTACAACTTAGCATCACCCGAGGGTCTTCTTTGATCACTTTGCCGTTTTCCAGTTTAACTTTTTGGTATCCTGTGATTTGGAGTAGACTATCTATCATGATCGAGTCGGGGAAGGCTCCTTTTTTGAAACCGAATCCCCAGGCATTGGCTAATGGGGCTACTGTGATATCGAAAGCTCCGCGAGTTTCGGCTGAGATCTCCATAGATCGGTTAAAACAGGTTTGGAAGAAAGTGTCTGTGACGATTTCTTCATTACGATTAACACGGGTAATGACAGATGTATCATTGAATGGAGAAAGTGAACCGTCGAATTTTTTTAATTCGGCATCGATCTCCGCTTTCAGATTGCCGTCATATTGATAGGTAATATTATATACTGTGCCGAATACAAGCCCATTGATACTGTTGTAAGGTATTTGTTTATTTCGTTGGGCTAGTATCCAAATTGTTCCCAACAGCAGGATAGCCAGCCAAATGAAGCTTTTTCTTGTTTTCTTTTCCATAATAAGTAAAAAGTAAGTAAGCAACAAATCTGTTTATGATTACACAGCCTTTTGTTGTTTGAGGTTGATAGCTAATTATTAAAAAATAAGTGTTCGATTAATATTTTCGTTCCAATAAGGATCAGTATGATTCCTCCCCATAATTCAGCACGAAGTTTTCTGGCAATGCCGCATCCGAAGCGAATGCCGAAGATTAATCCTATAAGGGACATAAAAAAAGAAACAAATCCGATGATCCTGCCGGGTAAAGGATAGACGAACAGCTTTTGATACCCAGAAAAGCAAAGGATACTCCTACGGCCAATGCATCAATGCTGGTTGCAACGGCCATTGTTATCACTACTTTCAGGCTTGCAGGGTTAAATCTTTGGCAGCAATCTTCTTCTTTAAAAGATTCTTTGATCATTCGTCCGCCTAGAAAGGCCAGAATAGCAAAGGCAATCCAGTGATCGACCGATTCGATAAGGTGGCTGAATGTGCTTGCTCCTAACCACCCCAATAAAGGCATTATAGCCTGGAAAAGTCCGAAAAAAAATGCCATGATGAGCATAGGCCGCCATTGAATACGCCTTAAAATAATACCACTTGCAATAGAGACAGCGAGGCAATCCATCGCTAAACCAATTGCAAGTAGCCAAATCTCTAATCCTGTCATGTCGTTAAAATGGTAATTTATAAATCAGTGTATATGTGATACCTATGTTTGAGGAGTCATATTCACCAAAACCCGGTACATACCATGGATTTCCATGTTCGCTGATCGAGCCCGCTGTTTTAAATTTAAAGCGTAAGGTCCATCCCATATAGAAGCTTTTATAGATTTGAACATTGACTCCGGCCACCAGTTCAAGCCATTGCATGTTAGATTTCAGTCCGTTGTAATGATAAGGTACGCTTCCTCCCCAAATGCCGTCTATCAATCCGGGATTAGCCATACTGCCTCCATAAATAGGGTCAGAAAAAGGTGTACTTGAGATGTCGTACTTGAAACTGCTAAATCCATAACGTAGTCCTACATACAAATATTCTTTAACAACATTATAGTCAGCCCCAACGCGAAAATAAGGAGCGGCACTTTTATAATGGATACCGGTATCACTCCAGGTATCTGTTTGTCCGAAACCGATTTCTACTGTAGGAATAAATTTCTTTTTTAAGTTTACTCTCACATTTACCTCAGAACTTAGAAAATCTCCTCCGAGTAGTTTACTGCCCAATCCGAATAAGTCCACACCGACATACGTTCCATTGTAAAAGGGAATCGTATCCGCTTTTATCTCCTCTTTTGCTTTCTGCTTGACAGCAGGACGTGCACCGGGTCTTTGCTGTTGTGCTTGGAGCGGAAGGCTGAATAAGAGGCACAGCAGGCTAACGATTGTAGCGGTAGAATATTTTGAGATTTTCTGTTCCATTAATGTTAGCTGCATTTGATTTGATATATAGAGAGTCTATGCTATGATATTTCTTTTTATTGGTTTCCGTATAATCAATCGGATGAATACTGATGATATTTTGTTTCATACTGTATCCGCAATCCATCGACTGAAAGTAAGGAGTATTGGTTTGCAGGATCACCATTGTATCTCTTAACAACCGGGTGTAATGAAACACAAGAATAGTCGAGTCACTTGTATAGCGTAGTGGGAGAGCGATATCATGTACCTTTTTCTGGTTATTGATGATTATTGAATCAGTTCCGAATGCTGTCACACTCAATGAATCGAGGGTGTCATTCAGTACAGCCTTGGTTTCCGGATTGATGGTATACATTTTGGCGTAGACCATCGGGCGTCCGGTCATGGAGCAATCACTCTCTTCCGAGCAAGCCGAAAGGATAGCACCCGTTAGTGGATAGGCTACCATCAGGAAGAGTACCAGTTTTATTAATTTTTTCATCGTACAGGTTTCATTAATCGTTCGTTATATTATTTTTTCTATCTGATAATTATTGCGTTCCGGGGCGTTGCGTGAAATCAGTTCGCCAAGAAATCCTGCCAAAAAGAGTTGTGTTCCAATAATCATGGCAGTCAACGACAGATAGAAATAGGGAGAATCTGTTACCAGCCGATAAGGCATACCGTGATTCATACTATATAATTTACTGGCTCCGACAATAACCACTGAAATGAATCCCAGTATAAACATCAATGAGCCTAATAAACCGAAAAAGTGCATTGGTTTAATTCCAAACTTTGAGAGGAACCAAAGAGAGATTAAATCGAGATATCCGTTAAAGAAGCGATTCCATCCTCCAAATTTAGTTTTTCCGAATTTACGTGCTTGATGGTGCACCACCTTTTCGCCTATTTTCTGGAATCCGGCATTCTTAGCCAGATACGGGATGTAGCGATGCATCTCTCCGTATACTTCGATGTTTTTTACAACAGCTTTGCGATAAGCTTTCAATCCGCAATTAAAGTCGTGCAGATTATGAATCCCTGAAACTTTACGTGCCGTGGCATTAAATAGTTTGGTAGGTAGAGTTTTCGACAGCGGGTCGTATCTTTTCTGTTTATAGCCTGAAACAAGGTCATATCCGTCTTCAGTAATCATACGGTATAATTCCGGTATTTCATCGGGACTATCCTGTAGGTCGGCATCCATCGTGATCACCACATTTCCTTCGGCACGTTCAAAGCCACAGTACAGAGCCGGGGATTTTCCGTAATTTCGTCGGAATTTGATCCCTTTCACAGTGGACGACTGTTTCTGAAGCTCTTCGATAATTTCCCAAGAACGGTCGGTACTACCATCATTTACAAAGATAACTTCGTATGAAAAGCCATTGGCCTTCATCACTCTTTCAATCCAGGCAAAAAGCTCCGGAATGGATTCTTCTTCATTGAACAATGGTACGACAACAGATATATCCATTTTACTTATAAATTAGATATTACAAACTATAGAGGTTGCACCTCCGGTGATTTGGGCTTTCTCATCACAAACAAGGCAGTGGGGACAGCCAATATGCTGCCATAGAACACATTCTGTGACATCAGTTGCATAGTAATGTCTATCGGTGTCAATGTACTGATCATTTCCATCACTTCTTTCAGTTGGCTGATGTACCTTCTATTCCCGGTACTTCTTTATTGGTCAGTTCGTCAAACATTCCCATGTAAGTGTTTACAATGAAACCATGGTCGATGAACCGGAAATAAATGTAGTGGCCACTGCCGTGAGGAGTGCCGCAAACATATACATAAAAACGATGAATACCCATGCTTGCAGGAAGCGGATCGAGCCGCCACATACTTTGTCACGATAGGTACGTGCATAATAATATCCCATGAACGGAACTCCTAAAGTAAGCCCGAAAAACAGGAATAAAAGAAACGGAATGGACAATCCCAATGGGAATAGAATGAACTTAAGTATCCAGTATACTCCCATATAGGTGCCAAAATGCATGGCATATTTTTGTAAGTTACTTCTGCTTTCTGTCATTTTATTAATAAATAGCGCACAAAGGTACAAATAATATTGTTTGGTATGGAATTTATGCCTGTTAAAGTTAATAAAGCTATCCGGTCAGAAAAAAAACATTTTTTTTTCGATTTTAAATATCTGAAAAGTAGGAGTTTACCGGTAAAGCATGCAAAAAAGTACCGATCCCCTATTGCAGGTTTAATAAAAATACCTACCTTTGCACCCGGGTAAGTCCTATACGGCCAGCTCCCTTCGAATCCTCCAGGGCTTGATCGCAGCAAGGTAGTTGGTTGTAGCGGCGCGATATAGTAAGCTTACCCACTTGCCTCTTTAGCTCAGTTGGCCAGAGCACGTGATTTGTAATCTCGGGGTCGTTGGTTCGAATCCGACAAGAGGCTCAAAAAAGGAAAAGCATCTCGGCACTGCGGGGTGCTTTTTTGCGTTTATTCTTCTGATGGTTCATGAAAAAGGAAAGGGATGAACCTGTTTTGTTTATGATACATCCCTTTTCGCATTTACATTCAATTATTATAAATAACTAACCTTTTATCATGCTATGCTATCATGATTTTGTTTAGCCTTTTACTACAATTCGTTTATATCCGTATACGGCGCGGTCTCCCAACTCTTCTTCAATACGAAGCAGCTGATTGTATTTTGCCATACGGTCCGAACGACTTAGAGAACCGGTCTTGATTTGTCCGCTGTTGGTTGCTACGGCAATATCTGCAATGGTTGCATCTTCTGTTTCGCCTGAGCGGTGTGAAGTGACCGTTGTATATCCATGGCGGTGTGCCATTTCAATAGCGTTCAGTGTTTCTGTCAGTGAACCGATTTGATTAACCTTGATCAGGATAGAGTTAGCGCAACCCTTTTCAATACCTTTTGCCAGGAAGTCAACGTTAGTTACGAATAAATCGTCGCCTACCAACTGACAGCGATCCCCGATGCGTTGAGTCAATTTCTTCCAGCCTTCCCAGTCATTTTCGCTCATACCATCCTCAATGGAATCAATCGGATATTCGTTGATAAGTTTTTCCAAATAGTCAATTTGTTCGTCAGCTGTACGTTTTTTGCCTTTTTCACCTTCAAATTTGGTGTAATCGTAAATACCGTCATGATAGAATTCGGAAGAGGCGCAGTCCATGCCAATCATTACATCTTTGCCCGGTTCGTAGCCTGCAGCTTTGATAGCGGCAAGAATAGAGTTAAGTGCATCTTCTGTTCCTTCCAGGTTGGGAGCAAAACCGCCTTCATCACCAACAGCTGTACTCAGACCACGGTCTTTCAATACTTTTTTCAAAGCATGGAATACTTCGGCACCCATGCGCAACCCTTCTTTAAAAGAACTTGCACCTACCGGACGGATCATAAACTCCTGGAAGGCTATCGGAGCATCACTGTGTGAGCCTCCATTAATGATGTTCATCATTGGTACAGGCAATACATACGTATTCGTACCTCCGATGTATCTGTAAAGAGGAATATCGAGATAGTTGGCAGCAGCTTTAGCTACGGCAAGCGAAACACCCAGAATAGCGTTGGCACCCAGTTTGGCTTTTGTCTTTGTTCCATCCAATGCCAACATGGCATGATCAATGCCTATTTGGTCGAGGGCCGACATACCGATCAGATGCGGAGCAATGACTTTATTGACGTTCTCTACTGCTTTCTGTACACCCTTGCCGCCATAACGATGTTTATCACCGTCGCGGAGTTCAAGCGCTTCGTGTTCACCGGTCGATGCACCCGATGGAACGGATGCACGTCCCATAATGCCTGATTCCAATACTACGTCTACTTCTACTGTAGGGTTACCTCTTGAGTCGAGAATTTCTCGTCCTGTAATT
>ENA-OQIG01000013-OQIG01000013.1-human-gut-metagenome-genome-assembly--contig:-NODE-13-length-110849-cov-12.032604_pt1 | contig 110849 bp, 111 predicted proteins | sample MGYA00242576_ERZ504741 | MGnify/ENA primary metagenome ERZ504741 (study PRJEB26092, sample SAMD00036436) | human gut metagenome | host: Homo sapiens | study: EMG produced TPA metagenomics assembly... | reverse complement strand
AAAATAAAAAAATTCTTCCTAAACATGAGCAGTGCTCTGTGCCGAAAGGCATGGGGCACTGTTTTATGGTACGGGAAATTTGGCTTTGGCGGAAGATGTTTGAATAAAATATTCGCTGGCAGAACAGTTCTTGTTACCGTTCACACCATTCCCCACCTATCCATGCGCAATCGTCGTGCTTGCGCACTCCAGTTCTGGACAGATTTACAGAAAATTTTTAGTATGCTACAATAAAAATTAACAGCTAGAAAAACAAGAAAGATACTTGGGAGGAACTGACATGGAAAAGTGGTTTGTGTCCATGAAGAAAGCGGATTTTACGCAGATTGCGGAAAAATATCATATTTCCCCGATCATCGCGCGCCTGATCCGAAACAGGGATATTTTAGGCGATCAGAATATTGACTATTATTTAAATGGAACGATTGCAGATCTGCACGATGGGATGCTGATGAAAAATATGGATACGGCAGTGGAGATTCTGGAGGAAAAAATCCGGGAAGGCGAAAAAATCCGTGTGATCGGAGATTATGATATCGACGGAGTCAATGCGACGTATATTTTGAAAACAGGATTAGAAAGTCTGGGAGCTTTGGTGGATACGGATATTCCGGATCGGATGAAGGATGGATACGGCCTCAATCAGATGCTCATTGACAGGGCATTGGAGGACGGTGTAGATACGATCATTACCTGTGACAATGGGATCGCAGCCGCTTCAGAGATTGCTTACGGGAAAGCGCAGGGGATGACGATCATTGTGACAGATCACCATGAAGTACCTTATCTAGAAGCAGGAGGAGAGAAAGAATATCTGATTCCCGATGCAGATGCAGTGGTCAACCCGCATTTACCGGGAGATCCTTATCCGTTTAAAGGTCTGTGCGGTGCGGCAGTTGTGTATAAAGTGGTGGAAGCGTTATATAATGTCATGGGGCAGGATGCAGATGATGTAGATTTTCTGATGGAAAATGTGGCGATTGCGACCGTGGGGGATGTGATGGATCTGGTGGATGAGAACCGGATTTTTGTAAAACAGGGGCTGGAAATGCTGAAACGCACGCAAAATGAAGGTCTGAAAGCATTGATGGAATGCACGCAGGTACCGATAGAGAGATTGTCTGCCTATCACATCGGATTTGTCATCGGACCATGTATCAATGCGAGCGGGCGACTGGATACGGCAAAGCGGGCATTGGAGCTCCTTGAGGTGAAGAACAGAAGAGAAGCTGTCATGATGGCAGAAGATTTAAAAGCATTGAATGACAGCCGTAAGGAAATGACAGAAAAAGGGGTAGAGCAGGCAGTTGAACAGATCGAGACAACGGATTTGAAAGAGGATCGAGTACTGGTCGTGTATCTGCAGGACTGTCATGAGAGTATTGCGGGGATCATTGCCGGAAGACTGAAAGAAAAATATTATAAGCCGGTGTTTGTTCTGACGCAGGGAGAACATGGCGTCAAAGGGTCGGGGCGTTCCATTGAAAGCTACCATATGTTTGAGGAAATGTGCAAATGCAGGGCGTTATTCACAAAATTCGGAGGCCATAAGCTGGCGGCAGGGCTATCTCTGGAAGAGGAGAATGTGGAACGTTTCCGCAGAACGATCAATGAACTCTGTGAGCTGACCAGTCAGGATCTGATGCCGAAGGTATCCATTGACATGCAGCTTCCTCTTGCGTATGTAACAGAAGAGCTGATTGAAGAACTGGAACTTCTGGAGCCTTTCGGGAAAGGAAATACAAAGCCGTTGTTTGCGGAAAAAAACTTAAAAGTACAGAATCTCCGTGTGATCGGGAAGAATCAGAATGTCCTGAAATTTCAGGTTCTGGATCGAAATGGACGGAAAATGGAGGCGATCTATTTCGGAGAGGTACAGGAGTGTATGGAGTATCTGCAGGGAAAAGAAGAGGTGGCGCTGACATTTTATCCGTCGGTCAATGAATACAGAGGAAACAAAAGCATACAGATTACAGTGGTAAATTATCAATAATGATGATATACTAATCCATATGGAATTTTACGATAAAAAGAAAAGGGGGATTTGATATGGCAGGTACGCTGGAATATGAACTTCTGAATAAAAATCTGGAAATGGTGGATGGCCATGCCGTGAAAGCACCTGAAGATTATCAAAACCCTGAGCAGTTATATGAAGCGTTGATTGCAAGGGTAAGAAAGTATCATCCATCCGCAGATATTTCTCTCATCGAGAAGGCGTATAAGCTTTCCAGAGAGGCACATAAAGAGCAGGTCCGCAAGTCCGGAGAGCCTTATATCATTCATCCGCTCTGGGTGGGGATCATTCTGGCGGATCTGGAGATGGATAAGGAGACGATCGTGGCAGGAATGCTCCATGATACGGTTGAAGATACAGAGATGACAGTGGAGGATATTACAAGAGAGTTTGGCGAAGAGGTAGCGCTGCTTGTAGATGGAGTCACAAAGCTGGGTCAGTTGTCTTATTCTAAGGATAAATTGGAAGTGCAGGCAGAAAACCTGCGCAAGATGTTTCTTGCCATGGCAAAAGATATCCGTGTGATCATTATCAAGCTGGCAGACCGCCTGCACAATATGAGAACGCTGGAGTTTATGGTTCCGGCAAAACAGAAGGAAAAAGCCAGAGAGACGATGGATATCTACGCTCCGATCGCGCAGAGGCTGGGTATTTCCAAAATCAAGACAGAGCTGGATGATCTTTCTTTAAAATATTATCAGCCGGAAGTGTATTTCCAGCTGGTAAAGGATTTAAATGAGAGAAAGACAGAGCGGGAAGAGTTTGTGCAGCAGATCGTGGCAGAGGTCTCTCACCATATGGAGAATGCCCATATTCAGGCAAAGGTATATGGAAGAGTGAAGCATTTCTTCAGTATTTACAAAAAGATGGTCAATCAGAATAAGACTCTGGATCAGGTGTATGATCTGTTTGCCGTGCGCATTATCGTAGATTCGGTCAAAGACTGTTATGCGGCGTTGGGTGTGATCCATGAGATGTATACACCGATTCCGGGGCGATTCAAAGACTATATCGCCATGCCGAAAGCGAATATGTACCAGTCTTTGCATACGACTCTGATGGGGCCGGCAGGACAGCCGTTTGAAATTCAGATCCGTACAGAGGAGATGCACAAGACGGCAGAGTACGGTATTGCGGCCCATTGGAAATATAAGGAGAGCGGCGGTTCGGCTAAGAATAATAAGAGCCGTGAGGAAGAAAAGTTAAGCTGGCTTCGGCAGATTCTGGAGTGGCAGAGGGATATGTCGGACAACAGAGAGTTTTTGAGTCTCTTAAAAGGCGATCTGGATCTGTTTGCAGAAGATGTGTACTGTTTCACTCCGAACGGAGATGTGAAGAACCTGCCGAACGGTTCTACTCCGGTGGATTTTGCCTATGCAATCCACAGTGCAGTGGGCAACAAGATGGTAGGTGCACGTGTCAACGGCAAGCTGGTCAATATTGATTACAAAATCCAGAACGGAGACCGTATTGAGATTCTGACATCTCAGAATTCCAAAGGTCCGAGCCGGGACTGGCTGAGCATCGTAAAGAGCACACAGGCAAAGAATAAGATCAATCAGTGGTTTAAGCATGAGTTTAAAGAAGAGAATATTATTCGAGGAAAAGAGCTGATTGCCGCATACTTTAAATCCAAGTCGATCGCACAGGCGGATATCATGAAGCCAAAATATCTGCAGATCGTCCAGAGAAAGTATGGATTCCGGGATTGGGATGCAGTTCTGGCAGCAATCGGACACGGTGGACTAAAGGAAGGTCAGGTAGTCAACCGTCTGGTAGAAGAGTATGGAAAAGATCACAAAAAAGAGATTACGGATGCGACGATCCTGGAGAAGATTTCTGAGGCAAACAATCAGAAGGTGCATATTGCAAAATCAAAGAGCGGGATCGTGGTTAAGGGAATCGATGACATGGCGGTGCGCTTCTCCAAGTGCTGCAATCCGGTTCCGGGTGATGAAATCGTAGGATTTGTGACCAGAGGAAGAGGTATGACGATCCACCGTACAGATTGTGTGAATATGCTGCATCTGTCTGCTGTGGAGCGGGAGCGTCTGATCGATGCAGAGTGGGAGAATAATGCAGAGACGGAAGGCGGAGGTCAGTATCTGGCAGAGTTGAAGATGTATGCAAACGACAGGCAGGGACTGCTTCTGGATGTAACAAAGGTATTTACAGAAGAAAAGATCGATGTCAGATCTATGAATACACGAACCAGCAAAAAAGGAACTGCTACACTGGAAATGGGATTTATTGTAAAGGGCAGAGAACAGCTGAATCTTATCATAAAAAAACTGCGCAATGTAGAAGGAGTTCTGGATATTGAACGGACAGCGGGGTAGAGAAAAATGAGAATCAAAAAATTTGTGATCGGAATGGTCGGCACCAACTGTTATGTGGTGTACAATGAAAATACAAAAGAATGTTTTGTTGTGGATCCGGCGGCACCATCTGCGCCGCTTGTCGAATTTATCCAGACAGAAGGTCTTCAGTTGCAGGGAATTCTCCTGACACATGGTCATTTTGATCATATTATGGGAATTGACACACTGCGCAGGGAATGGTCAGTTCCTGTCTATGCCAGTGCACTGGAGCAGAAGGTTCTGACAGATGCCAATGTGAATCTGTCTGTTGCATATGGAGCGGGCTATGTGTTTGCGGACGCCAAGTTTCTGGAAGATGGGGCATCTCTCGCACTTGCAGGATATCAGATCCGTATGATCTCCACTCCGGGGCATACGGCGGAGGATGCTGTTATTATATAGAAGAAGAGGAGGTTCTTTTCAGCGGAGATACACTGTTTGCAGGCTCTGTTGGAAGAACAGATTTTCCGACAGGCAGTATGAGTACACTGGTGCGTTCGGTAAAAGAGCGATTGCTGAGCCTTCCGGAAGATACACAGGTGTATCCGGGACATATGGAGGCAACAACGATCGGATTTGAAAAGGAGAATAATCCGTTTTTGTAAGAAAACGGAAGAGAAATATGATGATACAGATCAGCAGTAAAGATACGTTATATATGTATAATTTATATCATATTGTGAAGGCTTTTTTCCCGAATGAGGAGATCAGCCAGAATCTGGACGAAAAGCAGGAATCTCTGGTTTCAGTGAAACTGGAAGAGAATTCTTGCTTTTATGTTCCTGTTTCAGAAATTGCAGACTGTCCGGACCGCCAGGATGGAAAGAAGAAGGTGACAAAGATTGTCTATGACTGGCTGTCAAAAGTGACCGGACGGATACTTGCCTGGGGGATGCTGACAGGTGTCAGACCGACAAAGCTGGCTATGCAGAAACTGGAAGCCGGTATGAGCCGAAAAGAAGTCTGCACATTTTAGAGCAGGAGTACGGAGTCAGTCACCAGAAGGCAGAACTTGGCATTGCGATTGCAGAGCGGGAAAAAGAGCTGCTTGGCAGACTGGACTATGAGCAGGGATTCAGTCTCTATGTAGGGATTCCGTTTTGTCCAAGCATCTGTTCGTACTGTTCTTTCAGTTCGTCCCCTCTGGCGGAGTGGAAAGACCGGGTAGATGATTATTTAAAGGCGCTCTGTCAGGAAATCCGGGCACTGGGAGAGCGGGCAGAAGAAAGAAAGCTTAATACGATCTATATCGGAGGAGGGACTCCGACAACACTGGAGGCAGAGCAACTTTTTGAGCTTTTGGATACGATACAGAAGTCGTTTTCATTTGAGTATCTGCAGGAGTTTACGATCGAGGCGGGAAGAACGGACAGCATTACAAGAGAAAAGCTGGAAGTGATGCGAAGATTTCCGGTGACCAGGATTTCTGTCAATCCCCAGACCATGCAGCAGAAAACGCTGGATCTGGTGGGAAGAAAGCATACCGTTCAGGATGTAAAAGACATTTTCCATGCAGCCAGAGAGCTTGGATTTGACAATATCAACATGGATCTGATCGCAGGACTTCCGGGAGAGACGGCGGAGGATATGAGGGATACGCTTTGTCAGATTGAAGAGCTTTTGCCGGACAGTCTGACGGTTCATGCGCTGGCGATCAAGCGGGCGGCGAAGTTCGGCCAGGAGCAGCGCAAGATTGATCTGCATTCTGAGATCGAACAGATGGTAGAAGAGAGTGCCAGGGCGGCAGAACGCATGGGACTTGTGCCGTATTATCTGTACCGGCAGAAAAATATTGCGGGAAATTTTGAAAATGTTGGATATGCAAAGGTTGACAAAGCCGGAATATACAATATACTTATTATGGAAGAAAAACAGACGATCCTTGCAGCCGGGGCAGGTGCCTCCACAAAGATCGTGCTTCCGGAGAAGATCCGTCTGGACAATGGACGGGAGACGAATCTGATCCGCATAGAAAATGTGAAAAATATTACGGAGTATGAAAGCCGTATTGATGAGATGATAGAGAGAAAAGGAGAATGGTTATGGCGCTGAAAAAGAAACCGGTAACCGGAATGAAAGATATGATGCCGGCGGAGATGGAGATCCGCGATTATGTGATCGGACAGATCAAAGAGACATACCGCGCATTTGGGTTCTCATCCATTGAGACTCCATGTGTAGAGCACATTGAAAATCTCTGCAGCAAACAGGGCGGAGACAATGAAAAACTGATCTTCAAGATTTTAAAAAGAGGAGAAAAGCTGAAGATCGAAGAAGCAAAAGAAGAAAAAGATGTTGTGGACGGAGGACTTCGTTACGATCTGACAGTACCGCTGTCCAGATACTATGCGAACAATGCAAATGAACTGCCGTCTCCGTTTAAAGCACTTCAGATGGGAAATGTCTGGAGAGCGGACAGACCGCAGAGAGGACGATTCCGTCAGTTTATGCAGTGTGATATCGATATTCTGGGAGAGCCAGGTAATCTGGCAGAGATCGAGCTGATCCTGGCAACGACGACGCTGCTTGGAAAACTGGATTTTAAAAACTTTACGATCCGTATCAATGACAGAAGAATCTTAAAAGCAATGGCAGCATACAGCGGATTTGCAGAGAGTGATTATGAAAATGTATTCATCATCCTGGACAAGATGGACAAGATCGGTCTGGATGGTGTGGCAGCAGAATTAGAGGAAAACGGATATGCAAAAGGGTCTGTGGAAAAATATTTGCAGTTATTCAAAGAGATTACGAATGACGTGGAAGGCGTACGTTACTGTAAAGAAAAACTGGAAGGCTTTCTTGCGGATGACGCGGCGGCTTCGCTCGAGATGATTATTACAAGTGTGGAAAGTGCAAAGGAAGCGGATTTTTGCATGAAATTTGATCCGACACTGGTTCGGGGAATGTCTTACTATACAGGGACGATCTTTGAGATTTCTATGGACGAGTTCGGCGGTTCGGTAGGCGGCGGTGGACGTTATGATGAAATGATCGGAAAATTCACCGGACAGAATACACCGGCAGTCGGATTTTCCATCGGATTTGAACGGATTGTCATGCTGCTTTTAGAACGAGGATATCAGGTACCGACAGCCGCACAGAAGAAAGCATTTCTGATCGACAAGAAGATGCCGAAGGAAGGCATGCTCAAGATCCTAAATCTGGCAAAAGCAGAGCGCGCACTTGGAAAACAGGTGATGATCGTCAACATGAAGAAAAATAAAAAGTTCCAGAAAGAACAGCTGATGGAACAGGGATATACAGAGATTGTAGACTGCTATGCTGACAATGTGGAGCAGTTGTAGAGAAGAAGGGAGAAACAGAGAAATGGCAGAATCAATGCAGGGACTCAAAAGAACACACCGATGCGGGGAACTGTCCAGTGCAAACATTGGAGAGAAAGTAACCGTCATGGGATGGGTACAGAAGAACAGAAATAAAGGCGGAATCGTATTTATGGATCTGCGTGACCGCTCCGGAATCCTTCAGATCGTATTTGAGGGAGAAGAACAGGCAGAGCTGATGGAAAAAGCTTCAAAATTAAGAAGTGAGTTTGTAGTTGCAGTTGTAGGAAATGTGGAGAAGAGAAGCGGTGCAGTCAATGAAAACCTGGCAACAGGAGAGATTGAAGTGCGTGCTGAAGAACTTCGCATCCTCTCAGAATCCGAGGTACCGCCGTTCCAGGTGGAAGAAAACAGCAAGACAAAGGAAGAGCTTCGTCTGAAATATCGTTATCTGGATTTAAGAAGACCGGATCTTCAGAGAAACCTGCGTATGAGAAGTCAGGTCACAACACTGGCACGTCAGTTTTTCGCAGAAGAAGGCTTCCTTGAGATCGAGACCCCGATCCTCGGAAAGACAACACCGGAAGGGGCAAGAGATTATCTGGTGCCTAGCCGTGTACATCCGGGAAGTTTTTACGGACTTCCACAGTCACCACAGCTTTACAAACAGCTTCTGATGTGTTCCGGATGTGACCGCTATATCCAGATCGCAAAATGTTTCCGTGACGAGGATCTTCGTGCAGACAGACAGCCGGAGTTTACCCAGATCGATATGGAGCTTTCCTTTGTGGATGTAGATGACGTGATCGAAGTCAACGAGCGTTTCCTTGCAAAACTGTTCAAGGAAGTTCTGGATGTGGATGTACAGCTTCCGATCCAGAGAATGACATGGCAGGAAGCGATGGACCGCTACGGTTCTGACAAACCGGATACCCGTTTCGGTATGGAACTGGTGAATGTGACAGAGACTGTGAAAGACAGTGAATTTGTTGTGTTCAAAGGGGCGATTGAGAACGGAGGAACAGTCCGTGGTATCAACGCAAAAGGACAGGGAGCAATGCCGCGTAAGAAGATTGACAAGCTGGTGGCATTTGCAAAAGATTTCGGTGCCAAGGGACTTGCTTATATTGCAATTCAGGAAGATGGAACCGTGAAATCCTCTTTCTCCAAATTTATGACAGAAGAAGAGATGAACAATCTGATTGCAGCAATGAACGGAGAAGCAGGAGATTTACTGCTCTTTGCGGCAGACAAGAACAAAGTTGTATGGGATGTTCTTGGAAATTTACGTCTGGAACTGGCAAAACAGATGGAACTTCTGGACAAGAATCAGTACAATTTCCTGTGGGTTACAGAATTCCCGCTGCTTGAGTGGAGCGATGAGCAGAATCGTTATCTGGCAATGCATCACCCATTCACGATGCCGATGGAAGAAGATCTGCAGTATATTGATTCCGAGCCGGGCAGAGTCCGTGCAAAAGCGTACGATATCGTCTTAAATGGAAATGAGATCGGTGGAGGAAGTGTAAGAATCTTCCAGAACGACGTACAGGAGAAGATGTTTGAGGTGCTTGGATTTACAAAAGAGCAGGCATATGAGCAGTTTGGCTTCCTTCTGGATGCATTCAAATACGGAGTACCGCCTCACGCAGGACTGGCATATGGTCTGGACAGAATGGTCATGCTGATGGCAAAAGAAGACAGTATCCGTGATGTGATGGCATTCCCGAAGATCAAAGACGCATCCTGCCTGATGACACAGGCTCCAAGTATGGCAGACAATAAACAGTTGGAAGAACTGGGACTGAAGTTGGATGTAAAAGATGTAAAAACAGAAGAATAATGTGAAGAAGTGTGCATTTTTTGAAAAATGGTGCATACAGAACGTGAATTATGGAGAGCTCTCAACTACACAAGTAGTAAGAGCTCTTTTTGTATTGCTTTTGATTTATCAAAGGAAACGGAGAGGGAACTCAAGCAGGGATTGAACTGGAAGTGGAAGAAATGCCGGGTTTTGAAAATATAAAAAAGACTGTAAATCTTTCGATCTACAGTCTCTTAAGAGCGATAGACGGGGTTCGAACCGCGACCCCGACCTTGGCAAGGTCGTACTCTACCAGCTGAGCCACTATCGCGTTTGTTTTGTGTTCCCCTCGGAACAATATATACTATACTACAGGAGTTCTTATCTGTCAACAACTTTTTTGAAAAAAAATTAATTTTTGAAATTTCTAATTGTATGTTCAAATCGTACTGTTTACACCAATCCCTGCCTGTATATTACAATATTCAAAAAGAGAATTATTCTCATCGACTTTTTTGCTATGATGTGTTAAAATCGAAAAGAATCATTCTTCAGTCCAAAAGAGGAGAATGAAATAGAGATCAAAAGGGATAAGGGAGCTAAGGAACAGGAGGAAAAGGTATGATGGCAGCAGCGATAGGAATGATAATTGTAGCATTGGCGCTTCTGATTTTTTGTGTTGCGGTAATGTGGAAAGTATTTTGTAAAGCAGGAGAACCCGGATGGCGTCATTGATCCCGTTTTATAATTTGTATGTAATGACCAGGATAACCTGGGGGAGAGGATGGCTGTTTATTTTTGGATTCCTGCCGCTGGGGAATCTGATATTTGCAATTTTTACAATGATAAAACTGGCAAAAGTGTTTGGAAAGAAGGGTGGATTTGCCTGTGGGCTGATTTTCTTAAGTATTGTCTTTCTTCCAATCCTTGCGTTTGGAAAGGCAGAGTATACAGGTCCGGATCGGGAGAAAAGTACAGGAGCGATCATAGCCAGTGCGATCACTGGCGGAATCGGTATCATTCTGTTGGTACTTGAAGTGATAGCAGTTGTCGCACTGGGCCTGTTTGCAGTTTCAGATCTGACAGTACAACAGACACAGGATGCGGTGATTTCACAAGAAGTTCCGGAGGAAACACAGGAAGAACCAGATGTGAAAGAAGAGGAGGGCGTTCAGAGAGAATATGAGGGCACTCCGATTGAAGGATATGAGGATTTTGAGACAGTATCCCTGGATGGTTATCAATGGGTTACGGATGTCACATTGTTCAAGGCTGGGGAGAATACAGTTACGGAGTCCACAGCAACTTCCGCAAAAGATGGAATTGAGCTGAAAGCAGGTTTTACACTTCTGGCTGCGGATGAAACGATTGAGCAGAGAATTTCGGCAGAAGTGGAAAATATCCGAAAGACATTGGAAAGTCAGGCGGGAATCTATACGGATATTACTGTAGGTGAGATGGTAGCAGAAGACGGATTCGTGATGCAGCAGCTGATCTGCAATCAGATCGGGGCAGATGGAGTGGCTTATCCGTGTACTGAGATCATACAGGTTCAGTTGATGGAGGACCGGGAAATTCTGGTGAGCAGTGTATCTTTGAATACTTCTCAGGCAACAGAAAACACAGAGCGATTGTTTACACAGGCCTGTGAATTATATGGTATTGCCTTTCAATAAGGTCAGCTATAGATAGAAGCGGACAGAAGAATGTCCGCTTTACTTTTCGAAAAGATTTTGTTACTCTATAGAAACAGAAGTCTGTAGATGGAGCAAAGAAAAACAGTGGATTCAAAAACAGAGGTGAAGAGTATGGAAAATAAAAAGATCAAAGTGGCATTGCTGGGACTTGGAACAGTTGGAGGCGGAGTGTACAAATTGATCCAGAGGAGATCAGAAAGTATGATACACACAGTTGGCGCCGAGCTGGAAGTGGAAAAGATCCTGGTACACAGTCTGCATAAAAAAAGAGAAGGTGTGGATACAGAGCTTCTCACAACGGACTGGAAATCGATTGTAAACGATCCGGAGATTCAGATTGTGATCGAAGTGATGGGCGGGATCGAACCGGCAAAGTCCATGATCGAGGAAGCACTTGGAGCCGGAAAGCATGTGGTGACAGCCAATAAAGATCTGATGGCAGAACACGGAGGAGAGCTTTTGGACCTTGCGGCGGCACATGGCTGTGATCTGCTGTTTGAGGCATCGGTGGCAGGCGCCATTCCGATCATCCGTCCGCTCAAACAGTGTCTTGCCGGAAATGAGATCTCAGAAGTGATGGGGATCGTGAACGGAACGACAAACTATATTTTAACCAAGATGTTTGAAGAAAACATGAGTTTTGAAGCTGCACTTGCAAAAGCAACAGAGCTGGGATATGCAGAGGCAGATCCGACAGCGGATGTGGAAGGACTGGATGCCGGAAGAAAGGCCGCGATCCTTTCCTCCATTGCCTTTCATTCCAGAGTACAGTTTAAAGATGTTTATACAGAAGGAATCACAAAGATCACAGCAGAAGATATTGCCTATGCAAAAGAGTTTGACTGTGTGATCAAGCTGCTTGCAGTTGCGCACAATACGGACAAAGGGATTGAAGTGGGAGTGTATCCGGTGCTGCTTGGAAAAGAGCATCCCCTGTCGTCCGTGCGGGATTCGTTCAATGCTGTTTTTGTGCACGGAGATGCTGTGGATGATGCGATGTTTTACGGAAGAGGTGCCGGGGAGATGCCGACGGCAAGTGCTGTTGTCGGTGATGTGATTGATGTTGCCAGAAACCTGCAGTTTGGATGCAACGGAAGAATCAGCTGTACCTGCTATCAGGATCTGCCGGTGAAGCCGTTTGATGAAGTGAAAAATAAATTTTTCCTCAGAATGCAGGTGAAAAACGAACCGGGAGTTCTGGCGAAAGTGGCAAGTGTATTTGGCGGTCATAAGGTAAGTATCCGCAGAGTTGTGCAGAAGCATGTACAGGAAGAAGCGGCTGAACTGGTCATCAGTACAGAAAAAGTGAAAGAGTATCATATTAAGGATGCGCTGAGAGAGCTGCAGAAAATGGACAGCATTTCTGAAATCAGCAGTATGATCAGAGAATATTAGAAGGAGAAGATAAGATTGAGTTACGCAGATAAAGTATTTATAGAGATGTGCAGAGACATTATTGACAACGGAACGAGTACAGAGGGAGAAAAGGTACGCCCGGTATGGGAGGATGGAACCTCTGCGTACACCATCAAAAAATTTGGCGTTGTGAACCGTTATGACCTCTCAAAAGAGTTTCCGGCACTGACTCTGCGAAGGACAGGGATCAAGAGCTGTGTGGATGAGATGCTGTGGATCTGGCAGAAAAAGTCCAACAACATTCATGACTTAAACAGTCACATCTGGGACAGTTGGGCAGATGAGGACGGTTCCATCGGAAAAGCCTACGGCTATCAGATGCAGGTAAAGCATCAGTATAAAGAGGGAATGATGGATCAGGTCGATCGTGTGATCTATGATCTGAAGAACAATCCTTACAGCCGCCGGATCATGACGAATATCTATGTGCATCAGGATCTTCATGAGATGAATCTGTATCCGTGTGCATACAGCATGACATTTAATGTGACAAAAGAAAAGGACAGTGACAAACTGACATTAAATGGAATCCTGAATCAACGTTCTCAGGATGTACTGGCAGCAAATAACTGGAATGTGTGTCAGTATGCGGTGCTGCTTCATATGCTGGCACAGGTGTGTGATATGAAGGTCGGAGAGTTTGTTCATGTGATCGCAGATGCGCATATTTATGACAGACATATCCCGATGATCGAGGAACTGATCAAAAGAGAACCGCTTCCGGCACCGAAATTCTGGCTGAATCCAGAGGTAAAGGATTTCTATGAATTTACACCGGATGATGTACGGCTGGATGGATATGAGACACATCCTCAGATCAAGAATATTCCAATCGCGGTATAGGAGTTGTGCAAAAAAAGGAGGAAATGAATATGAACGCAATTGTAGCAGCCGATAAAAACTGGGCAATCGGATATAAAAACAAACTTCTGGTCAGCATTCCGGCAGATATGAAGTTTTTCCGTCAGATGACAGGTGGAAAGGTAGTTGTGATGGGAAGAAAGACGCTGGAAAGCTTTCCGAACGGTCTGCCGCTGAAGAACCGCACCAATATTGTGCTGACAGGGAATCCCAATTATCATGTGAAAGATGCAGTGATCGTGCATACAACAGAAGAATTGCTGGAAGAACTGAAAAAATACGATGAGGAAGAAATCTTTGTGATCGGCGGAGAAAGTATTTACCGGATGATGCTTCCTTATTGCAGCAAAGTATATGTAACAAAGATCGACCATGCATATCAGGCAGATACGTATTTCCCGAATCTGGATCAGCTGGAAGACTGGGAAATGACAGAAGTCAGTGAAGAGCATACTTGTTTTGATCTGGAGTATGTATTTTCGACTTACGAGCGCCGACAGTGAAGGCAGGCATATCATGAAATTTAGAAAAACATACAAGAGAAAACAGGCGGCAGTGCTGCTGAGTGTGTTTCTTTTGGTGACAAGTGTGGCCGGATGTCAGAGAGTGGGGGCTGTGAAAGAGACCGGCGAAGAGAAAGTAAATGTCGTGACAACCATTTTTCCACAGTATGATTTTGTACGTCAGATCGCAGGGGATAATGTAGAAGTATCGATGCTTTTAAAGCCGGGAGAAGAGACACACTCCTATGAGCCGACACCGCAGGACATTCTGAAGATCCAGAATTGTGATCTGTTTATTTATGTGGGCGGTGAGAACGATGAATGGGTGGAGGATATTCTGGACTCCATCGATACAGAACATATCAGACTGCTTCGCCTGATCGACTGCGTGGATACGGTAAATGAAGAACACGTAGAAGGGATGAAAGAAGAACGTGGTCATGAACATGAAGAAGAGGAAGAGCACGAGCATGAGCACGGGGAAGAGGAGCACGAAACACATGAGACGCTGACCCCGGATGAACATGTATGGACGTCTCCAAAGAATGCCATTGCAATTGTGGAGCAGATTGCAGATGTTCTGGGTGAGCTGGATCCGGAGCAGACGGCAGTTTATGAAGAGAACGAAAAAGCGTATGTGAGTCTTTTAGAAGAGCTGGATGATGAGTTTCGTGAGGTGGTAAGTTCGGCCAAACGCGATGTGCTGCTTTTTGGAGACCGTTTTCCGTTCCGGTATTTTGCAGATGAATACGGTCTGAAATACTATGCGGCATTTCCGGGCTGCGCATCCGATACGGAGCCAAGTGCGGCAACGATGGCATTTCTGATCAACAAAGCAAAGGAAGAACAGATTCCGGTGATCTTAAAGATGGAGCTGAGTAATGAGAATATTGCAAATGCCATTGCCGAGACGACACATGCGAAAGTGAAGACGTTTTACAGTTGTCATAATCTGACTGCAAAGGAATTTGCAGACGGGGAGACTTATCTGAGCATGATGAAAAAGAATGTAGAAACATTAAAGGAGGCTTTGAACTGATGGCATTGATAAAATGTGATGGAATTTCGATCGCATATGAGGGACAGACGGTTGTTCGGGATCTGTCTTTTTGGATCGAGCAGGGAGATTATCTCTGCATTGTGGGAGAGAATGGTTCCGGAAAGAGTACGCTGGTAAAAAGTCTTCTTGGATTAAAACCGCCCTTTAAAGGGCAGATTCTGCTGGGAGACGGATTGAAGCAAGACGAAATCGGGTATCTTCCCCAGCAGACGGTCGTGCAGAAAGATTTTCCGGCAAGCGTCTATGAGGTGGTACTTTCCGGCAGACTCAACAGCAGAGGCTGGCGGCCGTTTTACAGTGCAGCGGATAAGAAGGCAGCCAGAGAGAATATGGAGCTTTTAGGAATCCGGGAAATGGAACACCAGTGCTTCCGGGATCTTTCCGGCGGACAGAAACAGAGGGTGCTGCTGGCGAGAGCGCTGTGTGCCACAAAGAAGCTCCTGTTGTTAGACGAGCCCGTGACAGGACTGGATCCGCTGGTGACTGCAGAGTTTTACCAGTTGATTGAAAAAATCAATAAGGAGGCTAAAATTGCAGTTGTCATGGTGTCTCATGATATCGAAAGTACGATACAGTATGCAAGCCATATCCTGCATTTGCAGGAGAGCGCCCTGTTTTACGGAACTGCGCAGGAATATCAAAACAGTGCAGTCGGCAAGAGATTTCTGGGAGGTGAGGGAAATGCTTGATACATTTATGGAAATGATGTCCTATCCATTTATGGTACGGGCGTTTCTGGTGGGTTCCCTGGTGGCATTGTGTTCGGCACTTCTGGGAGTCAGTCTGGTACTGAAACGCTATTCGATGATCGGAGACGGGCTTTCTCATGTTGGATTCGGGGCACTGGCCATCGCGGCTGCGCTGAACATGGCGCCTTTGGCGGTTGCAATTCCGGTGGTCGTGGTGGCTGCGGTTCTGCTTCTTCGCATCAGCGGCAGCAGCAAGATCAAAGGAGATGCGGCAATTGCACTGATTTCTACGGGAGCACTGGCGATCGGGATTATGGTGATTTCGATGACGACAGGAATGAACACTGATGTTTATAACTATATGTTCGGAAGTATCCTTGCCATGAGTGGTGAGGATGTGCAGTTCAGTATTCTTCTGTCGGTTGCGGTGCTGATCTTATATCTGTTTTTCTATAATAAGATTTTTGCGATCACCTTTGATGAGACTTTCGCCCGGGCAACAGGAGTCCGTGCAAATCTGTATAATACTCTGATTGCGGTGTTGACGGCAGTTACGATCGTGTTGGGAATGCGGATGATGGGAGCACTTCTGATCTCCAGTCTGATTATTTTTCCGGCGCTGACTTCCATGCGGGTGTTTAAGACCTTTAAGGGTGTGATTCTGAATTCAGCGATTCTATCGGTTGTATGCCTGATTCTGGGAGTGACGATTTCCTATGTGTATGCAACACCGGCAGGTGCGAGTGTAGTTGTGGTCAATATGGCAATGCTGGCTGTCTACAGTGTGATCGGAGCCCTGAAAAACAGAAACAACGGGAAGTAAATGCGAATTGGATTAAAAAAGATCAAGAAAAGGAAATTGACAAAGATAAAAATACACCGTATAATGAGGATAAATTTCAGCAGCGAAAGCCTCTGAAATTCAGTGTATGAGGAATTTTATTCGCCCTGAGCTTTTTGACAGCTTGGGGCGTTTTGCATAAGGAGGGTGTGAAAGGTGAGGCAGATTTCAGGAAACAAATTATTTGTAAAAGCATTAAAAGAAGAAGACGTAGAAGTATTGTTCGGATATCCGGGCGCGTGTACGATCGATATCAGCGATGAGCTGTATAAGCAGAGCGGGATTGATGTGATCCTTCCGAGACACGAGCAGGCACTGGTGCATGAAGCGGATGCGTATGCGAGGACAACGGGGAAAGTCGGCGTCTGTCTGGTGACCAGCGGACCGGGAGCGACCAATCTGGTGACAGGACTTGCGACTGCCAATTATGACAGTGTTCCGCTGGTCTGTTTTACCGGACAGGTGGCGAGACATCTGATCGGAAATGATGCATTTCAGGAAGTGGATATTGTGGGGATCACACGGAGCATCACCAAGTATGGTGTGACGGTCACGAAGCGGGAAGATCTTGGACGGATCATCAAGGAGGCATTTTATATCGCAAGAACGGGAAGGCCGGGACCGGTTCTGATCGATCTTCCGAAAGATGTGATGGCGGAGCTTGGCAGTGCACAGTATCCGAAAGAGGTGAATATCAGAGGATATAAGCCGAATACCAGTGTACATATCGGACAGCTGAAAAGAGCGATCAAGATGCTTCACAAGGCAAAACGACCGCTGTTTCTGGCAGGCGGAGGGGTGAATATTGCGCGCGCCAGTGCATTGTTTACAGAAGTGGTGGAAAAAACACAGGTGCCGGTAGTGACAACGATCATGGGGCGAGGCGCCATTGCGACAAATCATCCGCTGTTTATCGGAAATCTGGGGATGCACGGCGCTTATGCAGCCAATATGGCAGTCAGCGGCTGTGATCTGCTGTTTTCCATCGGGACGCGCTTTAATGACCGGATCACGGGAAAACTGCATGAATTGCGCCTCATGCACAAATTGTCCATATTGATATCGATACGGCATCGATTTCCAGAAATATTCATGTGGATATTCCAATCGTAGCAGATGCCAAAGAAGCGCTTACGAAGATGACGGAGTATGTGGAAGAGTGCGAGACAAAAAAATGGCTTGCGCAGATCGCGGCATGGAAAGAGGAGCATCCGCTTCGGATGAAACGGCATGCATTGATGAGCCTCTGGATATTATTGAAGAGATGAACCGTCAGTTTGACGATGCAATCATCACGACAGATGTCGGTCAGCATATGATGCTGGTGTCTCAGTATGCGGAGATTACAGAAAAGAAGCAGCTTGTCATGTCCGGAGGACTGGGGACGATGGGATATGGATTCCCGGCGGCGATCGGAGCACAGATCGGTAATCCGGAGAAACGAGTGATCGCAGTTTCCGGGGATGGCGGTATGCAGATGAATATTCAGGAGTTTGCAACGGCAGTTCTGGAGGAGACACCGGTCATCGCCTGTGTATTTAACAATACATATCTGGGGATGGTGCGTCAGTGGCAGAAGCTGTTTTACGGAAAACGCTATGGGATGACCAATCTGCGCGCAGGAGCGCTTTCGAGACGGACAGATGGAGCCGAATTTCCGGAGTATACGCCGGATTTTGTAAAACTGGCAGAAAGCTATGGGGCAAAAGGAATCCGTGTGACAAAAACAGAAGAGATCTCGGCAGCATTTGAAGAGGCAAAGAAAAATACAAAAACTCCGACCCTGATTGAATTTATCATTGATCCGGAAGAGATGGTATATCCGATGATCAAGCCGGGCGGAACACTGGAAGATATGATTATGGATTGTTAGGAGGAAGACGGACGATGGCAGATAAAAGTATGAAAAAAAGATGGATTTCTCTGTATGTGGAAAATCAGGTGGGAGTGCTTTCTAAGATTTCCGGTCTGTTTCCGGAAAATCCTACAACTTGGACAGTCTGACAGTAGGAACCACAGAAGATCCGACGGTATCCCGAATGACAATCGCCACAGTCAGTGATGATGAGACATTTGAGCAGATCAAAAAGCAGCTCAATCGAATGGTAGAAGTGATCAAGGTCATCGATTTTACAGATATTTTTGTGCGGATGAAAGAAATCCTTTATATCAAAGTCCGGAAGTGTACACTGGATCAGAAAGTGGAGCTGCATCAGATCGCAGAGACATTTAAAGGAAAAGTGATCGACTGTGACAGAGACAGCCTGCTTCTGGAATTTGTACAGACCGGGACGAAAAACGACGCAGTGGTGAAGCTGATAAAAGAAGAATTCAAAAGTATTGAAGTCGTCAGAGGCGGAAGTGTCGGGATTGAATCCATCAGTATGATGGAACGATAAAAAAACAGAGCGCACTCTTGATTTTTGAGCGTGAGAGTATTATAATTGCAACAAACAAGTTGCAAATACGTTCGATTGAGGAATGGAGGAGTTTTTGATGGAGAAGAAACAGATCGATTGGGAGAATCTCGGATTTGGTTATGTACAGACTGAACAGAGATATGTTTCCAATTATAAAGACGGAAAATGGGATGAGGGAGGACTGACAGAAGACGCCGGTGTGTACTCAATGAATGTGCCGGAGTCCTGCAGTATGCACAGACTGTATTTGAAGGAATGAAAGCTTATACGACAGAAGACGGTAAGATCGTTGTATTCAGACCGGATCTCAATGCTGCCCGGATGGCAGATTCTGCGAGACGTTTGGAGATGCCGGTATTTCCGGAAGAACGTTTTCTGGAGGCAGTCAAAGAAGTGGTAAAAGCCAATGCAGCGTATGTGCCTCCGTATGGTTCCGGGGCAACACTTTATATTCGCCCATACATGTTTGGAAGCAATCCGGTCATCGGAGTCAAGCCGGCAGATGAGTATCAGTTCCGGGTGTTTGTGACACCTGTCGGACCGTACTTTAAAGGCGGAGTAAAACCATTGACGTTATGTGTATCTGATTTTGACCGTGCGGCGCCGCATGGAACAGGACATATCAAAGCCGGACTGAATTATGCAATGAGTCTTCATGCGATCGTGACAGCACATGCGAACGGCTATGATGAAAACATGTATTTAGATTCGGCAACAAGAACGAAAGTTGAGGAGACAGGCGGGGCAAACTTTATTTTCGTGACAAAAGACAATAAAGTGGTGACACCGCATTCTGATACGATTCTGCCGTCTATCACAAGACGTTCTCTGTTATATGTGGCAGAGCATTATCTTGGTCTGGAAGTGGAAGAGCGGGATGTGTATCTGGATGAAGTGAAAGAGTTTGCAGAGTGCGGACTGTGTGGAACAGCGGCGGTCATCTCTCCGGTCGGAAAGATCGTGGATCACGGAAAAGAGATCTGCTTCCCGAGCGGAATGGAAAAGATGGGACCGACCATTCAGAAATTGTATGACACACTGACAGGAATCCAGATGGGGCAGATTGAAGCACCCAAAGGATGGATTCAGGTGATCGAGTAAGGCAGTATAAAATACGTCTTTTACAGTAAAACTGTAAGAGACGTATTTTTTGAGTTTGTTGATGGTTTCTTTTCTTATCAGATGTTGGAAGAAGATCTCCATTGTGATTATGAAGGAAAAGGGCTATAATTGAATTTATGCAGAGAAGGGAGGCTAGGGTATGGCACGAAGAGTATCAATTGGATATCAGGAATTTGAGGATATTATTATAAACGATTTGTTTTATGTAGATAAAACACAATTTATAAAAGCGTGGTGGGAGAGAAGAAATCGTGTTACTTTAATTACCCGGCCGCGCCGCTTCGGAAAAACACTGACAATGAATTAGATGAATACGATACGTCAATGCAGGAAGCATGGTTTTGCTTTTTGCGGAAAGCAGGTTCTGATAGGGAGATAACGAAAAGATGCTTTAAAAACAGGCGGAAGAATTTCTCAAATTTCTGAACTTAAGTTGATATCCGACCGAAAATAGTGGTAAGATAGAGTTAAAATCAAAAGAGGAGGTTTTGAATCATGTCAGAAAACAAATATGCAGGAACACAGACAGAGAAAAACTTAGAGGCAGCTTTTGCAGGAGAATCACAGGCAAGAAACAAGTATACATATTTTGCTTCTGTTGCCAAAAAGGAAGGATATGAGCAGATTGCAGATCTGTTTCTGAAGACGGCAAACAATGAGAAAGAACATGCAAAAATGTGGTTTAAAGAACTTCAGGGAATCGGCGATACGGCACAGAATCTGGCAGCGGCAGCAGATGGAGAGAATTACGAGTGGACAGATATGTATGACGGATTTGCAAAAACAGCAGAGGAAGAAGGATTTCCGGAGCTGGCTGCAAGATTTCGTCTGGTAGCAGCGATTGAGAGACATCATGAGGAACGGTATCGTGCACTCTTAAAGAATGTGGAGACGGCAGAAGTATTTGCCAAAAGTGAAGTAAAGGTATGGGAATGCCGCAATTGTGGCCACATTGTAGTCGGAACAAAAGCACCGGAAATTTGTCCGACCTGCAATCACCCGCAGAGCTATTTTGAGGTTCACGCAGAAAACTACTAAAATGAAAAACGTACATCCAGAAGGAGAGTTATCCTTACAGGATGTACGTTTTTTATGCTCTTAAATAGTGCGCATAAATTCCGTTTTTTTCGATCAGTTCTTCGTGAGTCCCCCGCTCTGCGATTCCATTGTCAGCAATGACAAGAATCTCGTCTGCTCCCTGGATCGTGGAGAGTCGGTGTGCGATCGTGATGGTTGTTCTGTTTTTAGCGAGAACTTCCAGACTCTGCTGAATCCAGCGTTCACTTTCGTTGTCCAGTGCGCTGGTGGCTCATCAAGGATCAGGATCGGCGGATTTTTCAGGAACACGCGGGCAATGGAGATCCGCTGTTTCTGACCGCCGGAAAGACGGGTTCCGCGTTCTCCCACAAAGGTGTCATAGCCATCCGGCAGACTTTCGATGAAATCGTGAATATTTGCTTTTCTGGCAGCATCGACGATCTCATCCATAGAGGCATTCGGTTTTCCGTAGGCGATATTTTCCTTGATTGTGCCGCAGAATAAATAGACATCCTGCTGTACGATTCCAATCTGGTTTCGCAGGCTCTCTAATGTCAGATCACGGATATCTTTGCCGTCGATCGTAATGCGTCCGCTGCTCACATCATAAAATCTTGGCAGAAGGGAGCAGATTGTAGTTTTTCCGCTTCCTGACGGACCGGCAAGGGCAATGGATTTTCCTGCCGGAATCTGGAAGGAAACGTTGGATAATACCAGGGTATCGTCATCACTGTAGTGGAAGGATACATCCTCGAAGGAAACCAGTCCGCGGACGTCTTTGAGTGGCTTTGCATCCGGGGAATCCTGGATTTCCGGCTCTGTCTCCATCACGGCAAGGAACCGTTTGAATCCGGAGAAGCCTTTCTGAATCATTTCCGTAAGCTCCACCAGAATCTGAATCGGGCTGATGAAAATTCCGATATACAGTGCATACATGGCAAGATCTGTCGCCTGCATTTCTCCTTTTGCGATCAGGTAGCCGCCGAATACCAGTGTGACAAGATACATCATTCCCTGGAAAAACAGGTTATAGCCCATAAAACTGCCCATGCATTTGTAGTTGGCATCCTTGGAGAGCAGAAAATTGTGATTGCTCTTGCGGAATTTTTCTTTTTCCACATCCTCGTTTGCGAAAGACTGAACCACGCGGATTCCGGCGAGGGTGTCCTGCAGACGGGAATTGACATCTCCGATTTTCTTCCGGTTTTCCATAAAGGTAGACTGCATTCGGCGGTTCTGGCTCATAGAAAATGCAAACATGCAAAACACCAGAAACAGAAGTGGAATTGCCAGCTTCCAGTTGATCAGGAAGAGGAAGATGAACGATCCGATGATCTTGATCACGGAAATAAACAGATTCTCCGGTCCATGATGCGCAAATTCTGCAATATCAAACAAGTCAGAGACAAGTTTGCTCATCATCTGTCCGGAGTTGTTCTGATCATAATAAGAAAAAGAAAGTTTTTCATAGTGGTCAAAAAGCTGCTGACGCATATCCCTTTCCATATAAGCACCCATCATATGCCCCTGATAGCTGACATAATATTTGCACAGGCTCTGGATCAGGTACATGATCAGAAGACCGGCTGCAATGGGAAGCAGTGCGCTTAAAATAGAGGAACTGCTTTTCGTAAACAAGGTATTGGTACAGGTACGCAGGATCTGAGGATATGCCAGATCGATTAGACTGATGATCGTAGCACAGATCAGATCCAGAAAGAAAACGGCTTTATATGGACCGTAGTAATGGATAAATTTTTTCAGTGTGTGCATAAATGTCCCCTCTTTCTATCTGTATGCTGATGGACCGCTTCGATGTCCATACGAAATCATAGTATCATAATTAAAAATGAGACACAAGCCGTATCCTGGAAAAAGCAATTGACAGAAAGAAAAAGATATGCTATGCTGTCAAAGCTAAAAAAATAGGTCATGTACAAAGCCATGTGGTTTTTCTGTTTCAGAATAAACAGAAACACATGGCTTTTTTTGAGGAATGGAGGGTATTATGGAAACAAACAAGATGGAGACAAGGGACATTTTTCCGCTTTTGATGAGCATGTCTCTGCCGATGGTATTGTCCATGCTGGTGCAGTCTCTTTATAACATTATTGACAGTATTTATGTATCGTATCTGGGAACAGGGGCTCTCACGGCAGTGTCACTGGCATTCCCGCTGCAGAATATCGTGCTGTCTGTGGCAGTCGGAATTGGTGTCGGGATTGCTTCCGTCTTATCGATCAGTCTGGGAAAAAAGGATCAGAAACGGGCAAATGAGGCTGCTACAATGGGGATGCACTTACGCTGATCCATTGTGTACTGTTTGTGATCCTGGGCCTTGTGATCACAGAACCATTTATCGGATTATTTACAAAGGAACCCGAGGTCATGAAACAGGCATGTGACTATACGTATATTGTTCTTTGCTTTTCGTTTGGTTCTCTGCTTCAGATCGCGATGGAAAAAATCTATCAGGGCATCGGAGCAATGAAAACGACAATGATACTTCTGGGAGCAGGTGCAATGATTAATATTATCCTGGATCCGATCCTGATCTTCGGCCTTCTTGGATTTCCTGAAATGGGAGTAAAAGGGGCGGCAGTGGCAACTGTGATCGGGCAGATCAGCGCATTTCTTCTATATATTGTTGTTTATCTGCGAAAAAATCCGGGTGTTACGATTCATCCCAAATATCTGCATCTGGACTGGCGGCTGATCCGTCAGATATATTCGGTCGGAATCCCGTCTTCTCTGATGATGACGATGCCGTCTGTTCTGGTGGGCGGATTAAATGGAATCCTGGCTGCATTTTCGGATACGTATGTAGCAGTACTTGGAATTTATTTCAAACTTCAGACATTTATTTATATGCCGGCGAATGGAATTGTACAGGGAATGCGGCCGATTATCGGATATAACTACGGAGCCGGATCAAAGAAACGGGTGCGGGATACGATACGCTACAGTCTGATTTCTGCGGCAGTACTGATGCTGGTGGGAACGGTTGTTTCTCTGGCAATTCCGGACATCATTCTGAGTATGTTCCAGGCAGATGCAGAGCTGATGCGTGCAGGAATGGAGGCACTGCGATTGATTTCGCTTGGATTTTTGGTGTCGTCAGCAGGTGTGATCTTTTCCGGTGTGTTTGAAGCGCTGGGACGGGGCGGAGATTCTCTGATCATTTCACTTTTGCGCCAGCTGGTCATTATCCTTCCGCTTGGATATCTTTTGTCACGAACAATGGGAGCGGCGGGAATCTGGATCAGTTTTCCGGTGGCGGAACTGGTTTCAGCCGTGATTGCCTGCCTGTTGTTAAAAAGAATGGAAGGTGGAATATACTTTCCCTTTGATAAAAAAGAGATAATCAACAGAAAATAAGTGGCTTGTTGTTAAAAATGAGTAAAATTTCTGACCAAAATTCATCTTTTTTTGCAATAGCCCAAATGGTTCTTTTTATGATACAATACACTACTATGGACAGAGTGTTTATTAAAGGAGGCTGAAGATGAAGCGCGCATTTCAGATTTTAAAAAGGGATATGAGACGGCTGGCTCACAATCCAATCGCAATGATCGTTGTGGCCGGCGTCTGTCTGCTCCCATCGCTGTACGCATGGTTTAATATTGCTGCGAATATGGATCCCTATGGAAATACGGGAGCAGTTCAGATCGCGGTGGCGAATCTGGATAAAGGAACAGAAAATGAACTTACCGGTTCGCTCAATGCAGGTGAGGAGATTGTAGATCAGTTGAAGGAGAATCATGATCTGGGCTGGAAGTTTGTGAAAAAAGAAGAGGCTGTAGACGGGGTGAAATCCGGCAAGTATTATGCTGCGATCGTGATTCCGGAAGATTTCAGTGAATCCCTGACCAGTGTACTGACGGGAACGATTGAACAGCCTAAATTTACTTATTATCTGAATGAGAAGAAAAATGCGATCGCACCGAAAATTACGGACAGTGGGGCGACAGCGGTGCAGAGTCAGGTCAATGAGGCATTTGTATCTGCTGCATCAGAAGCAGTTTCAGAAATTTTTAAAGATTCGATTGCAGATGCAGCGGGCAATCTGGATTCGCTGCAGGAAAATGTAGTTTCAGATATTCAGAAGGTATCTGACAATATCGCAAGTTATCAGCAGATACTGTCTGAGTTCCAGGCAACCTTTCAGGACAGTGATGCGCAGATCAAAGAGGTGCAGTCTGCCATGGATCAGGTGAAAAGCGCTGCTTCCTCAGGGGCTGCTGCTCTGGATGCAGGGGCTTTTGCACTTCAGGCAGGAAGAAACAGTGTCTCATCAGTTTCTTCTGCACTATCTGGAACGCTGACGGATGGGGAGAATCTTCTGTCCGACATCGGGAATTCCGCAGGGGCAGATTTGGGAAGTCTGAATGAAAAGATTCAGTCAGTCAATGGAAAAGTGGACAGTGCCATGTCTTCCATCAACAGTGTGATCCAGCTGAATGAAAAGATCATTGATCTGCTTTCACAGCTGGACAGTGCCATACCAGGCAGTCCGGCATCAGATCTGATCGCACAGCTGCAGGCAGAGAACCAGAGACATCAGGAGCTTTTGAATAGTCTGCAGGCAGGAAATGCGGGAATCGGCAATGCGGCTCAGACGGCAACGGATACAGCACAGCAGATTGGCAGTCTGGTAAAGGAAAATCAGCAGCAGCTTCGTGGAATCAAAGGCAGCTTTGAGCAGAATGTACTTCCAGGGCTGAACACATCTCTGGATTCTTTCGGACAGCTTTCCGGAAAACTCTCCGGTGTGTTAAGCGGAGTGGATCCACTGGTGGATCAGACGAAAGGAATTCTTGACAATCTCAATACAAGCCTGAATGACTCCAAGACGGCACTTGAGAGTACAGGAAATGCGCTTCAGAAAGTACAGGAAAAACTGAATTCAGTAACAGCAGATCTGAATGCGCTCAGAAGTTCCCAGTCCTATCAGGATTTTCTGAATCTGACAGGATTGGATTCGGAAGCAGTTTCGGAGTTTATGTCTGCACCGGTAGCTCTGAAAACAGAGTCCTTTTATCCGGTGAAAAATTATGGAAGCGCCATGACTCCGTTCTATACAAACCTTGCCATCTGGGTAGGGGGGATTGTGTTGATCGCAATTTTCAAACTGGAGTCTGATAAAGATGAAGTCGTGCCGAAGTTTACAGCAGTTCAGTCTTATTTCGGAAGATGGATGCTATATGTGGTGATGGGACTGATACAGTCGCTGATCATCTGTGTGGGAGATCTGCTATTGTTAGGAGTCCAGTGCAAGTCACCTGCGGCATTTATTTTTGCAGGATTGTTCACTTCCTTTGTATATGTGAATATTATTTATGCGCTTTCTATTACATTCAAACACATTGGAAAGGCAGTCAGTGTAATTCTGGTCATCATTCAGATTCCGGGTTCTGCAGGAACCTATCCGATCGAGATGACACCGGCGTTTTTCCAGAAGCTGCATCCGCTGCTTCCTTTTACATACGGAATCAATGCGATGAGAGAAGCGGTAGCAGGAATATATGGATTCCATTATGCAGAGAATTTGTTGTGTCTTGCAGTGTATGTTCCGATTGCGCTTTTGATCGGAGTTGTCGTACGTCCATGGCTTTTGAATCTGAACCATATGTTTGACCAGAAACTGGGAGAGACTGAGCTGATGATCTGTGAGGAGGAAGGTCTGACAAAAGAGAGATTCCGTATGACAGCAGTTGTGAGTGCGCTGGCAGACAAGAAAACATTCCGGGAAGAGATGTACCAGAGGGCAGAACGGTTTGAGAGAAATTATAAGAAACGGATCCGCAGAGGATTTGCGGCGATCTTGATCATTCCGCTGATCTTTTTGATCCTGATGTTCAGTATCAGTTCCAAAATGGTATTTCTTGGTGTTGTGGATCACATCGATCATTGTGATCGCGCTTTATCTGATCTGCGTGGAATATCTCCATGAAAGTCTGAAACGGAGACTGAAGGTGAGTCGGATGTCTCAGGAGGAATTGTTAGAGACACTGAGAAAACGGAAAGAACAAGAGGAGGAAGAAGCATGAAGAAGATAGGGCAAGTTTTTCTTTATGATATTTCACATATCAAAAAAAATGTGATCGCAATGATCGTAGTGCTCGGCTTGTGCGTTGTTCCGTCTCTTTATGCATGGTTCAATATTGCTGCAAGCTGGGATCCATATTCCAATACAAATGGTCTGAAGGTGGCGGTTGCAAATACGGATGAAGGGTATGAAGGAGAAATCCTTCCTCTCCAGATCAATATCGGAGATACTGTAATCTCAAGTCTCAGAGAAAATGACCAGCTGGACTGGACGTTTACAGGGAAAAAGGATGCAGTAGAAGGTGTCAAATCGGGAAAATACTATGCCGCGATCGTAATTCCGAAAAGTTTCAGTCAGGATATGATGAGCCTGTTTTCGGAGGAGATGACACATTCCGATATTATATATTATAATCAATGAAAAAGAAAATGCCATTGCTCCAAAAGTGACTGACAAGGGAGCAAGTGCCGTACAGCAGCAGATCGATGAGATTTTTGTAAAAACAGCGGCGCAGGTGGGACTGGATCTTCTGGATACAATCTCAGAAGTGACCAGCAGTGACGGCGCACAGGCAGCAGCACAGAATCTGACAGAAAATATCCGGAAGATCGGAGCGGATCTGGATTCAACAGCCGGTACGGTGAAGGCGTTTTCGAACCTGACGGTTTCCATGCAGCAGATGCTGGATGCCACTGCAGATATTTTAAATAAAGCGGGGCAGAATACGGAAACAAATCTGTCACTTCTGAATGAGACCGGAAATTCTGTTGACTCATTAAGAAGCGCAGTGTCGGGAACAACAGAGAGTGTCAATCAGGTACTGGCACAGGGAAGTCAGTGCTATGATGCCATATCCGGACAGATCAACAATGCATTTTCTTCGATATCCACGGATGCGGGAGTAACAGCAGGGGCACTCAACAGCGTGGCATCTGAAGTACAGGTTATGATTGACCGCTATACGGGATTTCGGGACAGTGTGCAGCAGCTGGCAGATTCCTTTCCGCTTGCTTCAGATCTGCTCCAGCCGATCATCGGAAACCTGAATGAATCCATTGCCCATCAGGAAGCGGTAAGGGATAAATTAAATGAAGCGGCGGCAAAGATTACGGAGACTGCAAGTGATGCGGGAAACTATCAGGCACAGCTGGATCAGCTGGTGCAGCAGAGTTCTCAGCAGATCTCGGGGATCCGTTCAGATTATGAAAACAACGTAAAAACACAGATCGATACCATGTTTGGCACACTGGGGGATACCAGCAGTGCGGTGCAGTCCTTGTTCACCAGTATGGACAATGGAGTCGAAGATATGGAAAAACTGGCGAAGGATGCAGGATCCGGTCTGGAGAAGATGAAAACAACACTGGATACATCTGCTTCCCTTTTGACAGAGACGGCAGAAAAGGTAAACCAGGCAGCAGAAAAGCTGGATACGGCAGCACAGGACGGAAATGTGGAGACATTAAAAAATGTGCTTGGAAGCAGCCCGGAAGTAATCAGCAGTTTTGTGTCTGCGCCGGTAAGAATGCAGACAAAAGCCTTGTATCCGGTAGAAAATTATGGATCAGCCATGGCGCCGTTCTATTCTACACTCTCTATCTGGGTAGGCGGGATCATCCTGGTAGCAATGATGAAAGTGACAGCTTCGGAAAATTTAAAAAGAGCGCTTGCGCCATTGAAGCCGCATCAGATTTATCTGGGCAGATACCTGCTGTTCCTCGTGCTGGGACTGATCCAGAGCGGCCTGATCTGTCTGGGAGATCTGTATTTCCTTGGAATCCAGTGTGAGCATCCGTTTTTGTTCCTTCTGGCAGGCTGGGTAAGCAGTGTGGTATATGTGAATATTATTTATACGTTCACGGTATCATTTGGAGATGTAGGAAAAGCAATCTGTGTGGTTCTTCTGGTCATGCAGGTGGCAGGATCAGGAGGCACGTTCCCGATCGAAGTGGCGCCGGAAATCTTCCAGAAGATTTACCCGTTTCTTCCATTTACGCACAGTATGACAGCTATGCGGGAATGTGTTGCCGGATTCTATCAGTATACGTACTGGGCAGAATTGGGAATCATGTGTCTGTTCCTTCTGGCATCCCTGTTTTTGGGACTGGTGCTTCGAAAACCGGTGATTCGCCTGAACGAATTGTTTATAGAAAAACTGGAAGATACAAAATTGATGTAATATTGTCAAAATGAAGCGGACTCTTCGGAGTCCGTTTTTTGACAGATGGGTGTCAAATAAAAGAATATATGCTATAATGGAGCGAAACAAAAAAGAATCAGGAGAATGTTGTGGAAAAATTTTATTTTGCACCGCTCGAAGGAATCAGCGGATATGTGTATAGAAAGGCTTATGAACACTATTTTGGAGGAATTGACAAATATTTTATTCCGTTTATTAAACCGAATCAGAAAGGAAAGCTCAGTTCCAGGGAAAAGAACGATATCTTACCCATGCACAATCAGGGAATGTGCGCGGTTCCGCAGATTTTGACCAATTCGGCGGAGGATTTTATAAAGACGGCAGAAAGGCTGCAGGAATACGGGTATGAGGAAGTCAATCTGAATCTGGGATGTCCGTCAAAAACCGTGGTGAGCAAAGGAAGAGGGTCCGGATTTCTGGCAGAGCCGGACAGATTGAATGCATTTTTAGAAGAGATTTTTAACGAGACACCGATCCGTATTTCAGTTAAGACGCGGATTGGCAAGGAGAGTCCGGAAGAATGGATCCGGCTTCTGGAAATCTACAATCAGTATCCAATGGAGGAATTGATCATTCACCCGAGGATCCAGACTGATTTCTATAAGAACACTCCGAATCTGGAAATGTTTGAATATGCGGTCAAAAACAGTAAAAATCCACTCTGTTACAATGGGGATATTTGCACGAAAGAGGAATATGAAACGATCTGTAACCGTTTCCCAGAGGTGCCATCTGTGATGATCGGAAGAGGAATTCTGAAAAATCCGGGCTGATTCGGAAGATCAGACAAGGCATACCGATTGAAAAAGACAGGATCCGGGCATTTCATGATGAACTTTACCGGGAATATCAGGAAGTTCTTTTTGGGGAGAAAACAGTACTCTTCAAGATGAAAGAGCTGTGGTTTTATATGGCGCCGTTGTTCATGCAGTATGAGAAGTATGCCAAGAAAATTAAAAAAGCAGAAAAGTTGAAACTGTATGAAGCAGTTGTGGATGCGCTATTTGAAGAACAGGATTTGGTATAGGAGAAGGAAAGGCGAATGGAAGCAATTTTACAATGGGATGGACAGGCGTTGCTGTTTATTCAGGAGCATATCAGACAGGTGTGGATGGACGGATTCTGGAAGACGATCACACATCTGGGGGATGCAGGATGGTTCTGGATTATCTTGGGAATCGTACTTCTGATTCCGAAAAAGACAAGAAAAGCAGGAATTGCCGCTTTGGCGGCGCTGGCGATCGGAGCATTGATCACAAATGTGGCACTCAAAAACATCATTGCAAGAATCCGCCCGTATGAAGTGGTGGAAGGACTGAAGCTTTTGATCGAGCCGCAGTCAGATTTTTCGTTTCCTTCCGGACATACCTGTGCCTCTATTGGAGCAGCGTTGGCGATGTATCCGTTTTTGGAGAGAAAGTGGGGGATTCCGCTTGTAATTCTGGCAGTGCTGATCTCACTTTCCAGGTTGTATGTGGGCGTGCATTATCCGACGGATGTGCTCGGTGGAGCTGTTGTGGGGGCGTTTGCTGCATGGGGAGCAGTGAGGATTGTGAAGCATGGGCTTGTGAGAAAGGCTAAAAAAGCAGAAAAGTAAAATGGAAGATAGAAAGAAGCGCTGCGAGGCAGATGGAAGAATCTGCTTCGTGGCGCTTTTTGAAATTTCATGAAAGTTAAAGAATCATTTCTCTTATGGAAAACATGATTTATATTATGATCCAAATCAAAGCAGTCCATAAAAAACAAATATGATCATGTTTTTGAAGAGAATATGAAGGTGGAATAAAAAGTTGACATTAGTATGAACTGCTCCCCGATGAGTATACCCATCTGGATACATATTGATAGTGAAAGGAGTCGCCCTATTATGCAAAATATGATTTTTGTACTGTATCCGTTATTTTGTATTCTGCTGCCATGTATGCTGTATGTCCTGATTCAAACGAAAGGATTTCATCAGAGAACTAATTTTATACATATGATCTGGGTTTTTATTTTTCTGTATTATGTGTACCTTGTTCTGGAAACAACAGGAATCGGAACCATTTGGGAAATCGGGTTGTATCCTGGTATGAAACTTCAGGAAGAGATCAGTCTGTATATATTAGTGTTTGTCAAGTGCCGCCGCAGCTTCCACAAATCCTTTGAACAGTGGATGTGGTTTGTTCGGACGGGATTTTAATTCCGGATGCGCCTGTGTTGCGATAAACCACGGATGATCTTTGATCTCTGCCATTTCAACGATCTTGCCGTCTGGAGAAAGGCCACACAGATTCATGCCGTTTTCGGTCAGAACTTCACGGTAATCATTGTTGACTTCATAGCGATGTCTGTGGCGTTCCTGAATTTCTTCTTTCTGGTAGACCTCATATGCTTTGGAAGTTTTGTCCAGAATACATGGATAAGCGCCCAGGCGAAGTGTTCCGCCGATATCTTCGATACCGATCTGATCCTGCATGATGTGGATCACCGGATGTGTAGTGGATGGATTTAGTTCCAGACTGTGCGCATCGTGGAAACCGATCACATTGCGGGCAAATTCTACGATCGCAAGCTGCATTCCAAGACAGATACCGAGGAACGGAATTTTGTGTGTGCGGGCGTAGCGGATGCTTCGATCTTGCCTTCCACACCGCGGTGACCAAATCCGCCGGGAACCAGGATTCCTGTTACATCCTTAAAAATCTCATCTGCGGTTTCAGGAGTCACTGTCTCGGCATCCACCCATTTGATCTCAACAGTCGTGTGGCTGTAGATTCCGCCGTGTTTTAAAGCTTCTACCACGCTGATATAGGCATCGTGCAGCTGAACATATTTTCCGACCAGTGCGATGCGGACTTTGGAAACCGGGTGTCTTAGATTGTCTACCATAGTTTCCCAGTCACTTAAATCCGGTTTTGGACAGTCCAGATGGAGACATTCGCATACAACCTGTGCAAGGTTTTCTTTTTCCATTGCCAGAGGTGCTTCGTATAAATAATCCACATCCAGATTCTGAAGAACGTGATCTGCCGGAAGGTTACAAAACAGGGAAATCTTGTCTTTGATTCCGTTATCCAGCGGATGTTCGGAACGGCATACGATAATATCCGGCTGGATTCCCATGCCCTGAAGTTCTTTGACACTGGCCTGTGTAGGTTTTGTTTTCATTTCCTGAGAGGCTCTCAGGTATGGAATTAAGGTTACATGGATCAAAATGACGTTATCACGTCCTTTTTCATGCTGAAACTGACGAATGGATTCCAGGAAAGGCTGGCTTTCGATATCACCGACAGTTCCGCCCACTTCAATAATCGCGATTTCGGTATTTTCAGCAGAAGGATTGCGGTAAAATCTGCTTTTGATCTCATTGGTGATGTGTGGGATAACCTGTACGGTTCCGCCGCCGAAATCGCCTCTTCGTTCCTTCTGCAAGACAGACCAGTAAATCTTTCCGGTTGTGACATTGGAATTTTTTGTCAGACTTTCATCGATAAAACGTTCATAATGTCCCAGATCCAAATCCGTTTCGGCTCCGTCATCGGTTACAAATACTTCTCCGTGCTGTACCGGATTCATGGTTCCGGGATCAATATTGATGTAAGGGTCGAATTTCTGCATGGTCACCGTATATCCGCGGGCTTTCAAAAGCCTGCCGAGTGATGCGGCTGTAATCCCTTTCCCAAGTCCTGAAACAACTCCACCGGTCACAAATACATATTTTACTGCCATAGTGATCCTCCTCATTTGATGTGAATAAAAATATTAAAAAAGGAGTATACTCTCTTTTTGCAAAAAAATACAAGTACTTTTTTATAAACAATAAATATTTCCTCTTTTATTAAAAAAATCCTCTCCCATCAGGAGAGGATCGCTTTTAGTGATAATTATATCCGGTTTCATAAACAGCTTCGCATGTAAGCTGGACGCCGAGACGTTTGAAGGTGCGGATATCAACATCGGACAGCATAACGGAAGTATGAGCCTGACATCCGTTTAATTTTGAAAGCTGCTGAAGTGCAAGTCTGGCATCCGGGTTGGTGGCAGCGCTTGCAGAAAGTGCGATAAGTACTTCATCAGTATGAAGTCTCGGGTTTTTGCTTTTCAGATAGTCCACTTTCAGTTTCTGAATCGGCTCGATCGATTCCGGTGAAATAATATGCAGCTCGTGTTTCAACCCGGCCAGTTCTTTGATCACATTCAGAAGAAGGGCAGCGGAGGCACCGAGAAGATTCGTGGTCTTTCCGGTGATGATACGGCCGTCATCCAGTTCCAGAGCAGCAGCAGGCGTATGTGTCTCTTCCGCACGTTTTAAGGCAGCTGCAACAACGTGGCGGTCTTCGATCGTCACATTGGCCTGATTCATCAGCAGCTCGATTTTCTGTGCTTCTTCTTCCGGACTGTTTCCTTTCAGAAGAGAGTTGAGGGAATCATAGTAACGGCGAACGATCTCCTGGCGGGATGCTTCACAGCATACAGCATCGTCACAGATACAGTTTCCAGCCATATTTACACCCATATCGGTTGGAGATTTGTATGGGCTCTTTCCGTAAATCTTTTCAAAAATCGTGTTTAAAACCGGGAAGATCTCAACATCACGGTTGTAGTTGACGGTTGTCTTTCCATAGGCCTCCAGATGGAACGGATCGATCATATTCACATCGTTGAGGTCTGCTGTAGCCGCTTCATACGCCAGATTTACCGGATGCTTCAGCGGCAGATTCCAGATCGGGAATGTCTCAAATTTGGCATATCCTGCATGAATCCCGCGTTTGTGCTCATGATATAACTGAGACAGACAGGTTGCCATTTTTCCGCTTCCAGGACCCGGGGCTGTGATGATGACAAGCGGACGGGAAGTTTCGATATAGTCATTTTTACCGTATCCTTCATCACTGACGATCAGCGGGATATTGGAAGGGTAGCCGTTGATACAGTAGTGCTGGTATACACGGATTCCCATATTTTCCAGACGGTGGCGGAATAAAGAGGCACTTTCCTGACCGGAATATTGTGTGATCACGACACTGCCCACATACAGACCGTTGTCGCGGTAAGAATCCATCAGACGGAGTACGTCAGAATCATAAGTGATACCAAGATCGCCGCGGACTTTATTTTTCTCGATATCCTTTGCGCTGATGACAATGACAATCTCTGCCTGGTCACTGAGCTGTTTTAAAAGGCGGAGCTTGCTGTCAGGCTCAAATCCCGGAAGAACGCGGGAAGCGTGGTAGTCGTCGAACAGTTTTCCGCCGAACTCGAGATACAGTTTGTTATCAAACTGATTGATGCGTTCGCGGATATGCTCTGACTGCATTTTTAAATACTTTTCGTTATCAAATCCAATTTTCATGATTTCATTCCTCTATCAATTTAGTATTACGTGTGACAAGAAGGGAAAACAGAAGTTTTACCCTTTTCTGATACAGTATACTATAAACAGGGATGAGTTTACAATATTTTCACAATGTTTTTATTGATTTATGGGAAACCTGTATTTATAATGGGGATAGTGGACTTTAGGAGGAAAAGAATGGACAATCAAAACAACAGAAATAATAAGAACAATCCCAAAAACAACCGTCAGGGATGGGGCGTCATTCTTGTGACGACACTGCTGACGGCGTTTCTCGTTATGGGACTGTTTTCGCTGATGCAGGGGAGCGACCCGCAGGAGATCAGCTACGATAAGTTTTTAAAGATGGTAGATGAGAAAAAAGTAGAAAAAGTAACGATCGATTCTGCCAAAATCTATATTACGCTCACAGATGAAGCGAGAAAAGAAGCAATCAAGAAAAACCAGGAAGAAAATACAGCAACCGCAGAGCTTCTTGAGCAGATTGAAGAAAAGACGGCGGGAGGAGAGAGAGAACCTGACTATTATACAGGCGCGGTAAAAGATGATACACTTTCCCAGCGTTTGTACGATGCGGGAGTAGAGTATGAACAGAATATACCGGATACGATGTCTTCGCTGATATTCGAAGTATTTATCACGGCGATCCTTCCGCTGATCCTGATATTCCTTTTAATGAATTTTGTGATGAAGAGGATGTCAAAAGGCAGCGGTATGATGGGAATCGGAAAGAGCAATGCCAAGGTATATGTTGAAAAGCAGACCGGGGTAACGTTCCAGGATGTTGCAGGAGAGGACGAGGCAAAAGAATCCCTGCAGGAAGTCGTAGATTTTCTGCATAATCCGGGCAAATATACCGGAATCGGAGCAAAACTGCCAAAGGGTGCGCTTCTGGTGGGACCTCCGGGAACAGGTAAGACGCTGCTTGCCAAGGCAGTTGCAGGAGAAGCGAAGGTGCCGTTCTTCTCCCTTTCAGGTTCTGCGTTTGTAGAGATGTATGTGGGAGTCGGTGCATCCCGTGTGCGTGACCTGTTTAAACAGGCGCAGCAGATGGCGCCGTGTATTGTATTTATTGATGAGATCGATGCGATCGGTAAGAGCCGTGACAATGCCATGGGAAGCAATGATGAGCGCGAGCAGACACTGAACCAGCTTCTGGCAGAGATGGATGGATTTGATACGAACAAAGGTCTGCTGTTACTTGCAGCGACCAACCGTCCGGAAGTACTCGATCCGGCACTTTTGCGTCCGGGGCGCTTTGACAGACGGATTATCGTAGATAAACCGGATTTAAAAGGCCGTGTGGACATTTTGAAAGTACACTCCAAGGACGTCAAGATGGACGAGACGGTGGATCTGGAGGCGATCGCGCTTGCTACATCAGGTGCAGTTGGCTCGGATCTTGCCAATATGATTAACGAAGCTGCGATCACAGCGGTAAAGCATGGCAGACAGGTTGTCAGCCAGAAAGATCTGTTTGAAGCTGTGGAAGTAGTTCTTGTAGGAAAAGAGAAAAAAGACCGCATTATGAATGAGGAAGAGCGCCGGATCGTATCTTACCATGAAGTGGGGCATGCACTGGTCAGCGCGCTGCAGAAAGATGCGGAGCCGGTACAGAAGATCACGATCGTGCCAAGAACCATGGGAGCGCTTGGATATGTGATGCAGACGCCGGAAGAAGAGAAGTTCTTAAACACTAAGAAAGAGCTGAAAGCAATGCTGGTCGGACTTTTGGCTGGTCGTGCGGCGGAAGAAGTTGTGTTTGATACGGTGACGACAGGTGCGTCCAATGACATTGAAAAGGCGACGAAGGTTGCCAGAGCAATGATCACACAGTACGGAATGTCTGAGAAGTTTGGTCTGATCGGGTTAGAGTCTGTACAGAGCCGTTACCTGGATGGCCGTGCGGTGATGAACTGTGGAGAAGCGACAGCAGCTGAGATTGATGCTGAAGTAATGGAGATGCTCAAGGCTGCATATGAAGAGGCAAAACGCCTGCTTCGGGAAAACAGAGAAGCACTGGATAAGATTTCAGAATTCCTGATCGAGAAAGAGACGATCACAGGAAAAGAATTTATGAAGATTTTAAGAAAGGTGCAGGGGATCGAAGAGAGCGAAGAACTGGAAACAAAGAAAGAAGCCAGAATCGCGATGAAACCTGTGGAAGAACCGGAAGAAGGTCCCGAGTTTACAGAAGAATAAATGAGACGGAGAAGGACAGGATTTTTATCTTGTCCTTTTTTTCAAAAGCATTTATAATAAATGGCATGGAAAATTATAATTTTGATATACAGGAAGAATTGAAAAAACTCCCGGCGAAACCGGGCGTTTATATTATGCATGATGAACGGGATCATATCATCTATGTAGGAAAGGCGATCAGCCTGAAAAACCGGGTGCGTCAGTATTTTCAAACCAGCCGGAATAAAGGTGTGAAGATTGAGCAGATGGTGACGCATATCCGCCGATTTGAGTACATTGTCACAGATTCAGAACTGGAGGCACTGGTACTGGAATGCAATCTGATCAAAGAGCATCATCCGAAATACAATACCATGCTGATGGATGATAAGACATATCCGTTTATCAAGGTGACAGTAAATGAAGACTTTCCGAGAGTGATGCTGGCAAGAAAGATGCTCAAAGACAAGGCAAAATATTTTGGACCGTATACAAGCGGGCAGGCAGTCAGAGATACGATTGATCTGCTTCACAAGTTGTATCATGTCCGCAGCTGCAACCGGAATCTGCCAAAAGACATCGGAAAAGAGCGCCCTTGCCTTAATTACCATATCAAGCAATGTGATGCGCCTTGTCAGGGGTATATTTCAAAAGAAGAATATGGAAAAGCTATCTCAGAAGTGATCCGTTTTCTGAATGGAAATTTTGACGGGATTTTGAAGGATCTGGAAGAGAAGATGCAGAAGGCTTCGGAAGAACTGAAATTTGAGAAAGCCATAGAGTATCGAGAACTGCTCGGAAGCGTAAAAAAGATTGCTCAGAAGCAGAAAATCACAGACAGCAGCGGAGAGGACAGAGATATTCTTGCAGCAGCAATACAAGAGGAGGATGCGGTCGTTCAGGTATTTTTTATCCGGGGAGGCCGCCTGATCGGAAGGGATCACTTCTATCTTCGGATTTCCAAGGGAGAGACCTGCGGTGAGATCCTGGATAGTTTTATCAAGCAGTATTATGCGGGGACGCCGTTTATTCCGGGCGAACTGATGCTGCAGGAAGAGATTGAAGATGCCTCGCTTCTGGAAGAATGGCTGAGTGTAAAACGAGGAGGGAAAGTCAATATCCGCGTGCCGAAAAAAGGCACGAAGGAAAAGCTGGTGGAACTGGCTGCCAACAATGCAACCCTGGTTCTCAGTAAAGACAGAGAACGTCTGAAAAGAGAAGAGGGAAGGACCATCGGAGCAGTCCGGGAGATTGAAAAACTGATCGGGATTTTGGATATCCGCCGCATGGAGGCATATGATATCTCGAATACGAATGGATTTGAGTCTGTCGGATCCATGGTTGTTTATGAGAGAGGAAAGCCCAAGCGGAATGACTACCGGAAATTCAAGATCAAAGGAATTGAAGGTGCGGATGACTACGGAAGCATGCGGGAGGTGCTTACAAGAAGATTCACCCATGGGCTAAAAGAACAGAAGGAAAGTAAAGAAATCGGAGGTTTCAGCAGTTTTCCGGATCTGATTCTGATGGATGGAGGAAAAGGACAGGTCAATGTGGCTCTTCAGGTTTTGGGTGATCTGCGGTTGAATATCCCGGTGTGTGGTATGGTCAAGGATGACTATCACCGGACAAGAGGACTTTATTATGAAAATCAGGAGATTGCCATTGATAAAAACTCAGAGGCGTTTCGGTTGATCACGCGGATTCAGGATGAGGCACATCGGTTTGCAATCGAATATCACCGTTCTTTAAGAAGTAAAGGACAGGTGCATTCGATTCTGGATGATATTGAGGGAATCGGACCGGCGAGACGTAAAGCGCTGATGCGGAACTTTATGAGTCTGGATGCTATAAAAGCAGCTTCGGTGGAAGAGCTTGCCCAGATTCCGTCAATGAATGAAAAAGCGGCAGAATCTGTGTACAAGTTTTTTCATAAGTGATATAATTGAACGCAGGAAATGCTTAGAAAAGGAGAACATTATGGGACAAGGCGTAAGTTTAAAAGAAATTGTAGAAAAAATGAACCTGAAAAATCTGACACCGGATGTGGATTTGGTTGAAAAATATGTTCAGGTGCCTGATATCAACAGACCGGCTCTGCAGTTATCCGGATATTTTGATCATTTTGACTCGGATCGTGTACAGGTTATCGGATATGTTGAATATACGTATCTTCAGACACTTGAGGAAGCGAAAAAGATGAAGATGTACGATGAGCTGTTATCGCATAAAATTCCATGCCTGATCTTCAGCCGTGCATTAGAACCGGATCAAGAGCTTTTAGAAAAGGCTACACAGGCGGATACACCGGTTCTGATCACACAAAAATCAACATCCTCTTTCATGGCGGAGCTGATTCGCTGGATGAATGTGAAACTGGCACCGTGTATTTCCATTCACGGAGTACTTGTGGATGTGTATGGTGTCGGTGTACTGATTATGGGAGAGAGTGGAATCGGTAAGAGCGAGGCAGCGCTGGAGCTGATCAAGAGAGGACATCGTCTGGTAACAGATGACGTGGTAGAGATCCGTAAGGTCAGCGATGATACGCTGGTTGGTTCTGCACCGGATATCACCAGACATTTTATCGAGCTTCGTGGTATTGGAATCGTAGATGTGAAGTCCATGTTTGGTGTGCAGAGCGTCAGGGAGACACAGAATATCGATCTGGTCATCACACTGGAAGACTGGAGCAGAGAAAAAGAATACGATCGTCTCGGACTGGAAGAGACGTATACGGAATTTCTGGGCAACAAAGTAGTATGCCATAACATTCCGATCCGTCCGGGAAGAAATCTGGCGATCATCGTGGAGTCAGCAGCGGTCAACCACAGACAGAAACAGATGGGATATAACGCTGCACAGGAATTATATAAAAGAGTTCAGAACAGTTTGACAAAAAGGAAATAGGAGAGCAGGAAGATGAAATATTGTTTTGGAGTAGATATTGGTGGAACAACAGTGAAAATGGGCTTGTTCGAGGCAACGGGGACTATTTTGGAAAAATGGGAGATCAAGACCCACACAGAAGAAGAGGGAAAGGCAATCCTTCCGGATGTTGCTGCATCACTCAAGGAGAAAAAAGCAGAGCATGATCTGGCAGATGCGGATATTATCGGAGTAGGTGTAGGTGTTCCTGCACCGGTGACAGAAGAGGGAATCGTCTTTGGAAGTGCAAATCTCGGCTGGAAATACAAAGAAGTGAAAAAAGAGCTGGAGGAGCTGACCGGACTGGACGTGGAAGTCGGAAATGATGCCAATGTAGCAGCCCTTGGTGAGATGTGGAAAGGCGGCGGAGCCGGATATAAGAACCTGATTATGGTAACGCTTGGAACCGGAGTCGGCGGCGGCATCATTGTTGGGGGAAAGATTCTGACAGGAAGCCACGGAGCAGGCGGAGAGATCGGGCATCTTCGAGTAAATCCTCACGAAACAGAAAGCTGCGGATGTGGAGGAAAGGGATGCCTGGAGCAGTATGCATCTGCAACTGGGATTGTGCGTCTTGCAAAAAGAAAACTGGAGCAGGAGACAAGAAACACGATTTTAAACAGGAATGATCTGTCTGCAAAATCAGTATTTGATGCGGTGAAAGCAGATGATTCAGTGGCAAAAGAGATTGCAGAGTCTTTCGGAAATTATCTTGGACGTGCTCTTGCAAATCTGGCAGCAGTGATCGATCCGTCCATTTTTGTGATCGGCGGCGGGGTATCAAAAGCCGGGGAGATTCTTCTTGAATATGTAGAAAAGCCATTTCAGGAGAATGCGTTCTTTGCAAATAAAGATGTAAGATTTGCCCTTGCAACACTTGGTAACGATGCAGGAATCTGTGGTGCGGCAAAACTGGTTCTGGATGATTTTGCAGAGTAGAAAAACAATCATTTGACAGGAAATAAAAACGTACAGATGGCAGGAGTGGAAGAAAATCTGCAATCTGTACGTTTTTTCGTTTATGAACAACCTTTTGAAAATATTGGAAGAAAACAAAAAGGGTTGAAAGCCGAAGCCTTCAACCTTTTTTACACAAGCTGGAAATCGGATTTGAACCGACGACCCCTTCATTACGAGTGAAGTGCTCTACCGACTGAGCTATTCCAGCAAGTGTTCGTCCTGATTAAACGAACCTCAATTATTATAGCGCTTTTGTAATAGAAATTCAACTCTTTTTTGTAAAAAAATTACTGTTTTTGGGTTCTGTTCCCTGAAAACCTTGCCAATGCGCAGTATTTGATTTAAAATAAATTTCAGAATGAACGTCGGGGATGCGAATCAACAGGAAAAGGGGGCAGGGATATGAGTATAGATTTAACGAATGGACCTGTGACGAAAAAAATGATGTTGTTTTCTCTGCCTCTGATTGCCGGAAATCTTCTGCAGCAGACGTATAATATTGCAGACACTGTGATCGTAGGAAGGTTTCTCGGAGCAGATGCTCTGGCGGCAGTGGGATCCTCATATGCACTGATGACGTTTTTGACTTCGATTCTGCTGGGGCTCTGTATGGGAAGTGGTGCATTATTTTCCATCCGGTATGGGGAAAAGAATGAAGAAAAACTAAAAGAGAGTATCGGCGCTTCATTTCTGATGATTGCTGCAGTGGCAATATTGCTGAATGGACTGGTCTGCCGGAACACAGGATGGATTCTGGAGTTTTTACAGGTGCCGCAGCAGGTATATGACGGGATGAGAACATACCTGGAAGTAGTATTCACCGGAATTTTTGCAACATTTTTATATAATTATTTTGCCTCTCTTTTGAGAGCGGCAGGAGAATCTTTGATTCCGTTGATCTTTCTGGCAGTCTGTGCCGTTCTGAATATTGTTCTGGATCTGTGGTTTGTGATCGGACTGGATGCAGGAATTGCCGGAGCTGCGGTTGCGACTGTAATCTCTCAGTGGATTTCCGGAATCGGAATCGCAGTCTACACCTGGGGGCGATGTCCGCAGTTTCGTCTGAGAAGGAGAGATTTCAGAATTACAAAAGAGACGTTTGGTGAGATTTTTCAGTTTTCGTTTTTGACCTGTGTTCAACAGTCTGTTATGAATCTGGGGATTTTGATGGTGCAGGGGCTGGTAAACAGCTTCGGACCGGTTGTAATGGCGGCATTTGCAGCGGCTGTGAAGATTGATTCATTTGCATATATGCCGGTGCAGGATTTCGGAAATGCGTTTTCCACTTTTGTGGCACAGAATTACGGGGCCGGAAAACAGGAGCGGATCCGGGAGGGGGCAAGAAAGTCGGTGCTGCTCGTACTGGGATTTTGTCTGGTGATCTCAGCGTCAGTTTTTGTGTTTGCAAAGCAGCTGCTTTTGATTTTTGTCCAGCCGTACGAAACAGAAATTCTGGCAGTTGGAATTCAATACTTGCGGATTGAAGGTGTGTTTTATTTTGGAATCGGATTCCTGTTTTTGTTTTATGGATATTACCGGGCAGTCAGAAAACCGGGAATGTCGGTTGTGCTGACGGTGATTTCTTTGGGGACACGGGTAGTACTGGCATATGTATTGTCAGCGGTTCCTCAGATCGGGGTGTCAGGAATCTGGAGTGCAGTTCCGATCGGATGGATTCTGGCAGATCTTGCAGGATGGATTTATTATAAGAAATTACAACAAAGATGAGTATATTATGGAAATGAGGGTTAACAAATGGAGAAAAAAGTAGACAGAAGAGTCATTAAAACGAGAAGGCAGTTAAAAAAAGGACTTGCAGCGCTGATGAAGGAAAAAAGCGTGAATCAGATCACAGTCAAAGAGCTGGTAGAAGAAGTGGATATCAATCGTTCCACATTTTACCTTCATTTTAAAGACATTCAGGACCTTTTGAGAGAAATCGAAGAGAATATGGAAGCGCAGATCAAAAGAGCGATCGAAGAGCATCCGATCGTATCCGGCAATGAAAATGCGTTTTATTTTATAGAAGATATGTTTCGTGTATTAGATGAAGAGCGGGAGATCAGTAAAGCGCTGATCGGTCCCAACGGAGATATGGGATTTATCCACCGCATTGAGCGGATCATCAAAGAGAACAGCAGGGGGACGCTGGAGAAGATGTTTCCGGGTAAGAAAGAGGATCTCAAATATTTTTACGCGTTTTGTCTGAGCGGATGTCTTGGGCTTGTGAAAGTGTGGCTCAATGAAGGGGAAGAAAAATCACCGGAAGAAATGGCACAGATGACATTTAATATGATCGCAAATGCGAAGGATGCGTTCTGTCAGACAGCATCGGATTTTCTTGACAAGTAAATGTGATATCACGTAAGATAAACGTTGAATAAGTGAGAGAGGATGAGAGAGATGAAGAGAGAAAAATTTGGCTCAAGGCTTGGATTTATCCTGATTTCAGCAGGATGTGCCATCGGGCTTGGAAATGTATGGAGATTTCCATATATTACCGGACAATACGGGGGTGCGGCATTTGTGCTGATCTACCTGTTTTTCCTGTTAACACTGGGACTTCCGATCATGGTCATGGAGTTCTCGGTAGGGCGTGCGAGTCAGGCAAGTATTGCGCTTTCCTTTGATAAGCTGGAACCAAAGGGGACCAGGTGGCACTGGTATAAATATTTCGGGATGGCAGGAAATTATCTGCTGATGATGTTTTATACCACGATTGGCGGATGGATGATTTTGTATTTCGTGAAAATGGCGGCAGGGCAGTTTGAGGGACTTGACGCAAAAGGGATTGAAGCGGAGTTTGCAAATCTGACAGCGAGACCGGGATTGATGTTTGTGTGTATGGCAATCGTTGTAATCCTGTGTTTTGCAATCTGCAGCATGGGGCTTCAGAAAGGAGTGGAGAAGATCACAAAGGTGATGATGATCCTGCTGCTTGCTCTGATGATTATTTTAGCAGTACGTTCTGCCACACTTCCGAATGCAGGAGAGGGAATTCGGTTCTATTTACTGCCGGACTTCGGCAAGGTGAAAGAAGCAGGTGTATTTGAAGTCGTCTATGCAGCCATGGGACAGTCCTTCTTTACGCTGAGTCTTGGGATTGGAGCGATTGCGATCTTTGGAAGCTATATTGATAAGAAACGGGCGCTGACAGGGGAGGCAATCTGTGTTACGATTCTGGATACCTGCGTGGCGCTGATCGCGGGGATGATCATTTTTCCGGCATGCTTTGCGTTCGGAGTGAACCCGGGACAGGGACCAAGTCTGATCTTTATCACACTGCCGAATATTTTTAATGCGATGAGCGGCGGAAGAATCTGGGGAACTCTGTTCTTCCTGTGTATGTTCTTTGCAGCAGCATCTACGATCATTGCCGTATTTGAAAATATCATTACATTTGCCATGGAACTGACCGGATGCAGCAGGAGAAAATCTGTAATCTGCAATCTGATCGCAATCCTGGTTTTATCTGTTCCATGTATTCTCGGATTTAATGTATGGAGTGGGATTTCTCCTTTGGGCGCAGGAAAAAATATTTTGGATTTTGAAGATTTCCTGGTAAGCAACAATCTGCTTCCGATCGGAAGTCTGGTATATCTTCTGTTTTGTACCAGCTGTTATGGATGGGGATGGAAGAAATTTACGAAGGAAGCGAACAGCGGACAGGGAATCCGGTTCCCGAAATGGGCAAGGGTGTATGTGTCATATATTTTGCCGCTGATCGTGCTGTTTATCTTTGTACAGGGATATATCACCATGTTTTAAAGCACATAGGAGAATGAAAAATGGAAAAGAAGTATTTGTCATAAAAAGTATCAGGGAAAGTGGAACTTGTAAAAACAGGATCCGCTTTCCCTGATTTTTTAAAACCGTTTTTTACAGAGTTTTTCTACCAGATTGATCAAGCATATAATCCCATCGCCATAATACACAAAAGCACGATCGACATGAGCAGCCAATCCATTTTAAAAACCTGACTGGAGTAAATGATCAGGTATCCGAGTCCGTTTCTGGCCGCTAAAAATTCTCCGATGATCACACCCACAAGACACAGGCCGATATTGACCTTCATATTGCTGATGATCGCGGGAATGGAGCTTGGCAGGACCACTTTGGTCAGTGCGTGGTGTCTCGTTCCGTGGAGTGTGTAAATGAGCTTGATCTTTTCTTCATCGATTGTTGTGAAACTGGTGTACAGATTTAAAATGCTTCCAAAGATCGCAACGGACATTCCGGCAATAATAATGGTTGTCTGGTTTGCTCCGAGCCAGACGATAAGAAGCGGTGCCAGGGCGGATTTCGGAAGACTGTTCAACACGACCAGATAAGGATCCAGTATTTCGGATAATTTTTTGCTGTACCACAAAATAACTGCGATCAGAATACTGATTCCGGTAACGAACAGGAAGCTTAAAATCGTTTCGTAAAGTGTGATTCCAAGATGGAGAAAAATACTTCGGTCAAGGACCATGCTCCAAAAGCAGCGGACAATCTTGGCAGGACTGCTGAAAACGAAAGAGTCGATCATTCCCAGGCGGGAAGTGATCTCCCAGAGTCCCAGAAAAAGGATCAGGATCAGGAGTCTTGATAAATTGACGATCAGGTGATGGCGTTTTTGGAGGAGTAGATAACGTTTCTGCCTGTTTGAAAGTTCAGACATTTTGATTCAGCTCCTTCCATAAAATATTGAAGTATGTCTTAAACTCCGGAGCGTTGCGGCGTTTAAGAGGGGTGTCAGAGGCCAGGGAGAAGGTGACGGGAACGATACGTGCAATGGAGGCCGGACGTTTGCTGAGGATGAAGATGGTATCTGCAAGGCTGATCGCTTCGGAAAGGTCATGTGTCACTAACACAGCAGTGCGGCCGGAATCCCGTATGATCTGTCCGATATCATCTCCTACGGAAAGCCGTGTCTGGTAATCCAGTGCGGAAAAAGGTTCATCCAGAAGCAGCAGATCCGGTTCCAGGATCAGGGTGCGGATCAGAGCAGCTCTCTGGCGCATTCCTCCGGAGAGTTCAGAAGGGCGTGAGTCGGCAAATTTTTCCAGTCCATAGGTTTTTAACAGCTCCCGTGCATGGGTTTTGGCTGCAGCAGTCAGTGTATGCTGGATTTCCAGTCCAAGGAGGATGTTGTGATAAATTGTTCTCCATTCAAAGAGGTGGTCGTGCTGCAGCATATAACCGATATTGGTCGCGCTTTCTTTTAATGATTTTCCATTGAGCAGAATCTCCCCCTCTTCCGGTTTCAAAAGACCGGCGATCAGTGAGAGCAGTGTGGACTTGCCGCATCCGGATGGACCGACAATTGCCACAAATTCTCCCGGTTTCACGGAAAGGGAAATATCTGACAGTGCTTTTGTTTCGCCTTCCAGAGTATGATAGGCATAGCTTAAGTGATCCAGTGTTAAAATTGGTTCCATACAGACACTCCATTCGACAAGTATATAATCAGTTTATGGAAAACAAGAAAATCTGTGCGTTTCTTTTGGAAAATCCGACATTTCTTTACAGATATCCCGGAAAGACGTATACTATAATAGATTGTAAAAAAGGAAAGAATGAAAATCCGGAGGAAACAAACGATGAATGTGATAAATTATCAGAAAGAACTGGATAAAACGATCGTAAGTCTCCAGAAAGAGGGACGTGTGCCAAAACTTTTGCTGCACAGCTGCTGTGCGCCGTGCAGCAGTTATGTATTGGAGTACTTGTCAGAGTATTTTGAAATCACGGTATTTTATTATAATCCGAACATTTATCCGGAAAGTGAATATACAAAACGAATTCTGGAGCAGCAGGAGCTGATATCCCGTATGAATCTGAAGCATCCGGTCAGTTTTCTGGCGGGAAATTATGAGAAGGATCGCTTCTACCGGATGGCAGAGGGGCTGGAAGATGTCAAAGAGGGGGGCGCCAGATGCTTTAAATGTTATGCGCTCAGGCTTCGGGAGACGGCACAGATGGCAAAAAAAGCCGGTTATGATTATTTTACGACCACACTTTCTATCAGTCCTATGAAAAATGCAGCCAAGTTAAATGAGATCGGACTGGCAGCACAGAAAGAGTTTGGAGTGAAATACCTGCAGTCTGACTTTAAAAAGAAAAACGGATACAAACGATCCATTGAGTTATCCAAAGAATATGGATTGTATCGGCAGGATTACTGCGGTTGTGAGTTTTCACAAAGAAGCAGTACACAATAGAGCGGAAACTGTCACAGTTTTCTATGGACATATAACACGTTAATGTGTTAAACTAATTGCAATCTGAAAAGATACTATCGGAGAAAAGGAGACAGGGGAATGGCACAGTTATGGGGCGGTCGTTTCACAAAAGAAACAGACAAGCTGGTATATAATTTTAATGCATCGATCTCTTTGATCAAAAATTTTATGCGCAGGATATCCGGGGAAGCATCGCACATGTGACAATGCTTCAAAAGCAGGGAATTTTGACAAAAGAGGAGAAAGAGAGCATCATTGAAGGTCTGAAAGGGATTCAGGCAGATGTGGAGAACGGGACACTTGAGATCACGGATGAGTATGAAGATATCCACAGCTTTGTAGAGGCGAATCTGATCGACCGGATTGGAGATGCAGGGAAGAAACTGCACACCGGAAGAAGCAGAAATGATCAGGTGGCGCTGGATATGCGGCTGTACACAAGAGACGAGATCGAAGCACTGGATACACTTTTAAAAGAATTGCTGGAAGTGCTTTTAAAACTGATGAAAGAGCATATCGAGACGTATATGCCGGGATTTACACATCTTCAGAAAGCACAACCGGTGACACTTGCGCATCATCTTGGCGCATATTTTGAAATGTTCAAAAGAGACCGTCTTAGAATGAAAGATATCAGAAAACGCATGAACTACTGCCCGCTTGGAGCAGGGGCTCTTGCGGGGACAACTTATCCGCTGGATCGGGAATATACGGCAGAGCTGCTTGGATTTGACGGACCGACCTTAAACAGTATGGATTCCGTATCTGACAGAGATTATCTGATCGAGATGCTGTCAGCAATGTCTACCGTGATGATGCACTTAAGCCGTTTCTGTGAGGAAGTGATCATCTGGAATTCCAATGAGTATCAGTTTGTGGAGATTGATGATGCGTACAGTACCGGAAGCAGCATTATGCCGCAGAAGAAGAATCCGGATATCGCAGAGCTTGTGCGCGGAAAGACAGGAAGAGTTTACGGGGCATTGATGTCCCTTCTGACGACAATGAAGGGAATCCCGCTTGCATATAATAAAGATATGCAGGAAGACAAAGAGCTGGTGTTTGATGCCATTGATACGACAAAAGGCTGTCTGGCATTATTTACGGGGATGCTTCGCACCATGAGGTTCAGAAAGCAGCGGATGGAAGACAGTGCAAAGAATGGTTTTACAAATGCGACAGATGCGGCGGATTATCTGGTCAATCACGGCGTGCCGTTTCGGGATGCTCACGGGATTGTAGGACAGCTGGTTTTATATTGTATTGATAAAAATATCGCCCTTGATGATATGAGTCTGGAGGAGTATAAGGCAATCTCTCCGGTATTTGAAGAAGATATCTATGAGGCCATCAGCATGAAGACTTGTGTGGAAATGCGAAATACCATCGGAGCACCGGGGAAAAGTGCCATGGAGCAGGCAATCGCACTGGAAGAAGCATATTTGAAAGAAGAATAGCAGGTTTGCTGTTTTCAAATAAAAATGAGAGGAAAGGACAGAAAGAAGATGGAAAAGAAATTAAAAGTTGGAATTTTAGGAGCAACAGGAATGGTCGGACAGAGATTTATCTCTTTGCTTGAGAATCACCCGTGGTTTGAGGTTGTGACAGTGGCAGCAAGTCCGCGTTCTGCAGGAAAGACTTATGAAGAGGCAGTCGGAGACAGATGGAAAATGACAACTCCAATGCCGGAAGCAGTGAAAAAACTGGTTGTTATGAATGTAAACGACGTGGAACATGTTGCGTCTACGGTAGATTTTGTATTCAGCGCAGTGGATATGACAAAAGAAGAGATCAAAGCGATCGAAGAAGAATACGCAAAGACAGAGACACCGGTCGTGTCAAACAACAGTGCGCATCGTTGGACACCGGACGTGCCGATGGTAGTGCCGGAGATCAATTCAGAACATTTTGATGTGATTAAGGATCAGAAAAAACGCCTTGGAACAACACGCGGATTTATCGCAGTAAAACCAAACTGTTCGATCCAGAGCTACGCGCCGTGTCTGGCTGCATGGAAAGAGTTCGGACCAAAAGAAGTAGTGGCAACGACTTACCAGGCCATTTCCGGAGCGGGAAAGACATTTAAAGACTGGCCGGAGATGGTGGAAAATATCATTCCATATATTGGCGGAGAGGAAGAAAAGAGTGAGCAGGAGCCGCTGCGTGTTCTCGGAAAAGTAGAAAACGGCGAGATCGTAAAGGCTCAGCTTCCGAAAATCACTTGCCAGTGTCTGCGTGTACCGGTATTAAACGGTCATACAGCAGCTGTATTTATCAATTTTGAGAAGAAACCGACAAAAGAGCAGCTGATCGAAAAGCTTGTGTCATTCAAAGGTTTCCCACAGGAAGAAAACCTTCCAAGTGCACCAAAGCAGTTTATTCAGTATCTGGAAGAGGACAACCGTCCACAGGTGAAACTGGATGTAGATTATGAGAACGGAATGGGAGTGTCAATCGGACGACTGAGAGAAGATTCGATGTTTGACTTCAAATTTGTAGGACTTTCCCACAACACAGTCAGAGGAGCAGCAGGTGGAGCAGTTCTCTGCGCAGAAGCTCTGACAGCAAAAGGGTTTATTCAGGCAAAATAAAGATTGAGAAAGGGGGATTCTCCTATGGGAATGACAATGACACAGAAGATACTGGCAGCACATGCAGGGCTGGAATCTGTAACTGCAGGACAGCTGATCGAGGCAAAGCTGGATATTGTGATGGCAAATGACATCACAGGACCGATGGCGCTGCCGATTCTGAAGCAGATGGCAGATCAGGTGTTTGATAAAGAGAAGGTTGTATTTGTACCGGATCATTTCACCCCGAACAAAGACATCAAATCCGCAGAGAATTCAAAAGCGATCCGTGAATTTGCAAAAGAACAGGGATTGAAATGGTATTTTGAACAGGGCAAGTCCGGAGTAGAGCATGCTATCCTTCCGGAGGCAGGCGTGGTGACAGCAGGAGAATGCATCATTGGTGCAGACTCCCACACCTGTACCTATGGAGCGCTGGGTGCGTTTTCAACCGGTATGGGAACGACCGATATCGCAACCGGTATGGCAACCGGTGAGATCTGGTTTAAAGTTCCGGCGGCGATTCAGTTTGTACTGACTGGAAAACCTGGAAAATATGTCAGCGGAAAAGATATCATCATCCACATCATCGGCAAGATCGGTGTAGATGGGGCACTTTACAAATCCATGGAGTTTACCGGAGACGGAATTGCACATTTGTCTATGGATGACCGTTTTACCATGGCGAACATGGCGATTGAAGCAGGTGCGAAGAACGGAATCTTCCCGGTGGATGAACAGACAAAAGCATATTTAGAAGAGCATTCGAAAAAAGAATATCAGATTTTCGAGGCAGATGAGGATGCAGATTATGAACAGGTTGTAACCATTGATCTTTCCGAAGTGCGTCCGACAGTTGCATTTCCGCATCTTCCGGGCAATGCAAAGACCATCGATGAGATCGAGGCGATGGAACCGATCAAGATCGATCAGGTGGTGATCGGTTCCTGCACCAATGGAAGAATGGAAGATATGCGAAAGGCAGCGGCAATCTTAAAAGGGCATACGGTACATCCGGATGTGCGTGTGATGGTCATTCCGGCAACTCAGAAGATTTACAAACAGTGTATCAAAGAAGGGCTGCTTGATATTTTTGTGGATGCAGGCTGTGCGGTCAATACACCGAGCTGTGGACCGTGTATGGGCGGTCATATGGGTGTTATGGCAGCAGGAGAACGCTGTGTATCTACGACAAACCGGAATTTTGTAGGAAGAATGGGACATGTAGATTCTCTCATTTATCTTGCATCTCCGGAAGTGGCAGCGGCGAGTGCGATTGCAGGATATATTGCAAATCCGGAGAGGGCAGGTGAAGAGGCATGAGAGCACAGGGACACGTTTTTAAATATGGAGACAATGTAGATACGGATGTGATTATTCCGGCAAGATATCTGAATTCATTTGATGCAAAAGAGCTGGCATCACATGCCATGGCAGATATTGATCCGGAGTTTGCAAAAAAAGTGCAGGCGGGAGATCTGATCGTGGCAAAGAAGAATTTCGGCTGTGGTTCTTCCAGAGAGCATGCGCCTCTTTGTCTGAAAACAGCAGGAGTAAGCTGTGTGATCGCAGAGACCTTTGCAAGGATTTTCTACCGCAATGCCATCAATATCGGGCTTCCGATCATTGAATGTCCGCAGGCGGCACAGGAAATCGAAGCCGGAGATGAGGTTGAAGTAGATTTTGACAGCGGAATGATCTACGACCGTACCAAAGGAACTCAGTATCAGGGACAGGCGTTTCCTGAATTTATGCAGAAGCTGATCGCAGCCGGAGGTCTTGTAAGCTATACAAACAGCAGAAAGAAATAGAACGGAAATTAAGACCGGATATTGAAAGAAAGAGCATGATATAAAATGAGGGCGTTTTCAAAAAGTCGGAGAATCTTTTGGAACGCCCTCATGGATTTTATTAAAGAAGAAAGAAGTGAAATGAGAAAGAGAGGAACATCAGTGGAAGAGAAAAAGTTGAGAGCGGAAGAAAAAGGAAGGGCGGTGGCGCTTCTTCGATCGGAGTATTTCTGGTCCTGTTTTTGGGGATGGGGATTGTATTTGGCGATTTTTATGCGATGCCGGCAATTGTGGCATTCTTAATCGCTCTTCTGACAGCGTTTTTGCAGAATGGGAAGTTAACATTTGCAGACAAAATGAAGGTGATTTCTGCCGGGATCGGAGATGAGAATATCATTACGATGAGTCTGATCTTTTTATGTGCAGGCGGATTTTCCGGTGCAGTAACTGCGGCAGGCGGTGTGGAGAGTACGGTAAATCTGGGGCTTTCGGTGCTTCCGCCATCCATTGCAGTCGTAGGATTGTTTGTGATCGGCTGTTTTATTTCTGTATCCATGGGAACCTCCATGGGAACGATCGCAGCGCTTGCTCCGATTGCAGTCGGAATCAGTGAAAAGACAGGATTTTCTCTGGCAATCTGTATTGGAGCCGTTGTCTGCGGAGCAATGTTTGGTGATAATCTGTCCATGATCTCAGATACAACGATCGCCGCGGTAAAAACACAGGGCTGCGAGATGAAAGATAAATTCAAGGCAAATTTTCTGATCGTACTCCCGGCGGCGATTTTAACGATTGTGATATTCTGGCTGATGACAAGAAACGGAAGTTATCAGATCCGGGAGGAGATGCCATACAGCATCTGGAAAGTACTTCCATATCTCGTTGTATTGGTGGGAGCACTGGCGGGGATTAACGTGTTTGTTGTTCTGATCAGTGGAATTGCGTTATCTCTGATCGTGGGCGTTGCAACAGGAAGCATCGGATTGTCTGAGATTTTTAATGTCGTAGGAGACGGTGTGACCGGAATGTATGATATCACGGTAATTTCGATCATTGTTGCCTGTATCGTGTCACTTGTCAGAGAATATGGTGGAATCCGGTTCATCTTAAATCTGATCAAAAGCAGGATCAGAGGAAAAAGAGGCGGCGAATTTGGAATCGCAGTGCTGGCATTGTTTGTAGATCTTTGTACAGCAAATAATACCATTGCCATTGTGATGGCAGGTCCCATTGCAAAAGAGATCAGCGAAGAATATGACATTGATCCAAAACGATCCGCATCCCTTCTGGATATTTTTACATCCGTGGGGCAGGGAATGATCCGTATGGAGCTCAGCTTCTGTCTGCGGCAACTCTCACAGGACTGACTCCGTTTGATATTATTCCGAATTTGTTCTACCCCGTCCTGATGGGTGTCAGTGCAATTCTCTTCATTGTATTTAAGAAACAAAATTGATAAAACAGAGCACTTATGATATAATTCATGGCAATAACAGTGTGAAGAAAGAAAAAGAGGGCGAAGATATGAATTTGTTATACAAAAGCACAAGAAATTCTGAGAAAAAAGTAACAGCGTCTGAGGCAATCTTAAAAGGGCTTGCAGAAGATGGCGGACTCTTCGTGCCGGAGCAGATTCCGACACTGGATGTGACAATGGAAGAACTCAAAAACATGACGTATCAGGAGACCGCATACGCAGTGATGAAACAGTTTCTGACAGACTTTACAGAGGAGGAGTTAAAGCACTGCATAGACAGCGCATATGATTCCAAGTTTGATACAGAAGTGATCGCCCCCCTTGTGAAAGTGGGAGATGTCTATCATCTGGAGCTGTTTCACGGAGCGACGATCGCGTTTAAGGATATGGCATTATCGATCCTTCCGCATTTGATGACAACATCTGCAAAGAAGAATCATGTGACAAAGGATATTGTCATTTTGACAGCAACCTCCGGAGATACCGGAAAAGCTGCGATGGCAGGATTCGCAGATGTGCCGGGAACGAAGATTATTGTGTTTTATCCGAAGAACGGGGTCAGCCGGGTGCAGGAGATGCAGATGGTGACACAGAAAGGTGCCAATACTTCAGTTGTGGCAATTCATGGAAACTTTGATAATGCACAGAGCGGTGTCAAAGCGCTTTTTGAAGACCAGGTGCTTGCAAAGGAACTGGATGCGGCAGGATATCAGTTCTCTTCCGCAAATTCGATCAACATCGGTCGTCTGGTACCTCAGGTTGTGTATTATGTCTATGCATATGCAAAACTGCTTCAGAATGACGAGATTCAAAGTGGAGAGAAGATCAATGTGACGGTTCCGACCGGAAACTTTGGTAATATTCTGGCAGCATACTATGCAAAACAGATGGGGGTTCCGATCAATAAGCTGATCTGTGCATCCAATGAAAACAAAGTCCTGTTTGATTTCTTCCGTACAGGAACATATGACAAAAACAGAGAATTTGTGCTGACATCCTCCCCGTCCATGGACATTTTGATCTCAAGCAATCTGGAGCGGCTGATCTATACAATTGCAGGACAGGATGGTCAGAAAAATGCAGAACTGATGGATGCATTAAAAAGTAGTGGTGCATATGAGATTACAAAAGAAATGAAGGCAAAACTGGATGATTTTGTGGGAGGTTATGCAACGGAGGAACAGACAGCACAGGCAATCCACGATACATATAAACGTACCGGATATGTGATGGATACACATACGGCAGTTGCTTCTTGTGTATGTGCACAGTACAGAGAAGAAAGTGGGGATGAGACAAAATGTCTGATCGCTTCCACAGCCAGTCCATATAAATTCGTAGGCAGTGTGATGCGTGCAATTGATGCAGAATATGCGGGAAGAGACGAGTTTGAGCTTGTGGACGAGCTGGAGAAGCTTTCTCAGGTTGCCGTTCCGAATGCGGTCAAGGAGATCCGTGATGCGAAAATCCTTCATACAAGAGAGTGTGATGCAGACAAAATGAAAGAGACAGTGAAAGAAATATTAGAAATCGAGGTATAGTCAATGAGTGCGGACAGTATGAACAGTGTGTTTGGTTTTATCGGAATTCTTGCAGTAGGATGCGGGATATATTGCCTGTATGCATATTTTAACATGAAAAAAGACGGACACATTAATGAAACGATTCTCCTGGGGAAGAGTTATTCAGAAAAGATGTGCAAAGATAAGGAAGCATATCTGAAAAAGGCGTTGCCGGCAGTTCTGGGATTTGGAATTGTTTCGATTCTTTATGGAATTGTAGATTGTATCCACTGGTATGTAAATCCGATGGAGATGGTGGACACAGTGGGCGGCATTCTTTTTATGGCAGCACTGGTGGTATTTGCAGTGTATACGATGCAACTGAAAAAGAAATATTTTTAGAAAGATACAAGGGGAATATCAACGAAAGAGAGTCAGGAGGATCTGACTCTCTTCTTACGTCATACAAATTGCAGAAATGATTCATCTATCGGAGTAATAACGTTCTAATGACAGGATTTATAAAAAGATATCAGCGGCTTTATCACTCTGACAGACTTTGTTCAGTTTTTTGGCTGCCATGGAGAGTTTCATACTGCTGACACTGCGGGCTTTTTGCTTACAGCTTCGTACGCAGCGCAGGCAGGAAATACATTTTTTCTTGTCCGTCTTTTTCGGATCCTGTGCAGAGATTGCTCCGGCAGGACATGATTTGACGCAAGCTTTACATTCCGTGCACAGGCTGACATCTGCCTTTGGAATCAGTGGAGTTTTTGCGTATTTGCGATATGGAGTGTTACCAGGTACCTGAATGGAGAGCGCAGAGAGATCTTCATTTTTGATACGGCGGTTTAATGCGATCCCGAACTCACTGATTGTCTTTAGATCCGCTTTATTCGGACGGCTCAGACCAATTGAACGAACGATCGAATGCTCAGTAGGAAATGCACCGGCACCGATTACGTGGAATCCCCGATTTTCCACCTCGGTTTTTAATTCTAACAGAGCATCTTCGTATGCCCGGCAGCCATAAGTTGCGATCAGCGCAGCCGGAGTGTTGTTTCCTTTGAGTGTCTCGAAATAAGAAAGAAATGTTTCGGGAACCCGGCCGGAATAAACCGGGATTCCAAACAGGACAAAATCTGTTTCGTCAAATTGCAGAACCGGCTTTTTTTCTTTATGTACGGACAGGTCAAATGAGACAGATTTAAGGTCAATCTGACGTGCTGCTCCATGATGACCCTTCTTGTCGTCCCTGTCGGACTGAAATAGACCAGTTTTAATTCAGTTGTTTTCATAATAGTATCCTCTCCTTGCATTCAAATGTAAATAATGTTACTATACCATAAATTTGAAAAAAATACCATGAAAAAAGAAATGGAGTATGGGTTGTAAAATCTATGTAAATAGGCTATAATAAATTCAACAGAAAACCTGAGATGTTCGATAACCTTGTTATTTTGAACCTACAATACTTTAAACGGGATTCTTATATTTCTGTAATATGTCAAGCCTCCGTTATGCAGTGGAAGACAGAAAAGCAGATGCGGTTGCCCACCTAGCTTGCGTGCTAGGAGTCAAAATACAGGGAACGGCATTTTGGGGATTCTACAGAAGATAAAAGGGAATGAAATTTAGCACAGGCTGATTTCATTCCCTTATTTCATCAATACAGGATATACAAGCCTTCAAAAAAGATCCCTTTACGAAACAGGGGCTTTATGATATGATTTTGAAAGTTTGAGAGCAGCAGGAGAGAATATTATGGGAAGAAGAGTCAAGGAGACGATAAAAAAAGTAAATAAAGTCACTGAGATCGTCGGCTCCCATCATACAGGAGCGTATGCGGCCCAGGCTGCTTATTTTTTTGTACTCTCTATGATTCCGATCATCCTGCTTTTGCTGACGGCGGTACAGTTTACACCAGCTACTTATGCAAATGTCATCGATGCAGTGGAGCAGGTGTTTCCGACATCCGTGCAGGGGTTTATCCGTTCGATCGTGACACAGGTCTATTTTTCCCAGTCGGCTAAGATCATTCCGATCACGATCCTTGTAGCGCTGTGGTCTGCAGGAAGAGGGGTACTGTCCGTGACTGCAGGACTGAACTGCATTTATGGTAATACCGAGACTCGTAATTATGTATACCTGAGGCTTAGGGCTTCTTTATATACCGTGATCTTCATTCTTGCAATCGTACTGTCACTGGTTCTGTCTGTATTTGGAAACAGTATCAGCGCCATGATCTACAAGCATGCACCGTTCTGGAGTACTCTGATGCAGTATATTATTAAGATCCGGACCGTTATGACACTTGCAGTTCTGACCGTTTTCTGGGATCTGGTTTATAAATATCTTCCAAACCGGAGAGCAACACAGAAGACAACTTTGCGTAAACAGCTTCCGGGAGCCGTTTTTACAGCGTGCGGATGGCTGCTGATCTCTTTTATTTTTTCGATTTATCTGGACATCTTTGAAGGATTTTCAGATATGTATGGAAGTATGACTACGATTGTGCTGATTATGCTGTGGCTGTATCTGTGTATGTATGTGATCCTTCTTGGCGGAGAAGTCAATGCACTGTTAGAGAAATATCTTGACAATCACAAAAACTGTGATAAGATAATAAAGTAAATTTGTCTTAAATTTGAAAAATGAATCAGGATATGAAAAGCGATGAGCGTGCACAGTAGAGAACTGTTTTCCATCAGAGAGAGAAGGTCACTGGCTGTAAGCTTCTTTGGTTCAGACGGCAATCGAAATTCCCACGTAAGCTGCATTTTTGAAATGATTTCAGAGTAGAAAGTGCCGTCTATTGTACGTTACACAAGACCAAGTGCTCACAGGAAGACTGTGGGAATTAGGGTGGTACCGCGAATACAGACTTCGTCCCTTTTGGATGGAGTTTTTTTCATACTAAGAAATATGCTTTCAAAGAAAGGAGAAAGAAGATGAAAGACAGACTGGAACAAATCAAAGCACAGGCTTTGGAGCAGATTAAAGCTTCTGATATGCCGGAAAAGCTGAACGAGGTGCGTGTAAAATTTCTTGGAAAAAAAGGAGAATTAACAGCCGTATTAAAGGGAATGAAAGACGTGGCCCCAGAGGAGCGTCCGAAAGTCGGACAGCTGGTCAATGAGACAAGAGCTGCAATCGAAGAGCTTTTAGAAGAGACAAAAGTGAAAATGGAGCAGCCATCCGTGAGGAAAAAATGAAAGCGGAAGTCATTGACGTGACGCTGCCATCTAAGAAAAGTACGGTGGGACACAGACATCCAAATACGATCGCACTGGAAGAGGTAGAGCGCATTTTCGTGGGAATGGGATACGAAGTAGTAGAAGGACCGGAAGTAGAATACGACCTGTACAACTTCGAGAAACTCAACATTCCGGATGGGCATCCTGCAAAAGATGAACAGGATACCTTTTATGTGAATAAGGACATTGTGCTGCGTACACAGACTTCTCCGGTTCAGGCGAGAGTGATGGAGCAGGGCAAGTTGCCGATCCGTATGATCGCACCGGGAAGAGTATTCCGTTCTGATGAAGTGGATGCAACACATTCTCCATCCTTCCATCAGATTGAAGGTCTTGTGATCGATAAAAATGTTTCCTTTGCAGATCTGAAAGGAACACTGGAAGTGTTTGCAAAAGAGCTGTTTGGAGAAGAGACAAAGACAAAATTCAGACCGCATCATTTCCCGTTTACAGAGCCAAGTGCAGAGGTGGATGTGACTTGCTTCAAATGCGGAGGCAAAGGATGTCGATTCTGTAAAGGTTCCGGCTGGATTGAGATCCTCGGATGCGGGATGGTACATCCACATGTGCTGGAGATGTGCGGAATCGATCCGGAGGAATATTCAGGATTTGCATTCGGTGTCGGTCTGGAGCGAATCGCACTGCTGAAATATGAAATTGATGACATGAGACTTTTGTATGAAAATGACATCAGATTTTTGAAACAGTTCTAGGATTTAGGTGGAGAGAAAGGAATAGGATTATGAATACTTCTTTATCATGGTTAAAAGCGTATGTCCCGGATCTGGACGTGACAGCGCAGGAATATACAGATGCAATGACATTGTCAGGAACAAAAGTAGAGGGCTATGAACAGCTGGATGCAGATCTGGAAAAGATTGTCATTGGTCAGATCGATAAGATTGAAAAGCACCCGGATGCAGACAAACTGGTCGTATGTCAGGTGAATGTAGGAACAGAGACAGTACAGATCGTAACAGGTGCGAAAAATGTATTTGAAGGTGCAAAAGTGCCGGTCGTACTGGACGGTGGACGCGTGGCAGGGGGACATGAGCCGGGACAGAAAGTTCCGGGCGGAATCAAGATCAAAAAAGGCAAGCTCCGCGGAGTGGCAAGTTTTGGTATGATGTGTTCTATCGAGGAGCTGGGTTCTACGACAGATATGTATCCGGAGGCTCCGGAAGACGGAATCTATATCTTCCCGGAGGATGCCGAAATCGGAGCAAGTGCGATTGAAGCGCTTGACAGAAACGATGTGGTATTTGAGTATGAAGTGACATCCAACCGTGTAGACTGCTACAGCGTACTTGGAATCGCAAGAGAAGCAGCCGCTACATTCAACAAAGAGTTTGTTCCTCCAATCGTGAAAGAGACAGGAAATGGAGAAGATGTCAACGATTATATAAAAGTAACAGTAGAAGATGCCGATCTGTGTCCGAGATACTGTGCAAGAGTGGTAAAAAATATTAAAATCGGTCCGTCTCCAAAATGGATGCAGAGAAGGCTGGCATCTGTAGGAATTCGTCCGATCAACAATCTGGTGGATATTACAAACTATGTGATGGAAGAGTACGGACAGCCGATGCATGCCTATGATCTGGATACGATCGCAGGTCATGAGATTGTTGTAAAAACTGCACAGGATGGAGAGAAATTTACCACACTTGACGGACAGGAGCGTATCATGGACAAGGATGTCCTGATGATCTGTGACGGAGAAAAAGCAGTCGGAATTGCCGGTATCATGGGTGGGGAAAACTCCATGATCACAGATGATGTCAAGACCATGCTCTTTGAGGCAGCATGCTTTGACGGTGTCAACATCCGAAAATCTTCAAAGAGAGTAGGGCTTCGTACAGATGCTTCCGGAAAATTTGAAAAGGGTCTGGATCCGAACAATGCAAAAGCAGCCATTGACAGAGCCTGCCAGTTAGTAGAAGAATTAGGCGCCGGAGAAGTGGTTGGCGGAACCGTGGATGTTTACGGAAAAGTAAAAGAACCGGTAAGAGTTCCATTTGATGCAGACAAGATCAATGCAATGCTGGGAACTTCGATTTCAGAAGAAGAGATGCTTGGTTATTTCGCAAAGATCGGTCTGGAATATGATGAAGCAGCAAAGGAAGTGATCGCACCGACATTCCGTCATGATCTGTTCAGAATTGCAGATCTGGCAGAAGAGGTTGCAAGATTCTTTGGATATGATAATATTCCGACGACACTTCCAAAGGGAGAGGCCACAACAGGAAAACTGTCCTTCAAACTGAGAATCGAAGATGTGGCAAAAGATATCGCCGAATTCTGCGGATTCAGCCAGGGAATGACCTATTCATTCGAGAGCCCGAAGGTGTTTGACAAACTGAGAATCCCGGCAGATTCGAAATTGAGAGAAACAGTGGAGATCATGAACACTGGGAGAAGATTATAGTGTGATGAGAACGACATCCTTAAATGGAATGCTCACATCTCTTGCGACAAACTATAACCGCAGAAACAAAAATGTAAGACTTTACGAACTTGGAAATATTTATCTGCCAAAACAGCTTCCGATCACAGAGCTTCCGGAGGAAAGAATGCAGTTTACTCTGGGAATGTATGGAGAAGGGGATTTCTTCAGCATGAAGGGTGTAGTAGAAGAATTCTTTGAGAAGATCGGAATGCACGAAAAAGAAACATACGATCCAAATGCAGGAAAAACATATCTGCATCCTGGGCGCCAGGCAAATATCATTTACGATGGAAAAGTAGTCGGATATCTGGGAGAGGTACATCCGGAAGTTGCCGATACTTACGGAATCGGGGAACGCGCATATGTAGCAGTACTGGATATGCCGGAGATCATTCCGTATGCAACTTTTGACAGAAAATATACAGGAATCGCAAAGTACCCTGCTGTGACAAGAGATATCAGTATGGTAGTGCCAAAAGAGATCCTGGTAGGACAGATTGAAGATGTGATCGAGAAAAAAGGCGGAGCATATCTGGAAAGCTATGCACTGTTTGACCTGTATGAAGGAAGTCAGATCAAAGCCGGATTCAAATCCGTTGCATATTCTATCGTATTCCGTGCAAAGGATAAGACTCTGGAAGAGGCGGATGTAACTTCTGCGATGAACCGGATCTTAAAAGCACTGGAAGAGATGGGAATCGAGCTGAGAAAATAGGACCGAGTCTGTTTAGAAAGAGGGATATCATTGAAAACAAGTGATTTTTATTATGACCTGCCGGAGGAACTGATCGCACAGGATCCTCTGGAGGATCGCTCCGGTTCCAGATTATTGTTTCTGGATAAAGAGACAGGGAAAACAGAGCATCATATCTTTCGGGATGTGATCGATTATCTGAATCCGGGAGACTGTCTGGTCATCAACGATACAAAAGTAATTCCGGCACGCCTGATCGGAGAAAAAGAAGCACCGGTGCCAAGATCGAGGTCCTCCTGTTGAAGCGCGGAGAAAACGATGTGTGGGAAACACTGGTAAAACCGGGGAAAAAAGCAAAACCGGGAACCAGGATCAGTTTCGGAGAAGGACTTCTGGTCGGCGAGGTTGTGGATGTGGTAGAAGAGGGAAACCGTCTGATTCACTTTGAGTATAAGGGAATCTTTGAGGAGATTTTAGACCAGCTTGGTCAGATGCCGCTTCCTCCATATATTACCCACCAGCTGGAAGACAGAAGCCGTTATAATACGGTGTATGCAGCTCACGAAGGTTCAGCTGCAGCACCGACTGCGGGGCTTCATTTTACTCCGAAGCTTTTGAAAGAAATTCAGGAAAAAGGCGTGGATATTGCAAGAGTGACACTTCATGTCGGACTGGGCACATTCCGCCCGGTGAAAGTGGAGGATGTGACCGAGCACCATATGCATTCGGAGTTTTACATGGTGGATGCAGAAGCGGCAGAGAAGATCAACAAAGCCAAAGAACATGGAGGCCGTGTGATCTGTGTGGGAACGACGAGCTGCCGTACCATCGAATCTGCGGCGGACGAGAACGGACGCTTAAAGCCTTGCAGCGGCTGGACAGAAATTTTTATCTATCCGGGATATCAGTTTAAGATATTAGATGGCTGATCACAAATTTCCATCTGCCGGAATCTACACTGATCATGCTGGTATCTGCACTGGCGGGAAAAGAGCATGTCATGGCAGCCTATGAAGAGGCAGTGAAAGAACGGTATCGTTTTTTCAGCTTCGGAGATGCGATGATTATTTTATAGAGGAAGAAAAACGCCATTCTATGGGGACATAGATGGCGTTTTTTTTGACTCTGTGGAATTGAAAAAATGCATGGAAAAGAAACAAATGCTGTGATATGATGAATATGCTGTCGAAACCTTCCAGCAGAAGGGAGGTGAGACTATGGATTATATTCTCCGATTCCTTGTTTCGGTTATGGCGAGTGTGGCTGGCTACTACATACGCAAGTGGTTAGACCGGAATGATAAAGACAGTTAGCCCAAAAAGAACCCCCAAGGACTGGCCTCCTTGGGGGTTCACTTTGACTATGGAATATTCTCCATTTCCTTAGCTAAGATTATGATATGCCACTTTACAAAAAAAGTCAACAGTTTTTCAAACACTGATTTATCGAATACCTCCCGGCTATCGGACATAGGATAGTCAGGAGGTGTTTTTATGATTTATGTGACAGTACCGGGAGATACTGTATCTTCGATCTCCCGTCAAAGTGGGGTTCCCGTCTGGAAGATTATTTATGATAATCAGCTGGGAGAAGAGGGAGAACTGACAGTGGGGCAGGCGCTGCTCTTATTAAAACCGCAGGAGAGCGCGGAAATTCGAGAGGATTTGTATGTGACAGGGTATGCATATCCTTTTATTGAACCTTATGTGCTGGAGATGGCATTTCCGGCACTCAATGAACTGCTTGTGTTTTCTTATGGCTTTACGTTTGAAGGAGAGTTGGTTCCGCCCATACAGGATGAAACATGGATGATACAGCTGGCCTGGGAGAATGGGATAGAACCGATGCTGGTTCTGACCCCGTTTACACAGGGGGTCTTTAACAATCAGCTGATCCAGACTCTGGTGGAGGAAGAATCAGTACGTGAAAATGTGATTACCAATCTGCTGAAGGTGGTGGAGGAAAAAGGATATGTGGGCGTGGATGTAGATTTTGAATATGTCCGTGCGCAGAACAGGGAAGGATATGCCGAGTTTGTCGGAGAATTGCGGGCTGCCATGAACGAAAAGGGATATCGCGTGTCAGTGGCTCTGGCGCCCAAGACGTCTTCAGATCAGAAAGGGCTGCTCTATGAGGGGATTGATTATGCACTTCTGGGAGAACAGGCAGACCGGCTGTTTCTGATGACTTATGAGTGGGGATATTCTTATGGTCCGCCCATGGCAGTCGCACCCCTTACGAAAGTCCGCCAGGTGGTAGAGTATGCGCTGACACAGATCCCGGCTGAGAAGCTTCTGATGGGGATACCGAACTATGGGTATAACTGGACCCTTCCTTATGAAAAAGGAGTGACAAAAGCAGAGACGATCGGTAATGTAGGGGCTGTACGGCTTGCGGTGGAATACGGTGCTCCAATTCAGTATGACCAGGAGGCTCAAAGCCCGTATTTTACTTACAGAAATCAGGGAAGAGAGCAGGAAGTCTGGTTTGAAGATGTGAGAAGTATTGCGGCAAAGATCGAACTGGCAAAAGAATATGAACTATATGGAGTCGGATACTGGAATTTAATGCGTCCCTTTCGTGCAAACTGGATCATGCTGGAATAAAGAGACCGGGAAATCACATATTGAACTGTGATTCCCCGGCAGATTAAAGATTATCTTGTGACTGAACTGCATTATAACCGGTCTCTTTTGTGCGGATTTTGACAGCGCTGCGGATTTCATAGCTGAAAATTTTTCCGTCACCGACTTCGCCGGTAAAAGCGGCTTTTTGTATTGCTGAGATTGTTTTTTGTTCCCATTCTTCGGAAGAGACGACCACTTCAAATTTAATTTTGGGATGTAACAGGATATCTACTTCACTTCCGCGGACAATTTCTGTATAGCCACGCTGCGTTCCATACCCCATAACCTGGGAGATGGTAACCCCGTTCACCTGGATGTCCTGAAGAGCAGATTTAACCTGTTCAAATTTTTCTTCTCTTACGATTGCTTCAATTTTGATCAACATGATGACTCCCCCTCTTTTATGAATCAAATCCGTTAAAGGACGGATATGCATTTTCTCCATGCTGTGAGAAATCCAGACCGGATATCTCAGCAGAAACATCTACACGAAGCGGTGTGAAAATTCTTACGATACCGATGCAGATCAAGGTTCCGCACACAGCAACTGCAATGGTGACCAGAATGCTGATCAGCTGTGCAGTGAATAAATGAAAATCTCCGAAGACTAATCCATTCCATCTGGCAACAGAATTGACAGAAGTTTTACCGAAAAGTCCGGTCGCAATACCGCCCCAGATACCGCCGATTCCATGACATCCGAACGCATCGAGCGCATCATCGATTTTTAATTTCTGTTTTAAGAGCACCACGGTAAAATAGCAGATCGGACTGACAAGTGCACCGATCAGGAAAGAAGACCAGATCGGAACAAATCCGGCACCGGGGGTGATAGCTACAAGCCCTACGACCAGTCCTGTAGAAGCACCGACAAGTGTGGTTTTTTTACTTTTCAGATAATCAATGAGCATCCAGATGAGCATTGCGGAAGCAGAAGCAATCGCAGAGGTCATAAAAGCGTGAGCTGCAAGTCCATCTGCCGCAAGAGCACTTCCGGCATTGAAGCCAAACCATCCGAACCAGAGCAGTGATGCACCCAGAGTGACAAATGGGATGTTGTGGATGCGATAGGAAGTGTGTTCATATCCGCGTCTTCGACCAAGACAGATGGCAAGGACAAGAGCGGATACTCCGGAACTGATATGGACAACATTTCCGCCGGCAAAATCAACAGATCCTAAAGCGGCAAGGAAACCGTCTTCTCCCCATACCATATGTGCCATCGGATAATAAACAATCAAAGACCAGAATGCAATAAACAGAAACAGTGCCTTAAAACGCATTCTGCCGACGACAGCTCCGGTGATCAGCGCAGGGGTAATGACTGCGAACATCATCTGGAAACCGGCAAATACAAGATGTGGAATCGTATCAGCATAAGGACCGGGATCGGCTCCTACACCTTGAAAAGCAAAGTATCGAAAATCACCGATGATTCCGGCATGGTTTCCGCCGAAAGAAAGGGAATATCCAAACAGTACCCACATAACGATGGACAGCCCCATAATGCCGATGCAGGCCATCATTGTGTTGACAACATTTTTCCGGCGGACCAATCCGCCATAAAAGAAAGCAAGGCCCGGTGTCATAAGAAAAACAAGGCAGAGCAAAGCATGATAAAACCAGTATCTCCTGAACTCATAAAATCTCCTCCTAGTTGAAACAAAAACAGTTTTTCTGCTGTGAAAAGGCCTTTTCTATAAAAAAAGATGTCTGAGAGATTTTTAAAAATCCTTCAGACATCTTCGTCTGCAAACAGAATAGCAGAGAAAGCTGAAAAATGACAAGAGTAGAAACTAAACAAAGAATTTTTGGAAAATCATGCAAAATCTTCAAAATTAAACAAACAGGCAGAAAATTGTAATTGTTATTGTTCCGGCTAATCAAACTAAGTTTTGACGGAAACGCCGGCTAATAGTATAGTAGATGAAAAGAAAGTGAAAAGAGAAGAAAATAATGAAGAGAAAAAGTGTGAGAATTTATAGTTTTACCGGGACTGGAAGCCGTCTGGCGTTAAATCTGGCGGAAAAACTAAAACAGGAAGGGTATGTGTGTACAGGATATACTGTGGCACGTTTTGCAGAGGATAAAAGGCTGCAGAGATTAAATGACGGATGGAAACAAGAAATCGGGGCATCCTGGGGAGAACATGCACTGGTATTTATCGGGGCGGCAGGAATCGCGATCCGTGCGATCGCTCCGTTTGTAAAAGATAAGTTTACAGATCCTCCGGTTATTGTTCTGGATGAGAAGGGCACATTTGCCATTCCGCTTTTGTCCGGACATGTAGGCGGCGGAGTAACGCTGGCGAAGGTTCTTGCAGAATACACAGGAGGAAGGGCGGTGATCACGACGGCTACAGATGTGCAGAAAAAGTTTGCGGCAGACGTGTTTGCCATGGAGAACGGACTCGTCATTACAGATCGGGAAGAGGCGAAAAAAATCTCGGCAGGGATTCTTGAAAAAAAGAATACGGGAATTTTTTCAGAGTTTCCGCTTTTGGGGGATGTACCCGAAGAACTGACCATATGTGGCAGTGAAGAACAACTGGAGGGATGCTGTGGGAAGATCGTGATCTGTGAAAGAAATCCCAGAAATAAAAAATCAGGTGTATTATATCTTTTGCCAAGAAATCTGTATGTGGGAATGGGATGCAAAAAAGGGACAAAAAAAGAAATTCTGGAGGCAGAGCTTTTGAAAACTCTGGAAAAGCATGGATTTTTACCGGAGCAGATCCGTGCACTTGGAAGCATCGATCTGAAAAGGGAGGAGGCCGGGTTGCTGGAGCTGGCAGATTCTCTTGGAGTGGAGTTTTTGACTTATTCCGCAGAATCACTTCAGGAAATTTCGGCAGTCAGCAGTTCTTCGGAATTTGTAAGAGGAGTGACAGGGGTAGACAATGTCTGTGAGAGAGCGGCGAAAAAAATGTGTCCGGATGGAGTGATGGTTCAGGAAAAGGTCTGTCTGAATCAGTGCACGGCTGCGTTTGTCTGTGGTGAAGTTATGGTAAAATTTAGGAAAGAGGAGGAAGAAAGATGAAGCGTATCTTGATTTTTTCAGGTACTACAGAAGGTCGGGAACTGGCAGAATTTCTGAGAAACAGGCAGGTGGATGTCATCGTCAGTGTTGCCACAGAGTATGGAAGAGACTGTATGGATGTCGAGAGTTCTTCTAATGTAAGCGTACGTACTGGACGTATGGATGAGGCACAGATCCGGCAGTTTTTAACGACGCAGAAAATTGATCTGGTGGTGGATGCGACACATCCGTTTGCAGCAGAAGTGACGAAAAATGTAGAGCAGGCATGCAGGATGGCAGGTACGGAATATATCAGATGTGTGCGGGAGCGGCAGAACTGGGATGACAAAGGAGAGCGTGTTGTGCGTGTGGAAAGTGTACCTGAGGCGGTGGAATACCTGCAAAATACAACAGGGAATGTTCTGATTGCTACCGGAAGCAAAGAATTGAAAGAATATACCAGGATAGCAGGCTGCAAAGAGCGATGTTATGCCCGTGTCCTTTCTACACAGGTTTCAGTGGAAGAGAGCATTCGGCTTGGATTCGAAGGAAAGCATCTGATCGCCATGCAGGGTCCGTTTTCAAAAGAATTAAATCTTGCGATGCTAAGAGCTTTGGATGCCAGGTATTTTGTGACAAAAGAATCCGGAAAATCCGGTGGTTTTCTGGAGAAGGTACAGGCTGCAGAAGAGGCAAAGGCTGTGCTGGTGGTAGTAGGAAGGCCGTTTGAAGTAGGAAAAATACTAAAAGAAACAAAAAAATTCCTAGAAATATGGGCAGGGCTGTGCTAAAATTTAGAAAGATTTAAGGAAAGGCTGAAACAGGAAGAGGACAGAATATGAGGCAGGGAATGATCCACATTTACTGTGGAGACGGAAAAGGAAAGACCACGGCAGCTACGGGACTTGCAGTTCGGGCGGCCGGAAGCGGGATGAAAGTACTGTTTGCCCGTTTTTTGAAGAATGAGAACTCTGCAGAATTGTGTGTGTTAGATCAGATTCCGGGGATAGAAGTGATCCATTTACCGAAGTCCTATGGGTTTTATAACACGCAGTCCGAGGAAGAAAAGGCAGAAACAAAGCAGATGTATGAAGAATTGTGGAAGTATGCACTGGATCGGGCGAAAAATGGAGCGTGTGACATGCTTGTCATGGATGAATTTATGGCAGCAGACAGGTATGGTCTGATCCCGCATGAAGAGGCTATTCAGTTTTTGAAAGAGAAACCAGAAGGTCTGGAAGTGGTTCTGACCGGACGGGATCCGTCAGAGGATCTGATCAGAATAGCGGATTATGTGTCTGAGATCCGGAAAGTAAAGCATCCGTTTGATTGCGGCGTTTATGCCCGCAGAGGAATTGAATATTAAATATTATTTTGTATGTATGGACGCTGCTCTTTGTGACAGAAGAAGCAGGTGTTTCTACATAAATTCAGATTCAAAGCAGATTTAAAAGATGCCGTCCGAAAAAAGGCGGCAGGGGAACCAGGTGAGAATCCCGGACAATGCTCGTTGCTGTATTGGAGTAGTGGTATTTCATGAGGTCACTGTAGGAAATTCTATGGGAAGGCGAAATACTGTGTTTGATGCCTAAGTCAGAACACCCGCTTTTAAAGGAATCTGGAAGGTTACGGGAATATGACCGGGTGTATGCAAAACAGTCTCCTTGTAGGACCTTTTGACAGCCTGGAATATTTCAGAAAAATTTTGTCAAAGGAAAAGGAGAGAAAAGAACATGACAAAAAAACAAAATATCTTACTGAAGGCAAGCATCGCAATCGCGGTGTTATTTGCCATTGCACCGGCTTCAAATGCTATGCACATTATGGAGGGATACCTTCAGGCAACATTTTGCATTGCGTGGGGAGTCATCTGCCTGCCGTTTATCGTCGCAGGATTTTTTTCCATTCAAAAAACAATTAAAAACAGAAACAGAAAAACACTGATCCTTCTGGCAATGTCAGGAGCCTTTGTGTTTGTGATTTCTTCCTTGAAGATCCCGTCTGTGACCGGAAGCTGTTCCCATATGACAGGAACCGGACTGGGTGCGATCTTATTCGGGCCGACGGCAGCAGGCGTGTTGGGGCTGATCGTGTTATTATTTCAGGCAATCCTGCTGGCACACGGCGGACTGACCACGCTGGGAGCCAATACATTTTCTATGGCAATCGCAGGTCCGTTTCTTTCTTATGGGATTTATAAGCTTTGCCAGAAACTCAATGTAAACCGGAAGGTGGCAGTGTTTCTGGCAGCATTTTTCGGGGATCTGTTCACTTACTGTGTAACAAGTCTGCAGCTTGCTATGGCATATCCGTCTGAAGCGGGCGGGGTGGGAGCTTCCGCAGTGAAATTCCTTGGAGTGTTTGCTCCGACACAGCTTCCGCTGGCAGTAATGGAAGGACTTCTTACGGTTGTGATCGTGATCGCACTGGAGTCTTATGCAAAACCGGAACTCAAAGCCGTTGGATTTTTAAAGGAGGAAAAGTAGGATGAGTAAGAAAAATAAAACACTGGTACTGGTTCTGCTGCTCGCGGTGGTCCTGCTGGCGGCAGTTCCGTTTCTGACTTTGAAAGATGCAGAGTTTGGCGGATCAGATGATGCGGGAAGTGTGATGGTAGAAGAGATCCATGGAGAATATGAACCGTGGTTTACCCCTGTTTTGGAAGATTTTCTTGGAAAAGAAATCCCGGGAGAGGTGGAGTCCCTGCTGTTTTGTGTACAGACCGGAATCGGCGTGGGAATCATCGCTTTTTGCATGGGTCGTCTCGTAGAGCGGAAGAAGTGGCAGAATGATAATCATTGATAAATTAAGTTATTCCTCCGGACTTGCAGATGTGAGTCCGGAGGAGAAGTTTGCATATGCGGTTCTGACCCTGTTGGTCTGTGTGGTCAGCCGGTCTGTTACAGCGGCAGTGATCGTACTGGCGGTCAATGGAATTCTCAATGTAAAAAAGGGAAGAGTTCCATTTCACCTGTACCTGAAATACCTGATGGTACCCCTGATATTTCTGCTGTTGAGTACACTGGCAATCCTGGTCAATGTATCCAAAGAGCCGCTGGATGCCTATGCAATCCCGGTGGGGCAGTATTATGTGACATCCAGCTGGATGGGGCTGAAAAAAGGCGGGCAGATGATACTGACTGCGCTTGCAAGTGTTTCCAGTCTGTATGTCCTGTCTTTTAACACGCCGATGACGGAAATTCTGGATGTGTTAAAGCGACTGCATTTTCCGGGATTGTTCATTGAGCTGATGCTTTTGACATATCGGTTTATTTTTATTCTGATGGAAGGGGCATCTGCAATTATGACGGCACAGAAAGCAAGGCTTGGAAACCGGGATCTGAAAACTTCGATCCAGTCTTTCGGGCAGATGGCATCGGTTGTGTTTGTGCGGGCGCTGAAGCAGTCGGATGCATTGTACAATGCGATGGAATCCAGATGTTATGACGGTGAGATCCGGGTACTTTCAGGAGAGTATGAAAAAACAAGAGCAATTCCGGAAAATAGCAGTTTTTGAGGCAGTCCTGATTTTGCTTGCGGTTTGGGGGAGAATAGTATGAGTGAAGAGATTATTTTAGAGGCGAGAGATATCTGGCATTCTTATGAAGAGAATGACCGGTTTTCTCTGCAGGGGCTGGACTTAAAAGTAAAAAAGGGGAGTAAGGTTGCTTTTATGGGAGCCAACGGTTCTGGAAAATCTACTTTTTTTCTCTGCTGCAACGGAATTTTACGACCACAAAAGGGAGATATTTTGTTTCATGGAAAACCTGTGAGCTACAAGAGAAAGGAACTTCTGGCACTTCGGGCCAAGGTGGGCATCGTGTTTCAGGACCCGGATAAACAGTTGTTTTCTGCCAGCGTGGAGCAGGAAATCTCATTCGGGATCCTGAATCTGGGTGTTGCAAAAGAACAGGCAAGAACAGAAGTGGAGCAGGTGATGGAAGAACTGGAGATCGTGCCCTTTCGAAAACGGCCGGTACATGCGTTAAGCGGAGGGCAGAAAAAACAGGTCTCGATCGCGGATATTTTAGTGATGCGTCCGGAGATCATCATTTTGGATGAACCTGCAGCAGCCCTGGATCCGAAGCATACCCGTATGGTAAATGAGATGGTAGACAAACTCACAGAGCAGGGAATCACAGTACTCATGGCGACTCATGATATGGATTATGCATATGCCTGGGCGGATGAGATCGTGTTGATGAAAGATGGAAAAGTGCTCTGTCAGGCGCGCCGGAAGCAGTGTGCAGAGAAACAGAAAAGCTGAAAGAGACGAATCTGGAAGAACCGGCTCTTTTACGGTTATTTGACCGTTTAAAAGCACGTAAAATAATAGAAGCAACAGGAAAAGCTCCAAGGACATGGAAGGAACTGGAGCAGTTGATCGGATAGAAATTTCTGGAGAGGAAGGATTGAAAATGGAGAAAAAAGGAATTCTTGTGGTAAGCTTCGGAACCAGTCATCTGGATACGATGGCAAAAACAATACAGGTAATGGAAGAGCAGATTGCAGAAGCATTTCCCGGGTATACGGTATACCGGGCATTTACAAGTCAGATGATCTTGAACAAACTGGAACGGACAGAACATAAAAAGTATGATAATGTCCGTCAGGCACTGGAGCGTATGAAGCAGGACGGGATCACAAGGGTGATCGTTCAGCCGACACATATTATCAACGGCATTGAAAATGAAAAAATGCTGGAGGAGATTCAAAAACATGCGTCGTCTTTTGAAAAAGTCCTGGTGGGAAAACCACTTCTGTCTGAACCGGATGATTATAAAAAGACAGTGCATGCAGTGATGGAGGATGTGGATCTGGAAGAGGGCGAATGCCTGATCTTAATGGGACATGGAACAGATCACCATGCAAACAGTGCCTATCCGGCGTTGGAATATACACTTCAGGCATTGGGATATGACCGCATTCATGTGGCGACTGTAGAAGGCTTTCCAGAATTAAAAGACGTGATGCATCGGATTGAACAAAAGCAGTATCGTAAAGTGGCACTGCTGCCGTTTATGTTTGTGGCAGGAGATCATGCAAAAAATGACATGGCAGGAGATGAGGATTCCTGGAAATGTGAGCTGGAAGAAGCCGGATATGAAGTTCGCCCGATCTTAAGGGGACTTGGAGAATCCGGATCCGTCAGATTTCATGAGCATTTAGAGGAGGCACAATGACAGAACAGGCATTTGTGTGGAAAGATCAGAAAAAACTGAGAATGGGATATACCACCGGAAGCTGTGCTGCGGCTGCGGCAAAAGCAGCAGCCAGAATGCTGTTTTTGGGAGAAGAGATCCGTCAGGTTTCTCTGATGACACCAAAAGGGATCCGGCTGTATCTGGATGTGGAGGACATTTTGCGTATGAAAGACAAGGTACGCTGTGCGATCCGAAAGGATGCAGGGGACGATCCGGATGTGACGGATCAGATTCTGGTCTATGCAGAGGTTTCCAAAACAGAGGGAAAGCAGATCACACTGGATGGCGGCGTTGGTGTCGGACGTATTACCAGAAAAGGACTGGAGCAGGATATCGGCGATGCCGCGATCAATAAAGTTCCAAGAGCCATGATCCGTGAAGCAGTGGAAAAAGAGAAAGAGCGCGGCGGGTACACAGGCGGTCTTTCTGTGATCATTTCAATTCCTGACGGAGCAGAACTGGCAAAAAAAACATTCAACCCGAGGCTTGGTATCGAAGGAGGACTTTCTGTGCTTGGAACCACAGGCATTGTAGAGCCAATGAGTGAGAAAGCTCTGACAGATACGATTTTCCTGGAAATGAAGATGCTCAGAGAAAATGGAAACGAGTACTGTTATCTGGTACCGGGAAATTATGGAAGTGATTTTCTGAAAGAAGCACTTGGTTATGATGGAAATCTTGCGGTCAAGTGCAGCAATTACATCGGAGAATCCATTGATCATGCGGTGCGGCTCGGGATGAAAGGAATTCTGCTGATCGGACATGTGGGCAAACTGATCAAGGTGGCGGCAGGAGTGATGAATACGCACTCCAGACAGGCGGACTGCAGGATGGAAGTATTTGCTTCGCATGCGGCGATGGCGGGGGCTGATCCTGAAACCGTAAAAAAAATTATGGAAAGTATTACAACAGCAGAAATGACAGAACTGCTTGAAAAAGAACAGCTGTTGGGACAGGTTATGGATTCTGTAATGAAACGGATCGCATTTTATCTGAAGCACAGAGGAGGGGAGTCTCTTCGTGTGGAAGCAATCGTGTTTTCGAATGAAAACGGGATATTAGGAGAGACTTCCGGTGCAGAAGAACTTTTGGAAATCATACGCGCAGAATCAGTGAAAGAGAAACGAACAGGAGAGAAAGAATGAGCGGAATATTTTACGGAGCAGGTGTAGGGCCGGGAGATCCCGAGCTTTTGACAGTAAAGGCACTGCGTGTCATGAAGCAGTGTCCGGTGATTGCAATCCCGGTATCGGATAAAAATTTTACAGAGGCGGCGTATGATCCGACAGGAACAGATCCTGCATATAAAAGTTATCTGGAAAAATGTGTTGCCTATCAGATTGCAGTGCAGGCAGATGCACAAATCGGGGAGAAAGCCAAGTTGTATCTGCCAATGCCGATGATGAAAGAAAAAGAACGGCTTCGTCAGGTACATGACGAGGGTGCAGAAAAAACAGCAGAGCTTCTGGAAAAAGGAATGGATGTGGTGTTTATCACGCTGGGAGATCCGACCGTGTACTCGACCTGTATGTATATTCACAAGAGAATTCGGAAACAGGGATATGAGACAAGGATCATACCGGGAGTTCCTTCCTTTTGTGCGGCAGCGGCAAGACTGGATCAGAGCCTTGTGGAGAACCAGGAAGAACTGCATGTCATCCCTGCGTCCTATGAGATTGAAGAAGGATTAAAGATGGCGGGAACAAAGGTGCTGATGAAGGCCGGGCGAAAGATTCCTTATGTCAAGCAGGTGATCAAAGAGCAGAACTTAAATCTGACGATGGTAGAAAACTGCGGCATGGAGAATGAGACAATCTACCATTCGGCAGAGGAGATTCCGGATGAGGCAAGTTATTATTCATTGTTTATTGTAAAAGAGAAAAAATAGCAGAAGGGGAGGAGACGAAATGATCGTATTTGTAGGAGCAGGACCGGGAGCGGAAGATCTGATCACAGTGCGGGGACAGCAGTATTTAAAAGAAGCGGACATTATCATTTATGCAGGGTCACTGGTAAATCCGGGTCTTTTGCAGGTAAAAAAAGAAGGCTGTGAAGTATATAACAGCGCCTATATGACGCTGGAAGAAGTTCTGGAAGTGATGTATGCAGGGGAAAAAGAAGGAAAACGGATCGTTCGGCTGCATACCGGGGATCCGTGTCTGTACGGAGCGATAAGAGAGCAGATGGATGCTTTGGAAGAGCGTCAGATTCCGTACGAAGTATGTCCGGGTGTCAGTTCTTTTTGCGGAGCAGCAGCAGCGCTACATGCAGAATATACACTGCCTGATATTTCCCAGTCTGTGGTGATTACAAGAATGGCAGGCAGAACGCCGGTTCCGGATAAAGAGTCCATCCGCAGCTTTGCGGCGCATCAGGCGACGATGGTGATTTTTCTGAGCACCGGAATGCTTGGAAAACTGCAGGAAGAGCTGATGGCAGGGGGATATCCGGCAGACACTCCGGCAGCGATCGTGTACAAGGCAACCTGGCCGGAGGAAAAAGTGCTGCGATGCATGGTCTCAGAACTGGAAAAAACAGCGGCAGACGCACAGGTGACAAAAACAGCCCTGATCGTGGTGGGAAGAATTCTGGAAGGAGAATATGAGAGATCACTTCTGTACCATCCGGAATTTACCACAGAATTTCGACAGGGAAAACAGGAGGAGCAGGCAGATGAATAGAGTGTATGTAGTCGGGATCGGTCCCGGAGCGGGAAAACAGATGACAGAAGAGGCGAGAGAAGTGCTGAATGCCTGCGATACAATCATCGGATATACGGTGTATGTAGATCTGGTGAAAGAGCAGTTTCCCGAGAAAGAATTTCTGACCACGCCGATGAAGCAGGAAGTGAAGCGGTGCAAGATGGCATTTGAGGAGGCCATGAAAGGGAAAAAAGTGGCGATGATCTGCAGCGGGGATGCCGGTGTGTATGGAATGGCTGGTTTGATGTATGAGGTCGGTGTCGAGTTTCCTAAGGCAGAGCTTGAGATTGTGCCGGGGATCACGGCTGCAATCGGCGGTGCAGCCGTGCTTGGAGCTCCGTTAATTCATGATTTTGCAGTCATCAGTTAAGTGACCTGCTCACACCATGGGAGAAGATTGAAAAGAGAGTCAGGGCAGCAGCCATGGCAGATTTTGTGATCTGTCTTTACAATCCTTCCAGCAGAAAACGTCATGACTATCTGGAGAAGGCATGTAATATGATGCTGGAATACAAAGCAGAAGATACAATCTGCGGAATTGTCAGACAGATCGGAAGAGACGGGCAGGAGAGCCGGATCCTTACATTAAAGGAATTAAAGACACAGAGGTGGATATGTTTACAACGGTGTTTATCGGAAATGAACAGACACAGGAAATGGATGGTCACATGGTGACACCGAGAGGATATCGGGATGTGTAAAGAGAAAAGAATCGTTTATCTGGCCGGGATCGGAATGGGAACGAAAGAGGGGATGACTGTCCAGGCAAAAGAGTCTTTAAAAGGCTGTGACTGTATGATTGGCGCAAAACGGCTTCTGGAAGAGGTATCCGATGCAGATTGTGTCTGCCATGCAGAATATCTGCCGGAAAAAATAGAAGAGTACCTTCGAAAGCATCCGCAGTTTTGCAGGATCGGGATTGTACTTTCCGGGGATGCAGGATTTTACAGCGGGGCAAAAAAACTGGAAGAAGTTCTAAATGGCAGTGAAGAACGGTATGAAATCCAAAGGATTCCGGGAATTTCGTCTGTTGTGTATTTTGCAGCTGCGCTACACACTTCCTGGGAGGATGCAGCCCTTGTCAGCCTCCATGGAAGATGGCAGAACTGGATTTATGAAGCAGAACATCATGCAAAAACTTTTCTGCTGTTGGGCGGAAGAAAAGAAAATCTGAAAGAGAAGCTTTTGTATTATGGGCTTGAAGACTTGACGGTACATATCGGAAAAAATTTTTCCTATCCGCAAGAGCAGATTTTTTCAAAAACGGTAAGCGAACTGACGGAGGAGGATACAGAGGGGCTTTGCATTGTCTGTCTGGAAAATCCACATCCATCACAGAAGGTGTGCCGGCATTTGAAGGATGAAGCCTTTACAAGAGGAAACGTTCCTATGACGAAAGAAGAAGTGCGGACAATCTGTATCGCAAAGCTTGATCTGGAAAAAGATGCGGTTCTTTATGACGTTGGTGCGGGAACAGGTTCTGTTGCTGTTGAAGCAGCCTGCCAGGACGGCAGTATTCGAGTGTATGCTATTGAAAAGAATCCGGAAGGGATCGAGCTGATCCGTAAAAACGTGCAAAAATTGCGGACAGATAATGTGCAGATCGTGGAGGGAACAGCACCGGAAGCACTCAGGAAACTGGAACCGCCGACCCATGTATTTATCGGGGGAAGCAGCGGAAATCTGAGGGAAATCCTGCTGGCAGTTAAAAAGAAGAACCCGGATGTACAGATCGTACTGACAGCGATTTCTCTGGATACGATGGCGGAAGTAATGGAAGCAGTGGATGAAGGGCTTTTGCGGGAACCGGAAATTGTACAGATTACAGCGGCAAAAGCGAGAAAACTGGGACGTCATCACATGATGACAGGACAAAACCCGATCTATATTATTTCGGAGGGAGAAGCGTGAATATTCCAAGAATTTTAATTGCCGCACCGTCCAGCGGAAGCGGAAAAACGGTGATTTCCTGTGGGCTGATGGCAGCGTTTTGCAGACAGCAGAAAAATGTTGTTTCCTGTAAATGCGGACCGGATTATATTGATCCGATGTTTCACCGGGAGGTGCTCGGGATTGATTCTCAGAATCTGGATCTGTTTTTCTGCGAGAAAGAGCAGCTGACCGGGATTTTTGCAGAGCATGCCAAAAATGCCGATCTGGCAGTGGTAGAGGGTGTTATGGGATATTATGACGGTATGGGACTGGATACGGCAAAAGCAAGTTCCTATGATGTGGCAGCTGCCTTGCAGATACCGGTCGTGCTGGTGGTTTCAGCGAGAGGCTCCGCTCTGTCTCTGGCTGCTCTGGTGAAAGGGTTTCTGGAATTTAAAAAGGAGAGCCGGATTCGGGGAATTTTGTTAAACCGCGTATCGGCAATGTTGTATCCCCGTTTGAAAGAAATGCTGGAAAACGAGCTGAAAAAGGCAGGACATCCGATCAAGGTGCTCGGGTATATTCCGGAACATGAAGCGTTTCATCTAAAGAGCCGGCATCTTGGTCTGGTCACACCGGAGGAAATCAAACATCTGAAAGCACAGCTGGAGCAGGCAGGAGAGATCCTCTCAGAGACGGTAGATCTGGAAGGTCTCTATGAGTTGGCCAAAGAAGCACCGTCTCTGGAAATAAGCGTACCTGAGGATGAGGAGAAAGAAAATCCAAAGGTATCGATTGCGGTGGCAAGGGATGAGGCGTTTGGATTTTATTATAAAGACAATCTGAAACTGCTGGAAAGATATGGCTGCAATCTGGTGTATTTCAGCCCTATTCGAGATACCCACCTGCCAGAAGGAGTCAGCGGTCTTTTGTTAGGCGGCGGATATCCGGAATTATATGCCAGAGAATTAAGTGAAAACAAAACCATGCTTGCTAAAATCCGGGAAAGCATTCAAAATGGAATGCCCTGCCATGCGGAATGCGGCGGTTTTTTGTATCTTCATGAGAAGCTTGCGGATCCGAAAGGAAAACTCTGGAAGATGGCCGGCGTGATCAGAGGCGAGGCAGCGCCGAAGGAAAAACTGGTACGGTTTGGTTACATCAATCTGACAGGAGTGGTGGACGGTACGTTTTTGAAGCGAGGAGAGAGGATCCGCGGTCATGAATTCCACTACTGGGACAGTACAAATAATGGAACAGATGCAAAAGCGTTAAAACCGGACGGAAAGAGAAGCTGGGAATGCGTTCATATGCAGCAGAATCTGTTTGCGGGATTTCCGCATCTTTCCTATTCGTCCAATCCGGTATTTGCAGAAAGGTTCATGCGGGAAGCAATCAGATGGGAGCAGTCACAAAAAGAAGGAAGTGAAAGAAAATGACACTGGAAGAGTTGAAAAAAGAGATCAGACCTTTGGATGAAACAAGCATGGAACAGGCAAGAAAGCACTGGATAAAGATCGCAAAACCACTGTTTTCTCTGGGAAAGCTGGAGGATGCAGTGATACAGATGGCGGGGATCAAAGAGACCCCGGATTATGAGCTGAAGAAAAAGGCGCTGGTCATTATGTGCGCAGACAATGGAATCGTGGAGGAAGGGGTCACACAGACCGGGCAGGAAGTGACTGCATGGTAGCGGACAATTTCACAAAATCCAGTACCAGCGTCTGTGCGATGAGCAAAGTGGCCGGGGTGGATCTCTTTCCAGTAGACATCGGAATGGCGGTGGATGTTCCGTCAGTGACAGTCAAGGAAGAAAAAGTTGCCTACGGAACACGTAATTTTTCAAAAGAACCTGCAATGACAAGAGAAGAGGTATGGCAGGCAATTGAAATCGGCATCCGAAAAGTGGAACAGCTCAAAGAACAGGGATATGAGATGATCGCTACGGGAGAGATGGGAATCGGTAACACGACGACCAGCAGTGCTGTTGCGTCGGTGCTGTTATCCGTTGCACCAGAACAGGTAACCGGGCGCGGGGCAGGCCTTAGCAGCGCAGGGCTTGAGAAAAAGATTTCTGTTATTAAGGATGCGATTGCAAACTATCAGCCGGACAAGGAAGATCCGGTGGATGTTCTTTCAAAAGTAGGAGGCCTGGATATTGCGGGTCTGACCGGTGTCTTTTTAGGAGGAGCTCTGTACCGCGTTCCGGTGGTGATCGACGGATTTATCTCTTCTGTAGCGGCTTTGTGTGCCGCGCGCATGGTGCCGGTTTCAAAGTCTTATTTTCTGCCTTCCCATGTATCCAAAGAACCGGCAGGAGCTATGCTGTTGGAGGCGTTGGAGCTTTCCCCACTTTTGACTTGTAATATGAGTCTGGGAGAAGGGACCGGCGCAGTGGCAGTGATTCCGGTTCTGGAGATGGGGCTTTCGGTTTACCGGGAGATGACCACATTTGAAAAAGCAAAGATCGAACAATACGAGGTGTTAAAATGAGATTCTTTGAGTCTCTGGCAATCGGAGTTGCGATGTACTCGAAAATTCCGATGCCCCGGGTGGAATGGAATGAAAAAAATATGAAATATGCCATGTGCTTTTTCCCTCTGGTAGGAGTGGTGACAGGAATTCTGGAGGTCATCCTCGGAAATGCTCTTCTTGTGTATACGTCATGCGGAACGTTGTTTTTTGCAGGAGTGATGACACTGCTTCCGGTACTGGTCAACGGCGGAATCCACATGGACGGATTCCTGGACACGATGGATGCTCTGAATTCCTATGGAAGCAGAGAAAAGAAGCTGGAAATTTTAAAAGATTCCCGCACCGGAGCTTTCGCAGTGATCGGATTTGGACTATATCTTGTGGCAAGTCTGGCATTGTGGAGTGAAGCAAAATCAGAAATGCTCCCGGTGATCGGGGCAGGATATGTAATGTCACGTTCCCTTAGCGGACTCTCTGTGATGGTGTTCCCATCTGCGAAAAAAGACGGACTTGGACGAACCTTTCAGGAGCAGGCACACAGGAAACGGGTGGCAGTTGTGATGGTGTGCTGGTTTTTTGCGGCTTTGGCAGTGATGTTGATGACTTCTGTGCAGATGGGCGCGGCGGCTCTTTGCACCGCTCTTCTGGTATTCTGGTATTACCATCACATGGCAATGAAACAGTTTGGCGGGATGACAGGCGATCTGGCAGGATATTTTCTGCAGCTTGCCGAACTTCTGATACTGGCAGCAGTTATCGTGGCAGGAGGTGCATTATGAGAATCTGGCTGATCCGCCATTTTCAGACACAGGGAAATCTGGAAAGACGGTATATCGGACGAACAGATGAGCCCATCTTGCCGGGGCAGACAGGAAGTATCCTTTGTTGTCCGGAGAAGATCATCACAAGTCCAATGCTTCGCTGCAGACAGACAGCTAGGTTGTTGTTTCAAAAAGAGCCGGATCTGATCTGTGAAAATTTCCGGGAGAAGGATTTCGGGCGTTTTGAAGGAAAAAATTATGAAGAATTAAAAGACGATCCCGGATATCAGAGGTGGCTGGATTCCAATGGAACGATTCCTTTTCCGGAAGGAGAAGGACAGGAGACATTTTTTGAGCGAACACGCCTTGGATTTGAGCAGATGATGGAGCATCTGATGGATTTGCAGTGCCGGGAAGCAGCATTTGTCGTACACGGCGGTACGATCATGGCGGTTTTGTCAGCGTTTTCTCAAACGGGAGGAGAATTTTATGACTGGCAGGTCTCAAATGGCAGCGGATATTCTGCAATCGCAGAGGAGGGAAGCTGGAGACAGGGGAAAAAACAACTGACGGAGATAGAAAGATTATGAGAATATTACTTGCATGTATGACAGGATTTGGACTGGATTTGATCTTTGGCGATCCTTACTGGCTGTATCACCCGATAAGGCTGATCGGACATCTGATTTCTTTTTTGGAAAAACCGCTGCGAAGTGCGGCGGGAAAATCACCGAAAAAACAGATTGTGGCAGGGGGAATTCTGTGGCTCCTGGTGATTTTGATCAGTACCGGGATTCCATGTCTGATGCTGTGGGCGGCAGAGAAGATCCATCCGGCTGTTTCGTTTCTTCTGGAATGCTTCTGGTGTTACCAGATCCTGGCGGCACGTTCACTTTCTGTGGAGAGTAAGAAGGTATACCATGCTCTGAAAACACAGGATGTGGAGGGGGCAAGAAAAGCAGTTTCCATGATTGTAGGAAGAGATACCAAGTCGCTTACAGAAGAAGGGATTGCAAAGGCAGCAGTGGAAACTGTGGCAGAAAATACATCAGACGGTGTGACTGCGCCGCTGATGTTTCTGATGCTTGGCGGTGCACCGCTTGGATTCCTCTATAAAGCGGTCAATACGATGGATTCGATGCTGGGATATAAGAATGAAAAAAATCTCTATTTCGGGAGAGTGGCGGCAAAGATGGATGACGTGTTTAATTATCTGCCATCCAGAGTATCGGCAGTTCTGATGATCGCGGCGGCATTTCTGACAGGAATGGATGCAAAAAAGGCAGCGCAGATTTATAAAAGAGACCGGAGAAAGCATGCCAGTCCGAATTCTGCGCAGACGGAATCAGTCTGTGCAGGGGCGCTTCAGGTGCAGCTGGCAGGAGATGCATGGTATTTTGGTGTACTGCATAAAAAAGAGACGATCGGAGATCCGATCCGTCCTGTCGAGGCCGAAGACATCAAACGGGCAGGAAGGCTGATGTATGTGACAGCAGTGCTTACCCTGCTGTTTGCAGGAATGATCCGGTTCTGGTATTTCTGGTAAGAAAGGAGACAAAATCATGGAATATATGCATGGCGGAGATATTTATACTTATGAAAACGTGACGGACTACTCTGTCAACCTCAATCCTTTTGGACCAGGAGAGGAGGTGCTTTTGGCAATGGAGGAAAGTCTGAAGCATGCAGGGGAGTATCCGGACAGCAAAAGCCGGAAACTCAGAAGTGCACTGGCAGAACATCTGCAGGTTCCCCAGGAATTTCTGATTTTTGGAAATGGAGCGGCAGAACTGATCTTTTTGGTGATCCATTCCCTTCGACCGAAAAAAGCGCTCCTGACGATCCCGTCTTTTGCAGAATATCACAGAGCGCTTCAGGCGGTGGACTGTGAATGTGTGTACTATCCGCTCAGTGAGAAACACGGGTTTGTGCCGCAAACGTCTTATCTGGAGTTTTTGAAAGAAGATGTGGATCTGCTCTTCTTATGTTCTCCGGATAATCCAAGCGGAGCGGTAATCCCAAAGGACTTTCTGCTTGAGATTTTAAAGACATGTGAAGAAAAAGGGATTCTCATGATTTTGGATGAGTGTTTTGTGGAATTTCTGTCAGAACCGCAAAAACAGACACTCTGCAGAGAATGCGAGAGAAGTAAAAATCTGATGATTCTGCAGGCCTTTACAAAGATTTCTGCGATTCCGGGAATCCGGCTCGGATACGGGATCACATCCAATTTGGAGCTGCTTGAAAAGATGGAAAGAAACCGGCAGCCCTGGAGCGTGTCCAGTGTGGCACAGGCAGCCGGGTGTGCGGCTTTAAAGGAAATGAAAAGATGGCAGGAAATGCGAAAATGGCTGGAAACTGAACGGGTATGGCTGGAAGAAAGTCTGACCCGGATTGGGGTGGAGTGGTTCCCTTCAAAAGTGAACTATCTGCTCTTAAAGAGTCCATATCCGCTGTTCTCTCTGCTGCTTCAGAAAAACATCCTGATTCGGGACTGCTCCAATTATGAGGGACTGGAAAAGGGGTATTACCGAATCGCGGTGAAACAGAGAACAGACAATGAAAAATTACTGAAAGCATTGGAATATATTTATGAAGGGGGAGAATGAGAATGGCAGCACCGATCATGATACAGGGAACCATGTCAAATGCAGGAAAAAGTGTTCTGGCAGGCGGACTGTGCCGGGTATTTCATCAGGATGGATATCAGGTAGCGCCCTTTAAATCCCAGAATATGGCGCTCAATTCCTTTATTACAAGAGAAGGTCTGGAAATGGGAAGAGCTCAGGTCATGCAGGCAGAGGCTGCGGGTATCGAACCTCTTGCGATCATGAATCCGATCTTGTTAAAACCGACCAATGACACCGGCTCTCAGGTGATCTTAAACGGAGAAGTACAGGGTGTGATGTCAGCGATGGAATATTTTCGCAGGAAAAGAGAATATATTCCGGTGATCAAAAGCGCCTATCAGAAACTGGATGAACAGTTTGACATTATTGTCATCGAAGGTGCGGGCAGCCCGGCGGAGATTAATCTGAAACGTGAAGATATCGTGAATATGGGAATGGCAGAGATGGTAGATGCACCGGTGCTTCTGGCCGGAGATATTGACAGAGGCGGTGTGTTTGCCCAGATTGTGGGAACCATTGAGCTTTTAGAGGAGCAGGAGAGAAGAAGGATCAAAGGAACGATCATCAATAAATTTCGCGGGGACAAAGAATCTTACGTCCCGGACTTGATATGCTGGAAGAAAAGACAAAGATTCCGGTATGTGGGGTTGTTCCTTATTTCCACCTGGATATTGACGAAGAAGACAGCTTAAGCGAGCGGTTCACGCACAGAGAAAAGAAAGGGCTTCTGGATATTGCCGTGATCCGGCTTCCGAGAATTTCTAATTTTACAGATCTGATGCCGCTAGAATCTATGGATGAAGTCGGTGTCCGGTACGTGACAAGTGCGTCACAGTTCGGCACTCCGGATGCGGTCATTCTTCCCGGAAGTAAAAACACGATGGAAGACTTGAAGTGGCTTCGTCAGTGCGGACTGGAAGGAAAGATCCTTCGCCATGCGGCATCCGGAAAAACTGTATTTGGAATCTGCGGCGGCTATCAGATGATGGGAGAGCTTTTGCAGGATCCCAAAGGTGTGGAAGCGGGCGGGGAACTCAAAGGAATGGGCTTGCTTCCGATACAGACTGTGTTTGCAGGGGAAAAGATGAGAACCCGCGTACAGGGAACTTTTGAAGGGCTGTCTGGAAGTCTGAGCAGTTTAAGTCAGGTGCCATTAGAAGGATATGAAATCCATATGGGAGTGACAACGTATACAGAGGAGCCTTGTCCGCTGGTGCAGATTCAGGAGGAAACAGGCGAAAGACGGATTCGATATGACGGCGCCAGAAAAAACAACTGTTACGGCTGCTATGTACACGGAATTTTTGATCAGGCTTGTGTCGCATCCGGGTTTGTTTCGGCACTTTTAAAAGAAAAAGGATATGATGCCGGGCAGCTTGAGCGTCTGGACTGGAAGGCATACAAGGAAACCCAGTACAATAAGCTGGCGGAGATTATCCGGGAAAGTTTGGATATGGAGTATATTTATCAGATTCTGGGGAAAGGAACGAGAATGCCATGAAAACAGTAATACGGATCGGAAGCAGGGAAAGCAGGCTGGCGGTGACACAGACCGAGATCATAAAAGGACAGATTGAGGCGCATTTTCCGCATATCCGTGTGGAGATCGTGACAATGAAGACGACCGGAGACCGGATTTTAGACCGGAGTCTGGAGCAGATCGGAGGAAAAGGTTTGTTTGTCAAGGAGCTGGATCAGGCTTTGCGAAAGGGACGGGTCGATCTGTCTGTGCACAGCTTAAAAGACATGCCGATGGACATCCCGGAAGATCTTCCGATTCTTGCATATAGCAAACGGGAAGATCCGCGAGATGTGCTGATCTTTCGGCAGGGACAGACCGAAAGCATTTCCGGCGGGATGATTGGGACTTCCAGCAAGAGGCGGAGACTGCAGCTGGAGAGACTGTATCCGGACTGTCACTTTCAGGGAATCCGCGGAAACGTGCAGACGAGACTTCGCAAACTGGAGGAAGAAGGATTTTGTGCTACGGTTCTGGCAGCAGCCGGATTAAAAAGACTGGGAATGGATTCCTGTATCGGGAGATATTTTTCCTGCGAAGAAATGATCCCGGCAGCCGGACAGGGAATTCTGGCAGTGCAGGCAAGAGCCGGGGAATATCAGGAACTTTTAGAAGTGCTCAACGATCCCCGGTCTGAGGCCGCGGCGAAGGCAGAACGAGCCTTTGTAAAAGTACTGAATGGCGGATGTACTTCACCTGTGGCAGCATATGCAGAAATCAGAGGATCAAAGTGTCATATTACAGGGCTGTACTGGAGAGAATCGGATGAGAACTGGTTTGTAGAAAAGACAAGCGGCAATAAGAAAGAAGCAGAGCTGTTGGGGGAGACTCTTGCACACAATATGCAGAAAAAGTATGGAAAATAGAAAAGGAGCGCATATGGAAAGTCAGCAGAAAAAAAAGACAGGAAAGGGATCTCCATCCGGCAAAGTATGGCTTGCGGGAGCAGGACCGGGAGATGCATCTCTTTTGACACTGAAAGTAAAAAAATGGATGGATGAGGCGGATGTGATCATCTATGATGCGCTGATCAGTGCAGAAATCCTGAGTCTGATCCCGGATGGAAAAGAATGGATTTACGTGGGAAAACGTTCCGGACATCACTGTGTCCGTCAGGAAGAGATCAATCAGATTTTGCTTCGTGAGGCGAAAGCAGGAAAAAATGTCCTTCGTTTAAAAGGAGGAGATCCGTTTGTATTCGGGAGAGGGGCCGAGGAGGTGGAGTGTCTGGCGGCAGAAGGGATTCCGTTTGAAATCATCCCCGGAGTGACTTCTGCTCTTGCAGTTCCGGCGTATGCAGGCATTCCGATCACGCATCGGGATTTTGCGTCTTCCTTTCATGTGATCACAGGGCATGCAAAAGAAGGCAAAAAAATAGAGATTCCTTATGACGCCCTTGCAAAATTGAACGGAACGCTTATTTTTCTGATGGGGATCACTGCCATGGAAGAAATATGCCGTGGACTGATCCAGGCGGGAATGGATGAGAATACACCGGCAGCAGTGCTGGAAAAAGGAACTACGGCAAGACAAAGAAGGCTTGTCAGCACACTTGCCAGGCTTTGGGAGGATGCAAAAACATTTCAGGTGCAGACGCCTGCGATCATTCTTGTGGGAAAAGTCTGTACATTGTCTGAAAAATTTGACTGGGTAAAGAATCTCCCTCTGTGGGGAAAACAGATTCTGACCACCCGCCCGAGGCAGAACAGTTCCAGGCTGGCCGGAAGGCTTCGGGAATTGGGGGCACAGGTAATTGAGCTGCCGTCTATTACAACAAAGCCTGTCTGGCCGAATGAAGTACTTGGGACAATTCTGGGGAGTATCAGAGAACAGGAAAGCGAGCAGTGGCTTGTGTTTACCAGCCATCGGGGTACAGACGTTCTGGAAACAGATCAGAATGCTGAAAATGGATGTACGCAATGTATTTCTTCCCCATGTAAAAGTTGCCGCAATTGGTTCCGGTACAGCAAAGGAACTGGAACAGTTTGGCGTGTTTGCGGATGTCATGCCCCAGACATTCTGTGCAGCGGCACTGGGGGAGGCAATCGCAGGAGAAGCGGCACCAAAGAGCCGGATTGTACTGCTGCGGGCAAAGCAGGGATCCGAAGAGTTGCTTCCGCCGCTGAAAAACGCCGGATTGAAGGTGGAAGATGTGCCTCTGTATGAAACGGTCTGCAAATTGCAGGAGACTTTAAAGGAAACAATCGAGAAGCAGCAGAGGCAGGGAGAAATTGATCTGGTGACATTTACCAGTGCGTCCACGGTCCGTGGATTTGTACAGGCACTTCCGGGAATCGATACTACAAAAATACGGGCTGTCTGCATTGGAGAACAGACAGCAAATGAGGCAAAAAGATATGGAATGCAGATACAGATTTCAGAAGAAGCATCTGTGGAGAGCATGGTCTTAAAGATTCTGGAGCTGGCAGAAGACTAGAGAGGAGAGCATACAGTGGCAAAATACATAGGAAAACGGCTTGTTACAGGGATTCTTTCCTTGTTTGTTCTGGCAACGGTTACATTTTTTCTGACCAGGGTAATTCCGGGAAGTCCTTTTCAGGGAGCAAATGTGTCGGAGAGTGTGCTGCAGATGATGGAGGAAGAATATGGATTACATCAGCCGGCAGGGGTCCAGTATGTCACATATATGAAGCATCTGCTTCGCGGAAATCTGGGATATTCTTATCAAAATCCGTCCGAATCGGTTGCAAATATCATTCAAAGATCCTGGCCGGTGACTGCGGTGATCGGAGTTCTGGCGATTCTTCTGGCAATGATCGTCGGAATCGGGATTGGAGTCTGGCAGACTTTTTCGAGACACAGGCTGCTTCGGGGAGGGCTTTTTACTGGAACACTTCTGATCGGAGGAGTGCCCAATTTTGTGGCAGCACTTTTGCTGATGCTTGTATTTGGAGTCTGGCTGAAATGGCTGCCGGTCAGTGGACTGGATTCCTGGAAAAATTACATTCTCCCGGTATGCGCTCTGGCGCTGTATCCCGCCTGTTCGCTGGCACGGCTGACCGGGACACTTCTTGCCAGGAGAAACAAAGAGATTATGTACTTCTGGCGCGAACGAAAGGACTGAAAAAAAGACAGATCCTGTTTACGCACATTCTGCCGCATATCTGGATTCCGGTGCTGAATTATCTGGGACCTGCAAGCGCGTTTCTTTTGACAGGAAGTTTTGTGGTGGAGAGCATTTTTACCATTCCGGGGCTTGGCAGACAGTTTGTAAGTTCCATTGCAAACCGGGATTATACACTCATTCTCGGATTGACGATCTTTATGGGGGCAGTCGTGATCCTGATTCAGCTGGCAGTGGACTTACTTAGTGCGTGCATTGATCCGAGAGTGCGAAGAAGCTATGTAGATGAGGAGTAAGAGCAGTGCAAAGGAGAAGCAATGAAGCAGATAAATTTTAGAAAAAACGAAAAAATAACAGTGGGACTGATCCTGCTTTTGCTCTGCATTTTTTTAGCAGTACTGGTTCCGGCCCTGTCACCTTGGACATCTACAGAAATGCATGCGGATATCCGCAATCAGGGAATATCCTTCTCCCATCCTTTCGGGACAGATAAGTTTGGAAGAGATCTGTTTGTACGGGTTTGGTGCGGAGTCAGGATCAGTTTGTGTGTCGGACTTGCAAGTGCACTTTTAAACGGCGCGCTGGGTGTTTTATATGGAGCGGCATCCGGGTATGCGGGAAAAACCGCAGATAATATTCTGATGCGGATCGCGGATATTGTGGCATCGGTTCCGTCTCTTTTGTATGTGATCCTGATCATGATGGTACTGGGAGCGAATGAGGTAAGCATCCTTGTGGGACTTTGTATATCCGGCTGGATTGAAACAGCGCGAATTGTAAGAGGAGAAGTGATGCGGATCAAAGAACGGGAGTTTGTTCTGGCATCCCGGCTTGCGGGAGCCGGCCCTCTTCGGATTTTTCTGACCCATCTTTTGCCGAATGCTGCAGGACCGATTGTGGTAAGTCTTACATTTCTGGTACCGCAGGCTATTTTTACCGAAGCATTTTTGAGCTTTATGGGAGTCGGGATTCCGGCGCCAAGAGCCAGTCTTGGCGCCATGATCCAGGCAGCCAGAAGCCAGATTTTCGTGCATCCGTATCAGATGCTGATTCCGACAGCAGTGCTGTGTATCCTGATACTGTCGCTGAATCTGATCGGGGCAGGACTGGAAGCAAAAATCCGCAGAAGAAGGGAAGGAATGTAAGATGAAGCTGTTAGAAGTAGAAAATCTGACTGTACAGTATCCGGGAAGCACCAATCCGGCATGCAAGGTATCTTTTCAGGTAGAATCCGGAGAACTGCTTGGGATCGCAGGGGCTTCCGGTGCAGGGAAAAGCACGGCGATGCTGTCATTGATGGGGATTTTGCCGGAACAGGTACAGATCACCAGCGAAAAATTGAAGCAGCACGGGACAAAAGCAATGATCTTTCAGGATGCTTCGGCATCTTTAAATCCGCTGGTCCGTGTGGGAAAGCAGCTCACAGAGACCATTTTGGCACATCAGAGGTGTACCGGAAAAGAAGCCAGAGAGCGGGCGGAAACACTTCTGGATGAAGTGGGAATTCAAAATCCCGGGCAGAGAATGAAGCAGTATCCGTTTGAGCTTTCCGGCGGAATGAAGCAGAGGGTGGCAATCGCGATCGCACTTGCATGTAATCCGGATCTGATCATTGCGGATGAGCCGACCACAGCGCTGGATGTGACCGTACAGAGACAGATCCTCGATCTATTGAAAAAAATTGCAGAAGAGACGCATACAGCCATCGTACTGGTCAGCCATGATCTGGGTGTGATCGCCTCCATGTGCAGCAGGGTGCTGGTGATGAAAGAGGGGCGGATCGTAGAAGAGGGAAGTATGGAGCAGATTTTTTATGAACCGGTACATCCTTATACGAAAAAACTCTCGGACATGGCAAGAAAGCTTTATCAGGTGCCGGAGAAAAAAAGGACCGGAGAAGTTATTTTAAGGACACAGGGACTGGGAAGAAGCTTTGTAAAAAATTCCCTGTTTGGAAAATCCAGATCTCTGGAAGCGGTGGAACCGCTGTCTTTTAAGATTCATAAGGGTGAGACCTTTGGATTGGTAGGAGAGAGCGGATCCGGGAAGACGACTCTTGCAAGAATGCTGACAGGGATTATTCCTCCGAGCTGCGGCAGTTTTTCCTGTGAAGGGAAGATCCAGATGATCTTTCAGGAGACATCGGCATCCTTTGATCCGGAATTTTCACTGGAACGGATCCTGGAGGAGCCTCTGGTGATTCAGAAAAAAGGCTCCAAAAAGGAGCGGGAAAAACGTGTGGCAGAAATGCTCGGACTGGTTCAGATGGAAAAAATCGACGTCAGAAAAACGACAGCGGCTCTTTCCGGAGGGCAGCGTCAGAGAATTGCAGTGGCAAGGGCATTACTTTTAAATCCGGAGCTTTTAATCTGTGACGAATCGTTTTCTTCGCAGGACATCCTTACGCAGTCTCAGCTTCTGGAGCTTCTGGAAGAGATTCAGAGAAAGACACAGCTGTCCTATTTGTTTATTTCCCATGATCTGCAGGTAGTCAGACGGATCAGCCAGAGGATGGGAGTTATGTATCTTGGAAGTATGGTAGAGCAGGGATTGACTGCGGAGATTTACGAGGAGCCGTGGCATCCGTATACAAAAGAACTGCTGCGGGCAATGCTGCCGCTTGATCCGAAGAAAGCAGCCAGACAGAAACGACTGATCCTGAAGGAAACGAGAAATCATTCTCAGGATACAGAAAACGGCTGTCCATATGCACCGAGATGCCGGTATGCAATGGAGTGCTGCCACAAAGAAAAACCTGGAAACTATCGGTTTGGTGAAAGAGAAGTGCGGTGCTTTTTGTATTCGGAAGCGCATACCAAAAAGCGTGCAAAGGATTACCATATGACTTCTCAGATTTGAGAACAGAAGAGAATGGAGAAGAGCATGAAGAAAAAAATGACAGCGATTGCCATGTGTATCTGCATTCTGGCAGGCATGATAACAGGGTGCAATGCTTCGGATCAGAAGAAGACAGAAGCACGTACAAAAAAAGAAATTACGATTGCAGTAAACAGTGAAACAGGAGGGATGGATCCGGCGGGAAATATTGCACTGACCTATCTTTCCTATTCGGTCACAGCACTGGACGAACTGCTGACATTTGATGAAAATGGAGAAATCGAATACCGGGCGGCACAGTCCTATGAGGTGAATGAGGATTCTACAGAATGGACATTTCATTTAAGAGAAGGGGCCTGCTGGTCGGATGGAACACCGGTGACTTCGGCCGACTTTAAAAATACCATCGTGCGGGCACTGGATCCTAAAAGTGGAAGTGGATATGCGAACTATCTGTTTCCTATTGAACACGCAGAGGAAATTTATGAAGGAACGGCTGATATGGAGAGCCTTGGTGTTGAAACACCGGATAAAAATACTCTGATTTTTCATTTGAGTAAGCCGTGTGTGTATTTTCTGGAGCTTTTGCGTCTTCCGGTCTACACACCGTCCTGCAGTAAATATGCGAAAGAGACAGGCAGCGGATGGGATAAAAATCCAGAGACCAGTCTGTCAAACGGACCGTTTTATCTGGAAAAATATGTACCCGAGCAATATTTTGTCCTGAAAAAGAATGAGCGTTACTGGAATGCAGATGCGGTGCATCTGGAGCGGATCACCTATCGCTTTTTTGAAGAACAGCAGGCAATGTTAAGTGCTTATGAGACCAAAGAGGTCGATGTGGCAGTCTCCCTTCCTTCTGTCGTCATGGAACTGTATCAGGGGAAAGACGATCTGGTAGTGACAGACAATATCGCGACGCGCTATATTTATCCGAATCTGGATGTGAAGCCTCTGGATGATGTGCGTGTGCGGGATGCGATCAATCTTGCCATCAACCGGGAGGATCTTTGTAAGATGGTAGGAGAAGACACAGAGCCGACTGTGAATTTCGTGGCAAAGCGTATGAAAAATAATACGACCGGAGAGTATTTTGTGGAAGAGGCAGATCCTCCATTTGAGGAAAATGTGGAAAAGGCAAGAGAGCTGCTCTCTCAGGCGGGGTATCCGGATGGGAAAGGATTTCCTGTTTTGACCTACAAATATCCGTCTCTGGAATTAGATGCAGATACGGCCCAGGTGATCCAGGAGCAGCTCAAGCAGAATCTGAATATAGAGATCAAGCTGGAGGCGCAGGAATTACAGACCAATTATGCGACCAGAAGAGCCGGGAACTTTGATCTTTGCCGGATGAACTGGACGGCAGATTTTGCAGATCCGTACACCTACTTATCCATGCTTTTGTCAAATGGAACGTATAACTGCAGTGGAGTCCGGGATGAAAAATACGATCGTCTGGTAGAAGCCTCGGATGTGGAAACAGATCCTGTAAAACGAAATGCACTGCTTCATGAGGCAGAGCAGTGGGCAGTGGGAGAGCAGTTTTATATCATTCCTTTGTTTTCCATGAAAAGCTGTAATCTGATTCGGCCGGATATCACAGGAGTGAGTCAGATTCCGGCAACCGGAGCACTGGAATACCGGTATGCAGATGTGAAAGGAGACTGAAATGTTTCACGTAGTGACAGGCGGAAGTGGGAGCGGGAAATCCGCATATGCAGAAGAACAGATTTGTATGCTCAAAAAAAAGACAAATTCCCGTCATCTGTATTATATTGCAACCATGGTCCCTTATGGGAAAGAGACAGAACAAAAGATCCTGCGCCACAGACAGATGCGAAATGGAAAAGGATTTGAGACGTTGGAATGTTTTACAGACCTTAAGAAGATGGTTCAGACCGAGCCGGGTTTTCGCGCGGATGCGGCAGAAGAGGGAATCTGTGTACTTCTGGAATGTATGTCGAATCTGACCGCAAATGAGTTGTATTTGGATACAGGCGCAAAAGAACGGACCAGGGAAGCCGTTCTTGAAGGAATTCGGGAATTAGAAAAACGCTGCCGGGGACTTGTGGCAGTCACAAATGAAGTGTTTTGTGATCTGCCTCCGGCTGACGAAGAAATGCAGGAATACTTAAGCGTACTGGGAACGATCAACTGCCGGATGGCAAAAATGGCAGATCAGGTGACAGAAGTTGTTTATGGAATACCGGTGGAGGTGAAAAAGGGATGAAAATGGTAATCGGAGGAGCTTATCAGGGGAAAACAGACTATGCAAAACAGGTATATCCAAACCTTGTGTGGAGTGACGGGGCATCCTGCGACCTGAAAGACATTTTTTCCTGTTCGGGAATTGTTCATTTTGAAGAATTTGTAAGGCGCTGGATCCGGGAAAACAAAGCAGAGCATGCAACGGATCTGGCAGAGCAGATTTTACAGGAAAATCCTGAGCTGATCGTAGTGACTGCGGAAGTCGGATACGGACTGGTTCCTGTGGATGCGTTTGAAAGACAGTACAGAGAAGCTGTGGGAAGAATCTGTACAAATCTTGCAGCCTGTGCAGATCGGGTAGATCGGGTACAGTGCGGGATCGGGACCAGGATCAAGTGAGAAGGAGAACAGAAAGATGAAGACAGAGTTGGAAAATGTATTGCCGCAGGATATTGAAAAAAGAAGTTTTGAGATCATTACAGAAGAGCTGGGAGAGGTCAGTCTGATTCCGGGAACAGAACCGATCGTAAAGCGCTGTATTCATACAAGCGCAGATTTTGAGTATGCAAAGAGTCTGAAATTTTCAGAAGACGCAGTTCAAAGGGCAATGGATGCAATCCGTGACGGAGCGTGGATCGTGACCGATACGCAGATGGGAAAATCAGGGATCAATAAGAAAAAACTGGCACAGTACGGAGGCGAAGTGTGCTGTTTTATGTCTGACGAAGAGACTGCAAACATGGCAAAAGAACAGGGAACAACGCGCGCGGTTGCAGCATGGAGCGTGCGGCCAAGCTGGATAAAAAACTGATCTTTGCCATTGGCAATGCGCCGACTGCGCTGATCCGGTTGTATGAGATGATTCAGGAAGGAAGATTAAAACCCGAGCTGATCATTGGAGTGCCAGTGGGGTTTGTCAATGTGGTACAGTCAAAAGAACTGATCCTGTCACTGAACGACACACCGTATATCGTGGCAAGAGGACGAAAAGGCGGAAGCAATATCGCAGCATGTATCTGCAATGCGTTGTTGTATATGATGGATGAAAAGAAGTGACGAGGGAGAGAAGAGCATGGGCGGATATTATTTTCCGATGTTTGTGGATATTTCGACAAAGAGGATTCTTGTGATCGGCGGGGGGAAAATTGCGGCAAGAAGGGTGCGTACGCTGTTAAAATTTGCAGAGCACATTGAGGTGACAGCGCCTGAGATCTGTGATGAAATGAAGGACATTCTGAAAGAAGAGGAAAAAAAGGAAGTGCCCCAGGCAGTGTGGAGTTCTCGAAAAGTTTTGGAAGAAGATCTGAAAGATACATCTGATTTTTTGAATGGGGCAGACATTGTGCTGACTGCGACCGATGACCGAGAGCTGAATCAAAAAATCGTAAGTGCGTGCAGAATGCGTAAGATTTTGGTAAATACTGCAGATGACAAATCCCTGTGTGATTTTTATTTTCCTGCGGTGACTGAAAAAGATGGTGTTGTGATCGGGATGAATTCCGGTGGGAAAAGCCCGAAGACGGTGCGTAAGGTCTGGGAATATCTGGAGAAATATCGCTGAAATCTTACGGGATTATGTTGTTGGCATTTACAATTTAGAAACGATTGAGCTTTTTCTGTTTTATCAGTATAATGAAAATAATAAAACTTGTTGGAATCTATGAAATGAGGTGATCATGTGACAGTCGAACAAATGAGGCGAAAAAGACAGCAGTTTGGCTATAGTTGTGAGCAGCTATCGGAGCTATCAGGAGTCTCTTTGGAAACGGTGCAAAAGATTTTCCATGACAATGAGGAAGTATTCAGCCAGGATATACTGAAACAAATAGAATCTGTATTTGAGAATAAAAGAGACTCTGATAGGGGCTTTTCTTATATGTGCGAATCGAAGATGGAATATGGAATATCAAAAAAAGTCGAGAGTGTACTCTTGAGGATTACTATCAACTTCCGGATGAAAGACGAGCAGAGTTGATTGATGGTGTGATCTATGATATGTCTGCGCCTACAATTATTCATCAGAAGATCAGCTTGGAAATCAGTGTACGGTTTCATGCTTTCATCAGCCAAAAGAAGGGAGCATGCATGGTTTTTTCTGCACCGGTAGATGTACAGCTTGATTGTGATGAAAAGACAATGGTACAGCCGGACGTTTTGGTGGTATGTGACCGTGAGAAAATAGTTCCGACACATGTGTATGGAGCTCCGGATCTGATTATGGAAATCTTGTCCCCTGCTACAAGAAAAATTGATATGAATATCAAACATAGCAAATATGCGGCAGCGGGAGTCAGGGAATACTGGCTTATCGACCCGGATAAGAAAAAAGTTGTAGTGTATGATCTGGAAAATGAAGAACTTCCGGTTGTCTATGGATTTGAAAATCGTGTACCTGTGGGAATATTCCAGGGGGAATGTGAGATTGATTTTTCCGAAATATATGAGTCTGTAAAGTTTTTGTATCAGGAGTGATTGACTCCTGATTACAGTAATTTTTCTAAAATATACCTCTGCGGGGTCATACCCAGTGACCGGTATAATTCCTGTGCAGATTCATTGAATTCCCATACCATCAGATCGATTCTTGTGGCTCCGAGTTCTTTTGCTTTTTGTTCCATTTCATGAAAAAGAGTCGTTGCGATTTTCTGACCACGGTAAGAAGGGTGTACAAACATATCATCTACATATGCGATGAGTGTTCCGGTCACCATATTGCTTTTGGTCCGGAGCGCGGCAATGATAAAACCGGCGATAAAATGGTCATCTGTCATTGCAAGAGCTATGTGATTGCCGTCGGTTGTTATTTCACGGAAGTCGGCTTCTGAATAAATGTGACTTGCAGGAATAAATAAATCAGGGCGTCCCTGAACATGAAGGTCGTGAAGCTCCTGCATATAAGAATCGATCACAGGATAATCCTCTGGGATCAGTGGGTGGATGTTCATAAGTTGTCTCCTTTTCTGAAAAATCAAATCATGTTATTTGTGGGTCAGGTTTCCACGGAATTGCTTACATAGAAACTGAAATCTATTGAATCGGCTCTCCGATTTTCATCTGATAACCACAAAATCATTCATATTATCATTATAGTTCATTCAAATACCGAATGGAAGAAAATTATTTGGCCATAGTGATGTACTGGCAACAGAAAAATATAAAAAAACAGTAGCCGTTCCACTGCATTTAGTGATAAAATATTAACAAAAGAATTACAGCAAATGATGACAGGAGGAATTGACAATGGCAAAGGTATTGATCAGCCGGGAAAATATGTGCAGGGCGCAGGAGAGATGAAAAAACTGGGAGAATATGCTCAGAATTATGGAAAGAAGGCTCTGATCCTGATCAGCAAGGGTGGATACAAGCGAATCGGAGCAATGGTGGAGAAAAGCTTTGAAGGAAAAGAATGTGGATATGTTTTTGATTACTTCAATGGTGAATGCAGTAAAAAAGAAATCAAACGTCTTGGAGAAATCGTGAAAAAAGAAGCGTGTGATGTCGTGATCGGTATCGGCGGAGGTAAGATTTTTGATACTGCAAAGGCAGTGGCATATTATGAAAAGACGCCGGTTCTGATCTGTCCGACGATCGCATCTACAGATGCACCGTGCAGCGCACTTTCTGTAATTTATACAGAAGAAGGTGTGTTTGAGGAGTATTTGTTCCTGCCGTCCAATCCGGATATGGTCATGATGGATACAGAGATTATTGCAGAATCACCGGTTCGCCTTACCGTTGCCGGAATGGGAGATGCTCTTGCAACTTATTTTGAAGCAAGAGCGTGTCAGAGATCAGATGCCGCATCCTGTGCAGGCGGAAAGATTACCGGGGCAGCTATGGCTCTTGCAAAATTGTGTTTTGATACGCTGATGGAGGAAGGTGTGAAGGCGAAGCTTGCACTGGAAGCAGGTGCCTGTACAGAAGCAGTGGAAAAAGTGATCGAGGCAAATACACTGCTGTCCGGAATTGGCTTTGAAAGCGGCGGTCTTGCAGGAGCACATGCGATTCACAATGGTCTGACAGTACTCGAAGAATGTCATCATATGTACCATGGAGAGAAAGTGGCATTTGGAACGATCACACAGCTGGTGCTTGAGAACATCCCGTCAGAAGAGCTGCAGCAGGTGATCGATTTCTGCATCGAATGTGGACTTCCGGTTACACTGGAACAGCTGGGAGCAGGTAAGATTACGGAAGAACAGTTGATGAAAGTGGCAGAGGCAGCCTGTGCCGAGACAGATACTCTGCACAATATGCCGTTTGAAGTGACACCGAAGAAAGTGGCAGATGCGATCAAGGCGGCAGATGCGTACGGACATTATTTTCTCGGAGAGTAAGCTTGTATCTGGTCAGAAAAAATGACGGCGGATGCTGTCCATGGCGAAAGTCAGGATGCATTCGCCTTTTTCTGTGCTATAATAAAAGTTCAGAAATACAACAGGAGAATAGTGACTGTTCATACAGTAACGGAGAATGGCAATTTATGAATCAGGTAATACAGACAGTTCTGGCAGCATTTTCAAACCAGAATATTGAGATAAATACAGCCAGAAAGCTGGCAAATCTAAAAAAATTAGATCCGCTTCATCTCTGGGTGGAGAAAGAAGATATTGTGATAAAAACAGAGTGTGGAAAGACTCCTTTGAGATTATATTTCCCATCAGAAGAGACAAAAAGGCAGAAAGAAGAGATTTCCTCCGCGATTTTTTTTATCCATGGAGGAGGATGGTCTACAGAGAGTGTAGAAACATATGACAGAATCTGCAGTATGCTATCAAAATCTGTTGACAAGACCATCATATCTGTAGAATATCGCCTGGCACCGGAGTATCCGTTTCCGGCAGGGCTTGAGGATTGTTATCTGGCTGCAAGGGCACTGTATCAGGGGAAAATCTTTCCAAAGATTGAGCCGGGACAGATTTCTGTTATGGGAGACAGCTCCGGAGGAAATCTGGCGGCGGCGTTGTGTCTGCTGGCAAGAGACCGCGGGGAATTTTCAATTCATAAGCAAATTTTGGTCTACCCGGCAGTAAACAACTGCTACACACTGGATTCTGCATATGATTCGATTCGGGAGAACGGAGAAGGATATCTGCTTACCAGAGGAAAGATGCATGACTATCTGCAGCTTTATATCGGGAAGCAGGAGGATTTAAAAAGTCCGTATGTGGCGCCTGTTCTTGCAGAAGATTTGACAAATATGCCGGAAACGCTGGTGCTGAGTGCAGAGTTTGATCCGCTTAGAGATGAGGGCGAGGATTATGCCAAAAGACTGAAAGAAGCCGGAAATAAGGTGACATGCTATCGAATCGCAGGGGCATTTCACGGGTATTTTGCACTTGGAGTTTCAAGACTTCATGTGGAAGAGAGTTTTGCGTATATTGACCATTTTTTACGGGAGGGGTAACGATGCAGAAAAAGAAACGTTCACAGTGGAGAAAGCTGGATAATGCAGCACAGGCATTTCCGGCAGCAACCGGGAAGAAAGATACCAGGGTATTCCGGCTGTATTGTGAACTGAAAGAGGATGTCATAGAGGAAGTTCTGCAAAAAGCAGTGGAATGTACGCTGGAAAAGTATCCGCTGTATTGTTCGGTTCTCAGGAAAGGGCTGTTCTGGTTCTATATGGAGCAGCGGAATTTAAAACCAAAAGTCAAGGCAGAAGATCGGCCGCCCTGCAGCGGACTGTATGTGCCTGATCAGAAAAGCTTTCTGTTTGAGGTTTCTTATTATAAAAAGAAAATAAATCTGGAAGTGTTTCATTGTCTGACTGATGGGACGGGAGCGCTGAATTTTTTAAAAGAACTGGTGCGGAATTACCTGATGATTTGCTATCCACAGGTGGAGTTTCCGCCTGTTTCAGAAGAAGAGATTTCCACAGCCAGTGATCACGAAGAAGACAGCTTTTCGCAGTATTATTCAAAATCAGATTATGGCAGTGTCAAAAAGAGCAGACCTGCATTCCAGCTGAAGGGGGAAAGGCTGGAGCAGGAGGAGATGTCTGTTTTAGAGGTGGTTCTTTCCGCGAAAGAAGTATACAGAAAGGCAAAATCATACGGGGTGTCAGTCACGGTATTTCTCTCTGCCGCACTGCTTTGTGCGATTCACGAGGAGATGCCGAGAAGTCAGATGAAAAAGCCGGTCACTCTGATGGTGCCGGTGAATCTGAGAAATTATTTTCCCTCCTATTCCATGACGAACTTTTTTGGTTGGATTGAAGCTGGTCAGGTGTTTGAAGAAAATACGAGATTTGAGGAAGTTTTGCAGAATCTGCAGCATGTCTTTCGAACAGAACTTGTAAAAGAGCGGATTGCAGACAATATGAACCGGCTTGTCCGTCTGGAAAAAAATCCTCTGCTTCGGGCCGTGCCTCTGGAGATTAAAAACCTGTTTTTGCTGGCTGGAACGACGCTTGGCGGGAGAAGTATTTCCGCGATTTATTCCAATATCGGAAAAATCCAGCTTCCGGATGTGTTTGAGACCTATGTGGATTCGTTTGGATTTTTTACAAGTACGGACAAACTGCAGATGTGCTCCTGCTCTTACGGGGATAAAATGAGAGTAGGGATCACCTCGAAAATACTGAGTCATAATATCCAGCGGAATTTTCTGCGGATCTTAAAAGAGGAAGGGATTCACGTTACAGAACAAGAGAATGACTTCCCCGGATATCAGGAAAAGAAGCTGGGACTGATGCAGAAGAGTATGCAGATTTTTACGTTTTTGTGTATTGCTGCGGTTGTGATCAGCTGGGTGGTCAATCTGATGCTTCCTTCCGGATTTTTGTGGGCAGGCTTTGTGAGCGGGGGAGTACTTTGTACCTGGCTGTTTGTAATGGTAGGCTATAAAAAGCGCAGGAACCTTCTGAAAAATGGAATGTGGCAGCTTCTGCTCATATCGGCAGCGGGGCTTTTGTGGGACGTTTTTACCGGATGGCATGGATGGGCAGTGGATTTTGTACTCCCGCTTGCATCGCTGGTCATTCTTGCAGCAATGACAGTGGTCGCAAGGGTGTGCAGGCTGGAGGAAAACGAATATTTGTTTTATCTTGTTCAGATCGGCGCCTTTGGATGTATTCCGGGAATTCTTCTGGCAGCAGGGGCAGTCCGGATCCGGTATCCGTCTTTACTTTGTACAGGAATCAGCATTCTGTTGCTGGCCGGAATCGTAGTTTTTCGTGGAAAATCGTTCGTTCGGGAGATTAAGAAAAAATTCCGGGTTTGAAAATGTAAAAAATGTAATAAAAAGTAGAAGGAAACTATTGAAAATTGTTTAAAATAAACATATAATTATAAAAGAAAAATAAATTTATTAAAATTCTCTAAAGAGAAGGAGGGGGATTTCTATGATTAGTTTCTTTCTATGTCTGCTTCTGTTGATCGGAGGCTATTTTGTCTACGGGAAGATCGTAGAAAACACATTTGCACCGGATGACAGGGAGACGCCTGCTGTCAAAATCAATGACGGTGTGGATTACGTGGTAATGCCGCAGTGGAAGCTCTTTTTAGTGCAGCTTTTAAACATTGCAGGCCTGGGACCGATTTTTGGTGCCATGCAGGGAGCCTGTGGGGACCGATCGTATTTTTATGGATCACATTTGGTACGATTTTTGCAGGCGGTGTCCATGATTACTTTTCAGGTATGCTTTCTGAAAGAAATAATGGTACATCAATTTCAGAGGTTTGTGGTATTTACCTTGGAAATGCAATGAAAAATGTGATGCGTGTATTCAGTGTGGTTCTGCTGGTTATGGTAGGAACTGTGTTTGCAGTCGGACCTGCAGGTCTGATCGTGACATTGTTCAAGGAGGGCGGAATCGGCGGAATTCTTGCCAGTACAGAATTCTGGCTCTGGATCATTCTGGCATACTATTTTATCGCAACATTTATTTCTATTGATAAGATCATCGGACGGATTTACCCGGTATTCGGAATCTGCCTGATCATCATGGCGGTAGGAGTTATCATTGGAATCTTTACACATTCCGAGTTTGTGATCCCGGAAATCTGGAATAACTTCTCCAGTATGCATCCGGACGGTGCGCCGATCTGGAGCGTTATGTTTATCACAGTTGCCTGCGGAGCGATTTCCGGATTCCATTCTACACAGTCACCGCTGATGGCACGTTGTATGAAATCAGAGCGTCAGGGACATTTTGTATTTTATGGAGCTATGGTGGCGGAAGGTGTGATCGCACTGATCTGGGCTGCTGCAGGATGCGCATTGTATGAAGTGACAGGCGGTCTGAGTACAGGATTAAGCGCGATTCTTGCAAATGGCCAGTCAGCAGCGATTTATGATGTCTGCTCAAAGACAATGGGAGGAATCGGAGTTGCACTGGCGATGATCGGTGTTATCGTATGCCCGATCACATCCGGAGATACGGCATTTAGAAGTGCAAGACTGGTATTGGCGGACTGGTTTAAGATCGAGCAGTCCAAATACAGCAAACGTTTGTTGCTTTGTGTTCCGTTGTTAGGTGCAGGTGCTATTATCGGACATCTGGATTATACGATCGTCTGGAGATATTTCAGCTGGACCAACCAGACACTGGCAATGATCGTTCTCTGGACAGCAAGTATGTATCTGTTCCGTGAGAAGAAGAATTACTGGCTGACAGCAGTTCCGGCTACCTTTATGAGTGCAGTCTCCATGACATATTTCTTCTATGCGAAAGAATGTCTGGGACTGGGAACAGCTGTTGCGTATCCGGCAGGTATCATTCTGGCAGCAGGATTCCTTGCCATTTTCCTGTATGCAACGAGAAAACCTGCGAAAGCAGCAAAATAAAGTGTTTTCATAAAACACAAACAGAAAGGACTGACACGAGATGATATGGAAACCAAAGCAGTTGGGCAGACAGAAAATAGAAGAGCGGGAGCTGGAAGCGGATAAAAAGAACTGCAGGAGATTCGGCCCCTGTGGAGTGGGTCAAAAGGCTCTTTATCTGAACAGCTTTTACTTTGACAGAAGATATTATGTAGCTCTGGACTCGGTATCAAGAGTATTTAAAAGAGTAGCCATGAGTAAAGGCGGTTTTTCGGGAAAAGGAATGTTTGCCACGATTCCATATCTAGTCGTGCAGTATGACGGCGGAGAGGAAAAGCAGTGTATTTTCAAAAGAGAAGAGCAGGTAGATGCACTGCTTGACCATATCCGAAGTATCCGTCCCGAGATGCCGGTGCACAGCGTGCAGGCAGAAAAAAAACTGCTGGAGAAACAGCGGATACTTGAACAGAAAAAAGCAAGGATTGCTTTTTCGGATGCGCGGGAAGAAATCCAATGGTTAGAAAAATGTGCGCAGTTTTTGGAAAAAAGACCTGAGTTATATCGGGAACTGAGCAGCTGTGCGAAGAGAAAAAGAACCTATGATAAGAGCAATCCTGCTTATAAATGGGCAGCGTTTTTCATTACCCTGATGGGGATTGCGGCACTGGTTTACGGGATTTATGCGCTGGTCACAAAAGCGGGATTCGGAATTTATTTTCTGTTGTTCGGACTGGCCGCCATCTTTTTCTTCTCCAGTGCGAATGTTCTTCCTACTGCCCGCAATAACAGGCGGTATGTGGAAGACAGGCTGAAGAAGGCGATAGAAGCGATGTATCGCTACATTGCAGAATATCCGAAGTTTCCTCTTCCGGCGTGTTATGCACATCCGGCAGTACTTCGAAGAATGATTGATATTATTGCAGAAGAACGGACACGGTCTGTGGCAGAAGCTCTGGAATTGCTGAAGCAGGATTTGAAAGCAATGAATTCCAGTGTGGAGCTTGAGCAGGAAGAATACGATGAGGTCATGGCGATCAAGCCGATGTTTCTTGTGAAAGACTATGAATAATATGAAAAGAAAATAGCCGGGGAAGGAATCAGAAATGGTTCTTTCCCCGGCTGTTTTATTTTGATGATTGAAAACAATGTAAAATTATTATAATGCGGAAAGAAAAAAATTGCTATAAAATTTTACTTGAAATATACCCATAAGGGTATATAATGCGTGTATGAAATGAGGTGAAAGAAATGGAAGAAAAAAGAGAGTGCTGTCATACAACAAAGACAAAAGAACGCACAGAAAAAGAATATAAAGATTTGATCCATCGTCTGAACAGGATTGAAGGTCAGGTGCGGGGAATCAAAAATGGTAGAAAGTGATACGTATTGTACGGACATTCTGATCCAGGTCTCAGCAGTTAATGCGGCGTTGAACAGCTTTAGTAAAGTGCTGCTTGGCAATCATATCCGGACCTGTGTGGCAGAGGATATCCGTCAGGGAAAAGAAGAGACAGTGGAAGAGTTAGTAGCAACGCTTCAAAAACTGATGAAGTAAAGTGAGGTGATATTGTGAAGCAATACAATGTGAACGGAATGAGCTGTGCGGCATGCAGTACAAGAGTGGAAAAGGCAGTTTCCAAAGTTGAGGGAGTGACTTCGTGTTCAGTCAGTCTTCTGACGAATTCCATGGGCGTGGAGGGAGATGCGAAAGAAGCAGACATTCTTGCAGCAGTGGAAAAAGCGGGATATTCAGCTTCTGTAAAGGGAGAGAATACCGCAAAGCCGGCAGAACATGCAGAAGAGGAATTTCTGAAAGATAAAGAGACTCCGGTCTTAAAAAAGCGGCTGATCTTATCGTTTTGTTTCCTTGTGCCGCTGATGTATCTTTCGATGGGACATATGATGTGGAACTGGCCGCTTCCCGGGATTCTGGCAGAGAATCATGTGGCAATGGGAATTTTACAGCTCTTGCTGACAGGATGTGTGATGATCATCAATCAGAAGTTTTTTGTCAGTGGATTTCAAAGTCTGCTGCACGGCGCGCCTAATATGGATACGCTGGTAGCACTTGGAGCAGGCGCTTCATTTGGCTACAGCACCTATGCATTGTTTGCCATGACAGATGCACAGATGCGTCAGGATATGGCAGGCGTGATGACTTATATGCATGAGTTTTATTTCGAATCTGCAGCGATGATTCTGACATTGATCACTGTCGGTAAGATGCTGGAGGCACGTTCCAAAGGAAAGACTACAGATGCCTTAAAAGGCCTGATGCGCCTGGCGCCAAAGACGGCGGTTGTGATCCGGAACGGGCAGGAACAGACAGTTTCCATCGAGCAGGTGAGAAAAGGGGATGTGTTTGTGGTTCGCCCGGGTGAGCATATACCCGTGGATGGTATTGTGCTGGAAGGAAGCAGTGCGATTGATGAATCGGCGCTTACAGGAGAAAGTATTCCGGTAGACAAAAAAGCAGGAGACATTGTTTCTGCTGCGACACTCAATCAGTCGGGGTATATCCGTTGTGAGGCATCCCGTGTGGGAGAGGACACGACACTGTCCCAGATTATCCAGATGGTCAGTGATGCAGCAGCAACCAAGGCGCCGATTGCAAAAGTTGCAGACAAAGTATCCGGAGTCTTTGTTCCGATTGTAATCGTGATTGCGGTCATTACCATTGCCGTATGGATGCTGGCAGGAGAGAGTGTGGGATTTGCGCTTGCAAGAGGAATTGCTGTTCTGGTGATTAGCTGTCCATGTGCGCTTGGTCTTGCCACTCCGGTAGCGATCATGGTCGGAAGCGGAAAAGGTGCAAAAAACGGTGTTATGTTTAAAACAGCGGTTTTTCTGGAAGAGACCGGAAAAGTTCAGATCGTGGCGCTGGATAAGACAGGAACGATTACCAGCGGGGAACCGAAAGTGACAGATGTTATTCCGGATAGTAAAATTGCAAGAGAAGAACTGCTGGAGATTGCGTATGCTCTGGAAAAGAAAAGTGAGCATCCGCTGGCAAAAGCAATTTTATCCTATGCAAAGGAGCAGAAAGTGCCAGATGGCATCGAAGTGAGTGAATTTCAGGCAGTGCCGGGAAATGGACTTTCCGGGCTGAATGATGGAGAGAATCTGACCGGAGGAAATTTGAACTTTATCCGCCAGCATGCTGAAGTATCAGAAAATGTGGAGGCAGAGGCGAGAAAACTGGCAGATCAGGGAAAGACCCCGTTATTCTTTGCCAGAAACGGAAGATTTCTGGGGATGATCGCAGTTGCAGATGTGATCAAAGAAGACAGTCCCCAGGCAGTGCAGGAACTGCAGAATATGGGAATCCGGGTGGTCATGCTTACAGGTGACAATGAACAGACAGCCCGTGCCATCGGAGCGCAGGCTGGAGTGGACGAAGTTATCGCAGGGGTACTGCCGGAAGGAAAAGAAGAAGTGATCCGCAGACTGAAGAATCAGGGAAAAGTAGCCATGGTCGGAGACGGTATCAATGATGCTCCTGCACTGACAAGAGCAGACATGGGAATTGCGATCGGAGCAGGAACAGATATTGCGATAGATGCTGCAGATGTGGTATTGATGAAGAGCAGACTTACGGATGTTCCGGCAGCGATTCGACTGAGTCGTGCGACACTTCGCAACATTCATGAGAATTTATTCTGGGCATTTATTTATAATGTCATCGGAATCCCGCTGGCAGCCGGAATCTGGTATCCATTGTTTGGATGGAAATTAAATCCGATGTTCGGAGCGGCGGCAATGAGTTTGTCCAGCGTTTGTGTTGTTACCAATGCACTTCGTCTCAACTGGTTCCGTATGAAGGACGCCACAAGAGATCGAAAAATAAAAACAAGAAAGAAACAGGAGGAAATGACAATGGAAAAAACAATGAAAATTGAAGGAATGATGTGTGGACACTGCGAGGCGTCTGTAAAGAAAGCACTGGAGGCACTTGCAGAGGTGGAAGCGGCAGAAGTAAGCCATGAGAAAGGCACAGCGGTTGTGACACTGCGCTCGGAGGTTTCTGATGAAGTACTGAAAAAGGCAGTGGAAGAGAAAGATTATACCGTTGTGGAAATCCGGTAGGATTTATTTGTCAGTATAAAAGAATTAAAGAGAAAACAGTCGGGTAAAATCCGGCTGTTTTTTTTTAATGAATCACAAACATCTGGCAGTAAACAGAAAAATATAATACTATATAAGGTATGTAAAAAGATTTTGACAAAGATATTTTGTGGATGTACAGGATATTTGATAGACAAATCAGGAGAAACCTGCGATAGTGCAGAGGAAAGGACGGATGTTATGGAAATAGGTGTAAAATTAAAAGAAGCAAGGATCAAGAGTGGATTGACACAGGAGAATGTTGCAGAAAAAATTCAGGTCTCCCGCCAGACAATTTCAAACTGGGAAAATGAAAAATCTTTTCCGGATATTGTGAATGTGATCAAATTGAGTGACCTGTATAACATCAGCCTTGATCAATTATTGAAAGGAGATGAAGCAATGATAGAACATTTGGAAAAAAGTACAAACATTGTAAAAAGTAATGAGAAATTGATTGCTGCGATTATTGCCAATGTATTGTTGATGATCTTGTTTATATTATTTAATGGTTTGATCATTGAGAATCATTATCTGATCATGGCAGCTCGATTCTTGGCATTACAGCAACTTGTATGCTATTTTATCAGATTATAAAGAAACTTTAGGAGGAATGGAAAATGCTTATTTTTGCAATTATATTTGTATTTATGGTTTTGCTTGGCGGACTGACATTATCCTATCAGATATTTAACTGGTAGCTCTTGATGCAGAGAGCAGAGGTTGAAGCATCCGAAATTATGGGGAATGTTTTCACTTTCCGGAAATCAGGGTGGAGGCGGACTGATTTTATATTTGATTGGCAGAAATCGATATGTGTCCAATATGACAGATGCTGCCAGAGTGGAATTTGATTCCCGCAAGAGGCGGGCTGCGCTATCTTTGAGTTTTATTGCAATCGGAACGATTGGAGTGATGTTTATAGCCTTATTTGGAAATGTTTTTTAAGAATTACAGAGGGTGTCGCAAAGAGATTTTGCGGCATCCTTTTTTACAAATTTTTGACTGATTCTTTACAAATAAAAAGATGTGTGTTATATTGAAAACAACAAAAGGTAATACCTATTACATAATACTTTATAAGGAGAAGAGAAGATGTATCAGAGTCACGAATTTTATTTGAGAAGAGCGATTGAAATTTCAAAAGAGGCAAGAGAAGCAGGAAATACTCCGTTTGGAGCCCTTCTGGTCAACAAAGAGGGAGAGATCATTATGGAGCAGGGAAATATTGAGATCACAGAGAAAATCTGTACAGGGCACGCGGAAGCGACACTTGCAGCAAGAGCATCTCATGAATATTCCAGAGAGTTTTTGTGGGATTGTACATTATATACGACTGCAGAGCCATGTGCGATGTGTGCAGGGGCTATTTACTGGGCGAATATCGGAAGAGTTGTATACGGAATGACAGAGAGACGACTGTTGGAGCTGACAGGAAGTAATGAGCAGAACCCGACTTTTGATCTTCCATGCAGAGATGTATTTGCAAAAGGGCAGAAAGCAATTGAAGTAGTAGGACCGGTAGAGGCCGTTGAAGTAGAAGCAGCAAAGGTGCATGAGGGATATTGGGATTAAGTTCCAGTCAGGAGCAGAGTATGAAAGCGGAATATTTTGATGAAAAAGTAGGATGGACAAAGACGCTGCTGATCGGATTTCAGCATGTCCTTACCATGTGTCCGGGAACAATCGCGGTTCCTTGATTTTAGCAGGAGCCCTGGGATTGGGGGAAAAAGAAACTGCATTTTTAGTAGCAGCCAATTTTTTTACAAGTGGAATTGCCATTCTGATTCAGGTAATCGGAATCGGAAAACTGGCAGGATCCAAATATCCCATTATTTTGGGTTCTTCCTTTGCACCTCTAAGCCCTATGATCCTGATCGGAAAAGAATACGGGATGCAGACACTCTTTGGCGCAGTGATCGCATCCGGTGCGATAATTTTTATCCTGTCTTTTTTTATGGATCAGATTTTAAAACTTTTCCCTCAGGTTGTAGTGGGAACATTTGTAACGTTGATCGGAATTACACTGGCGCCGACTGCACTGCGGGATCTGGCAGGCGGAGAAGGCAGCGAAAGTTTTGGGTCTGTTGAAAATCTGATTCTGGGTACTGCAGTTTTGATCTTTATCATTCTGGTAGAAAAGTATGCAAAAGGAATCTGGAAAAGTATGTCCCTGCTGCTCGGAATCGTGGCGGGAACGATCGTGGGATGTGGTCTGCACATGGTCGATTTTACATCGATCGCGCAGGCAGAAGTATTCCAGCCGGTGAAACCATTTTATTATGGAATGCCGGAGTTTAAAATATGGCCGATTTTTATTATGAGTATTTTCTGCATCATCAACATGATTCAGTGTATCGGAGTCTTTTCCGTAATGGATGAAATTGTTGGAATCCAGACAGACAATAAGACAAAGGAGAGAGGAATCAGAGGTCAGGCAGCAGCACAGATGGTGACTGGTATGTTCAATTCGGTTCCATCTACCATGTTCAATGAAAATGTAAGTCTGATCGGACTGACAAAAGTTAAAAGCAGATCCGTTGTTGCAGCAGCCGGCATTATGATCATTCTGGCAGGAATTTTCCCGAAGATTTCCGCGGTATTTACGGCTGTTCCTAAATCTGTGCTGGGAGGTGCAACACTGGCATTGTTCGGGGTGATCACTTCTTCTGGAATTTCCATTTTATCCAAACTGGATTTTTCAAAAGATAACAATTTCAAGATTGTAGGGACCAGCATTGCGATCGGAGTAGGCGCAGCGTTTGCACCAGATGTTTTTGTGAATATTCCGAATGCATTGCAGATGGTATTAAGCAATGGTCTGTTTATGGTCAGCATCAGCGCGATTTTTCTGAATTTGATCTTGAATGGGAAAAAGCTTTTTCTTGACAAAGAAAAGGGATTCTTCTATCATCATACATAGGTTAAGAGAAAGAGAGGAATCGCTTTGAGTACGCAGAAATTACGTGTAAAATCCTTGTCCGGACAGGCAAAGGAGGCCATTCTTCAATATATAGAAGAGATGGATCTAAAAACAGACAATAAGCTTCCAAGAGAAGAGGCACTTGCCGAGATGCTTGGAGTGAGCCGGATCACAATCCGTCAGGCATTGAATGATCTTGCGGCAGAGGGGATTATTTTCCGCAGACAGGGAAGGGGTACATTTGTCAATGTGGATTCTCTCAATATCAAGGTCACGTTCAGTCCCTGTATGGAATTGACGCAGATGATCAAAAAGAGCGGGTATGCTCCTTCCGTCAGACTTTTAAATATTCAAAAAGTAAAACGGGAGGAAGAAATCTGTTCTCTTCTTCAGATGCAGCCGGACGAACAGCTGGTAGTGGCAGAAAAGCTGTTTCTGGCAGATGATAAGATCTGTGCATTCTGCAGAGATTATTTCGGAATGAATCTGATCGGCGGGGAAGAGGCATTTGATATGTTTTCAAAGTATGAAGATTCGATTTACAAATATATTTATGAATTGTCCGGGGAAAAGGCGCAATGGGATAAAGTTGAGATCGATACAGTGAATCCGGCAGAAATTGCAGGATTAAAAAAATATGTATCTGTGAAAGAACTGGGTTTAAGTCCATATCTTTACCTGAAGACATTAAATTACAGTGAGAAAGATAAACCACTGGTCTATGCGAATGAATATTTTAACACGGAAATCATCAAATTTAATCTGATCCGTCAAAAGAATATACAATATTGAGAAAGGGCACTTCGTCTTGGTTGGATGAAGTGCCCTCGTCTTTCTTATAAAAGATGTTCAAATGCATCATAAAATCCCGGATAGGAAACGTCAATACAGTGGCTGTCCAGAATTTTCGTGCGTCCGTCAGCTACAAGAGCTGCGATACTGAATGCCATGGCGATCCGGTGATCGAGCAGTGTGTGGATGGTAGCGCCTTTTAAAGGCTCCCCTCCTTTGATCACCATTCCATCTTCTGTCGGGAGAACGCTGCATCCCATGGCGATCAGATTGTCAGTGATCGTCTCGATCCGGTCCGTCTCTTTGACACGAAGTTCCTGCGCATCGCGGATGATGGTCGTACCTTCAGCGCAGGCTGCCATAACGGCAATGATCGGAATCTCATCGATCAGTGTGGGAATGATATCACCGTGAATCGAAATTCCATGAAGCTGGCTGCTGCGAACCAGAATATCGGCCATTTTTTCCCCGGCTTCTGTACGTTCATTTAACAGTGTGATATTACCGCCCATATCTTCGCATACTTTCAAAAGACCTGCACGAGTCGGGTTGATTCCTACATTTTTGACCAGAATCTCGGAATCCGGAACTAAAAGTCCTGCTGCGATAAAGTAGGCAGCGGAAGAAATATCTCCGGGAACAGTGATCTTCTGTCCATGTAATTCCTGACATGGCTGGATCACGGACGTTGCCTCAGAACCAGCCAGCTGATGAACGGTCCGGATATCCGCACCGAATTCTTTGAGCATCAACTCTGTGTGATTGCGGGACAGGATCGGTTCTGTCACGGAAGTTTCCCCCTCTGCGTAAAGTCCTGCAAGAAGAATACAGGATTTTACCTGCGCAGAAGCAACCGGTGACGTGTAGTGGATTCCGTGCAATTTCCCCGGTTCAATGACCAGCGGTGCGCATCCATTGCCGTGCAGGCTGGAAATATGAGCGCCCATCTGTGTCAGTGGTTCGATGATCCGTTTCATGGGACGTGAGTTGAGTGACTCGTCTCCGGAAAGGGAAGTGGAAAATGGCTGTCCTGCAAGAACACCGGAGAGCAGGCGGGTAGTTGTTCCGCTGTTTTTTACCTGTAATGTTTCCGAAGGCGCAGTCAGTCCGTGCAGTCCCTTGCCGTGTACCAGAATCCGGTTTTGGTGTTCCTCTATTTTAATCCCCATTTTCCGGAAGCAGTCAATGGTGGCAAGACAGTCTGCACCATTTAGGAAGTTGTGGATCTCTGTCATTCCGTTGGCGAGAGATGCGAACATCACACTGCGGTGAGAAATGGATTTGTCTCCCGGAATGGAAACTTCTCCTTTTAATCCTGTAATGCTTGTCAATTCCATAATCATATATTCCTTTCTTTAAACTTCATATACAATATACCGGTATTTCTGCAGAAGTGCGGCGGCTTTTACAGAGGCGTCCTCTTCGTAAAATTCGATGCGCAGTACCCCTTCTTCAAATTCCCGGTTATGAATGATTCCAATATTTTTAATGCTGATGTGATTGCTCGCCAGAATCGTGGCAATGGTCGCGATTCCTCCAGCTTCATCGATAATGTCACAGTACAGGGCAAAAATCTTTTTGATCGGTCCTGCAGAGTGATCCGGCATGGAATTCCGGTAGTCTCTGGATGACTCGAAGAATGAAAATAATTCCCGTTCATTGCCGGCATCAATGGAAATTTTTGCGCGGTTCAGTTCTTCGATATAAGCGTCCAGGATCCGGGAGATATTATCTTTATTTTTCAGGCAGATCTGCTGCCACATGATCGGAGAAGAAGATGCAATCCTTGTAATATCTTTAAAACCGCCCGCAGCCAGAAGCTTCATCAGTTCCTCTTTCGTATCCGTACTTTTTACGAAGTTGACCAGGCAGGAGGCAATGATGTGCGGCAGATGACTGATAGTTCCGGTGACCGTATCATGCAGCCGGTAGTCAAGCACGATCGGTAGCGCCTTCAGAGACTGTACAAAGCAGCGGTAATCTTCCAGCTTCTCAGAAGAGACTTTGTCAGACGGCGTCAGGATGTAGTATGCATTTTCAATCAGATGAGCCTTGGAATTGGCAAATCCGCTTTTTTCGGAACCTGCCATAGGATGTCCTCCGATGAAATTTGCATCCAGACCAAGCCGGGTAATCTCCTCATGGATCGCAGTCTTTACACTGCCGACATCTGTCAGGATGCAATCCGGATGGATCAAATCCTTTAACTGAGATAAATACGCATTATTGTAAGAAATCGGCGCACAGAGAAAAAGATAGGAACAGTGAGAGAACTGTTCGTCAATGGCAGTACAGGAGATGTCGATCGTTCCGTCCTGCATGGCCAGTGCAAGTGTTTCTCTGCTTTTATCAAAAGCCAGGATCTGATAGTCCGGATAATACTGGCGGATTGCCTTGGCGATAGAACCGCCGATTAGTCCCAGCCCGATAAATCCGATGGTAGTGCTTGTTTTTGTCTGCATAGTTTGATGTCCTTTCTAAATAAACTGGCTGATGGGAAGCTGCGATCCCAAGAAGCACATATAGAATATTTTAGCATTTTAACTCGTAAAAGTAAATTAGAAACAAGTTGTTAAAATAAATAAAAT